>Ga0070698_100003070_pt1 | contig 18407 bp, 12 predicted proteins | sample KBSK1502metaG_FD_65477 | JGI IMG/M metagenome (GOLD analysis project Ga0070698, IMG submission 65477) | Corn, switchgrass and miscanthus rhizosphere microbial communities from Kellogg Biological Station, Michigan, USA - KBS K1-50-2 metaG | ecosystem: Host-associated > Plants > Roots >...
ACAGTGTTGAGGCTGTAGGCGTTCGTGGCGTCCACCATCGTGATGGCGTTGACGGTGGAGAAGCTCGCGATCGTCCCGGCGGTGCCGTTGGCGGTCTGGCTGCCATTGGTGATCTTGAAGGCGTTGTAATGAGCCTGCGGCGCGAAGCCCACCTGGGCGAAGGCGGGCCGCTCGGAGATCCACTCCGCGCTGGTGTCCAGGCACGTGGTGGCCGGGCAGGTCTGGATCGTCTTGAAGCTGTTGGCCGGGCGGGTGGCGTCCTTCAGCTTCAGCGTGTAGGACGTACCGCTCCGCGTCACCGACGCGGTGATCTTGTCACCGGGCTGGAGGGTGCTGCCCACCTCGGTGAGGACGTTGCCAGTCGGGAACATCTGCCACCAGGTGAAGTAGATGGGCGACCCCTTGTAACACCACCCGATCGTGCCGACCTGCTCGACCGAACCGCTGAACAAGCCGTCGAAGCCGACCCACTCCACGGTGAGCTGGTCCTCCGCGCCGCAGGCCACGCTCGGCGCCGTCCACGAGCCGCCCACGTGGGTAAAGGTGCCAGCCGACGTGGTATTGGCCCCGTCCGCGTAGCCGGACCAGTTGAAGCTGCGGAGACCCGTGGTCCCGTTCGGGCCAGCGTGCGCGTGGCCCGCGAGCATGAGTTGCGGATGGTTGCGGCGCAGATAATGGGCCAGGGCGGCCCTGGCCGCGGTGATGAACCGGGCTGAGTACGCCGGATTACCGGTTCGCGCCGGGGCGGCGACGTTGGCAGTGGAACTTGCCGTGAGCGTCAGGGTCCCGACCATCAAAGCGGCTGGGCCGGACACCAGCAGGTAGCGGAGCGGACGCATGCGGACTCCCCCAATACCTCCGGACGGGCGGGTGTTGCCGCGCAAACCATAACCGCGAGGTCATCGCGCCGCAAGGCGCGCCGCCGCGGGACGGACGCTAAGTAGCCTCCTGATCGCGGCGCTCGCCGCGGCCCACCTGATGACCTTGGGGTGGCCGCCGCGGCAGGAGCGGATTATGATGCCAATGTGGATAGCACTAATCCCACACTAGGAATCGACCATCCTCGCCCGGTAGCGCCCGGGACCGAGCCGGAGGCGGTGATCCGGGAGGCGCGCCGGCGCCAGTACCGCCGCCGGCTGGCGATTGCGGTGACCGCGGCGGTGGTGATCGGCGGCGGGGCGGCGGTGGTCGCAGGTTCCACCGGCGGTCGCCCGCGACCACCGGGCTCTCAAGGCCTGCCAGCACACCATCAGGGCCCACCAGCACGAGCGGCTCACCCCGCCGCCGCGCTCGTGATGGTGAGCCAGACCACCCTGCCGAAGGGCAACTCGCTGAGCCTGGCCACCGGATACAGGGCGGTGTGGGTGAGCGGGACCGGCGTCACCTATCAGTTGGATGACGTCACCGGCCGGCTCGTGCGGACGATCCGGACACCCGGCACCGGCATCTTCTTCCCCGGCTGCGGCACCGGCATCGCCGCCGGAGCCGGCGCGGTGTGGGTGACCCACAACTGCCGTGGCATCTACCGGATCGACCCCCGCACCGGGCGGGTCGCCGCCTCCTTGCGACTATCCGCGGGCGGCGGCATCGCGGTCGCCGATGGCCTGGTCTGGGTGACCGGCGCCGACGGCGGCCTTCTGCCGATGCAGCCGCGCACCAACCGGATCATCGGCGAACCCATCCCGGTGGACGATGGCGTGCTGACCCCGGGCGCCGGTGCGCTGTGGCTGACCAGCAACGGCGGCGGCCTTCCCAGCACCAGCACCGTCTACCGGGTCGACCCGGAAACCGGCGAGGTGCAGCGGCTCGCAGACCAGACCGTCACCGACGTCGAGGCGGTGGGCGCCGGGTCGCTGTGGTCGTCGCAGGTGCAGCGGGTCGATCCCGCCACCGGCAGAGTGTCCGCGTCGATCTTCCTGGACTCATTCCAGGTGGCCTTCTGGCACGGCTCGGCCTGGGCGCTCACCCTGCAACGGTCACTCACCCTCCTCCGCATCGACCCCGCGACGAACCAGGTCGCCGGCAAGCCGGTGCCGGTCGGCAAGCCGGTGCCGGCCGCGTGGAACACCGCGCCAACGGCGATCGCGGCAGGGCGAACGGGGCTGTGGGTCCTGGATTTCGACCGGAACCTGCTGTTCCACCTGGCGATGAGGCCGGCCGGGCCATAACGGGCTCTACGGCCTGGCTCCTGCGGCGGCGCGATGTCTGACGGCAGCGCGCGGCCTGAGCCGCCGGCGCTCTGACTCGGTCGTCCCGCCCCACACCCCATGGATGGGGCCAGCGCTAAGGGCATAGTCGAGGCAGGCCCGCCGGATCGGGCAGCACGCGCAGATCGCCTTGGCGCGGGCCATCTGGTTGATGGCGGCGCCCGACGCCGAGAGGGGAAAGAACAGCTCCGCGTCGGCCGTCATGCAGGCGGCGCGCGACCACCACTCTGCACGGTTGTCTGAAGCGGTCATCAAGACCCTCCCGGCGGGCTCAGCAGCCGTAGGCATTCGGCTGCCCCGGCCGAGACGGGCTAAACATGCTTTCCCCCCTCGTTGCCGAACGATGTTTGTGTTGCGCCCCGCGGGCAGGAACCCGGGATCGGGAAGCGCAGCGTCCGGGCGTCGTGGCCGGGCGACGCAGCTAGGAGTGAAGCCATGACCGACGAGAAGGTGAAGGTCGGCGGCGTCACCGTCGAGTTGTCCCACACCGGGAAGATGCTGTTCCCTGGCGACAACATCACCAAGGGCGACCTGGTGGCGTACTACGAGCGCGCCGCCGGGGTGATGCTGCCGCTGCTTCGGGACCGGCCGGTCGCGATGCTCCGCTACCCCGACGGCATCGCGGCTGAAGGGATCATGCAGAAGAACGTCCCCGGCTACTTCCCTGACTGGGTCACCCGGGCTGAGGTCCGCAAGCAAGGTGGCTCGCTGCAACAGGTGATCTGCGACAAGCCGGCCACGATCGTGTATCTCGCGAATCAGGCCTGCGTCGAACTGCATGCGTTTTTGAGCCGGCTGGACCGGATCGATAATCCGGACCAGCTGATCTTCGACCTGGACCCGCCGGATGCGGACCAGTTTGGCGACGTGCGATCGGCCGCCCTGCTGCTGCGGCGGTTGCTCGAAGACGAGCTGGGGCTGGCGGCTTTCGTGAAGACGACCGGTGGGAAGGGCCTCCACGTGCACGTACCACTGGACGCCAGGGCGGACTTCGATGCCGTGCGCGAGTTCGCCCACGAGGTGGCCGGCCTACTCGCGGTCAGGGACCCCGGCCTCGTCACCACGGAGCAACGCAAGGACAAGCGCGGCAAGTTGATCTATCTCGACGTCATGCGCAACGCCTATGCCCAGCTGGCCGTCGCACCCTACTCGGTCCGTGCCCGGCCCGGCGCCCCGGTTGCTACGCCGCTCCACTGGGATGAGCTGGAGGACGGCGACCTGCGCCCCGGGCGGTTCACGCTCAGGACGGTGCCCGCCCGGATCAGCGACCTGAGCGGCGGCCATGACCCCTGGGCGGGGCTTGGCAGGCGCGGGTCCGGGCTCGCCCGGGCCCGGGAGAGCCTGCGGCGGCTGGCGGCCTGACGAACGGGAGAAAGGAGCCTCCGATGGGGCGCGAAAGGTGCGGGGCCTGTTCGGCGGCGGTCGCGTCCTGGCGCTGTCCGGGACCGCTAGCGATACCCGGCCGCTGGCAGGGAGCGGAGAGACAAGAAAGACATCCGGCTCAGCGTCCTTCGTGATCGCTGACGAGGTCGCGCGGCCGGCCGTGATCACGGACGCGCCGACGGACCAGAACAGCCACGCCAACGACGGCGAGCAGGATCACGACGGCCGCGAACGCGTAGCTGACGCCGTGGAACGCGCTGGCGAGGTGCCGCCAGTTCGCGCCGACCGCGTACCCGGCCACCGCCAGGGCCGCGGTCCAGGGAATGCACCCGGCGAGGGTGTAGATACCGAAGCGGACCGGCGCCATCCTGGCGATCCCGGCGGGCAGCGAGATGAAGGTGCGGACGACGGGCAGCAGCCTGCCGAAGAACACTGCCTTGGCCCCGTGACGGCTGAACCACCGGTCGGCACGATCGATGTCGCCGGGCCGCAGCAGGACATAACGTCCCCAGCGGCGCCAGGCGGCACGGCCCCCGTAGGCGCCCACGCCCCACGCGATGTAGCTGCCGGCAACGTTGCCTGCCACGCCGATGGCGATGACCAGGATCAGGTTCAAGTGGGACCCGGCGACCGCGCCGGCGGCCAGGGCCCCACCAAACACCATCGTCACCTCCGACGGCACGGGGATGCACGCCGACTCGGCCACCATCAACACGAAGATCGCCAGATACCCGTAGCTGGCTATGAACTGCTGCATCTGTGCGCCGCCCCTTCCGATGCGAGCCGGCGAGCTCTGCTAGACCTTCCGCCACCGCGCCTCGCACAGGCCGTAGACGCCGAAGATGATCAGGCCGAGCGCCGCGATGATCAGCAGCACCTGGCCGAATGGCTGGTTGCGCAGGGTGAGCAGCGCCTTGTCGATGCCGGCGGCCTTGGCCGGCTTGTAGGTGATGGCCGCGTCGATCACCAGGACGCCGGCCAGAGCGAACACGACACCACGGGCCGTGGTCCCGATCACGCCGAGCCTCTCCACGATGCGCCGTGTCTGGGGGCTCATCTGCGAGGTGTTCAGGTGCCTGAGGAACTTGCGGCGCAGGCCCTCGAGGACCAGGGCCACGCCGACGATCACGATGACGGCGCCGACGAGGCCGACCAGTACCTGCCCGCCGGTGTGATGCATGACCTTGGCGGTCAGGTCCTGCTGCTTCTTGACCTGGTTGCCGGCCGTACCGGCGATGATCTGGAAGGTCAGGTACGCGAAGAAGGCGTAGACCAGCCCCCGCACCAGCGACTTCAGCCGCGAGCCGGCGCCGTTCCCCTCCCCGGTCATGCCGAAGGCGGCTTCGCTGAAGCGCCAGAGTGCGTAGCCCGCGAAGCCGATGCCGAGCAGCCACAGCGAGACCAGGCCGTAGGGCTGCCTGGCCAGCAGTTGCAGCGCACCCTGCTGGTTGGCCTTGCTTCCCGAAGTCTGGCCAAAGGCGACCAGGATCGCCACCCAGCCGATGAGAACGTAGAGGACGCCGCGCGCGGCGAGGCCCGTCCGGGCCAGGGCCCGGGCGGCCGTGCTGTCGGATGCGCGCCGGGCCGTTCCGGACGCTCGTGTAGCCGTGTATCGCATACCTGTCTCTTCCGCGCATTCCCTTACTCAAACGCACGCAGGCCATTTGGTGGGCTTACCAGGTGCCCCACTTCAGGCTGGGCTCCGGCAGGGAAGGGGCGGCGAGGAAGGCGGGTGGCGCGGCGAGGTCCAGCGCGCCGAGCGGCGAACTGGCCGCCGCATCCCGGGCAGTGAGCGCGGGCAGGTTCCACTTCTGCTGCAGCAGCTTGAGCACTGACGTGTGGTCGAGCACCTCGGAACACACGTAGTCCGGCCGCGCGTACGGGGACACGATCACGGCGGGCACCCGGAACCCGTACCGGTCGTAGCGATGCGGTCCGGTCGCCAGGTCGCCGACGTCCTGGACGGTGCCGGGGAACAGCGGCCGCAGGAACCGCCGCAGCGGCAGCCGGCTGGCGACGATGCTGCGTCCCTCGACGTCGTCGGGCGGAACGGCGGCAGGCGGCGACACATGATCGTGGTAGCCGCCGTGCTCGTCGTAGACCCAGATCAGCAGCGTGCGGGGCCAACCTTTGCCGTGCATCACCCGGTTGATCACCTCGGCGGCGAAGCTCTCGCCCTTCCGGATGTCCTGTGGGTTCTCCTCCGAGTAGACATCGAAATCAGGGTCCACGATGCTGAACGCGGGCAGCCTCCCGTTGTCGGCGTCCGCGAAGAACTGGTCGTTGCCACGCACGTGCCGCATGTACCGGCCGATGCCCAGCGGGTAGATGTCGGCGGTGAACCGCAGATCCTTCTTCACCCCCTGGACTGCCGTCAGCGATCTGCTCAGGGATAGGACGCGGCGCCGGGCCATCCGGCGCTTGTATTGGGCGAAGCGCCAGGCCGCGGATTTGTCCGCGGGCGCCGCGTGGTAGTTGAGCCAGGAGATTCCGTACCTGGTCAGCAGGTCAAAGATGGTGCCCGCGGCCGGGTAGTCAAAAAGGTCGAACGGCAGGTCATCGATGAGCCCGTTCGCCGTTCCGGAGATGAGGAAACGGCGGTTGGGAAACGTGGGCCCGAGGCAGGAGCTGAACCAGTGATCGGCCAGCGGGAACGTCCGGGCCAGGCCGTAGTAGAACGGGATATCGTCCTCGGTCCAGTACCCCATGGCAACGGCGGGATCGGCCTCGGGCCGGACCACCTGGGCGCTGGCCACGAACCCGCTGCAGCTGCCACCGGCCCACTGCAGGTGGCTCGCGTGCCAGCTCTGCGACGGCGCCTCCGGGTGCTGCCGGGTGGACATCAGGTGATGCACGGAAACGGACTCGCCGCCGGTGCCCCTGTTGTACACCACAGGCTGGCCGTCGACCCCGAGCGGAAGGCCCTCACCACGGCCGCGCAGCGTGCCGAGATAGTTGTCGTAGGAGTGGTTCTCCATCATCAGGACGACGATGTGCTCGATCTGCGGCAGCAGATCGGTGCCGATGGGCATCGACGGTTCCGGCCGCGGCCCGGGCTCCCGGGCATCCTTACGGCGCGCCAGCCGCCTCAGCTCATACCGCTCAAGCCGTTCCCACACGATCGAGCCATCTGCCCCGTTCCGGTCGGGTCTAACGCGCTAGCGCATCTACTGCCGGTATCGCGAGCGCGATGCTCGGTTCCAGGTCCGCCGTGCCTCCGCTCCGGGCATGAGTGACAGGGATCACGACGGGAACCTGCTCTGGCGGCGGATGAGTGGCAGGCAGAACCAAGCCCGGCGAAAAGGCAGACGATGCCGATCGTGATGATCATGATCGGCGCTCCCTTGGACACATAGCTGACCACGAGCAGCACGGCCGCCGAGACCGCCAGGCCAACGCTGCGAGACCCAGGATGGCCATCACGTTGGCGTCCTTGACCAGGCGCTCCTTCCGGTGCTGACGGAACACCAGCCTGCGATCAGGTTGCGGTCGTCGCGCTCCGCTTCCGTCTCACCGAGGCGGTCCGCCGAACCCGCGGTTACAGGTGTCTGCCGCGCCAATGACAGCCTCCCAGTGATTCATTCACGAGGACAGGGCATGCCCGGCAAGGCGCGCGCCGGCCACCTGCTCCTGCGGCGTGGACTGCGGCGCGCGGCGGGCTCTGCGCCGGCGCCGTCTGAGCGTCCGGCGCTCGACCTCGGTCGTGCCGCCCCACACCCCTTGGATGGCTCCGGCGCTGAGAGCGTAGTCAAGGCAGGCCTGCCGGATCGGGCAGCGTGCGCAGATCGCCTTGGCGTGTGCCACCTGCCTGAGGGCCGGGCCTGCTGCGGAGATAGGGAAGAACCGCTCAGGATCGGCCGTCGAGCAGGCTGCACGTGACCACCACGCGGCCCGGTTGTCGACTGCGGTCATGGGACCTCCGGCTGGCTCACCAACGGCTGGTCTCTCCTGCCACAAGCCATCCGGCTGCCCAGATCGCGGTGGTCTAACCCTGCTTCGCGCAACATTTCGGGCATCACGTACCTGTACGGGGGCAAAGGCGCATGGCTGCCTGGCCGTGTCGAAGTTTCCAAGCGGAAGGCCGCCAAACGCCATCACGGGCGGCGATGTTTGCGCCGTACGGCGCGGGCAGATATCCCCGGAATAACGTGCAGCCAGGGAGGATGCAGCATGGCGGAGCGCTTGTCCACGCGCCGTACCGTGCTCATCGCCGGGGCCGCGAACCTCTTCGTCGGCGTGGTCAAGCTCGTGGCCGGGATCCTGGTCGGCTCCAGCGCAATGCTCGCCGAAGCCGCCCACTCGGCTGCGGACACCCTTAACCAGGCGTTCTTGCTGGCATCCCTGCGCCAGGGCGCGCGGCCGGCCGATTCCCGCCATCCGTTCGGGTATGGCCAGGAGCGGTACTTCTGGTCGTTGCTCGCGGCGTTCGGGATCTTCATCGCGGGCGCGGGGTTCTCCATCTTCGAGGGCCTGCTCGCACTCAGCCGCGAGCACAGCGCGAACCCGCTCATCGCCTACCTGGTCCTGGCCACCGCCGGCCTGGCGGAGGGGACTTCCCTGGCCCGGGTCGTCGTGCAGTACCGGCGCGAGGCCCGCCGCAGCCACACCGATCTCCTTGACGAGGTGCGGCGCAGTCCCGACATGACGGTCAAGACCGCGCTGTTCGAGGACAGCGCGGCGATGATCGGGCTCGCGCTCGCCGCGCTCGGCCTGGCCCTGCGGCAGGCGACCGGATCACCGGTCTGGGACGGCGCGGCGTCGATCGCCATCGGTGTGCTGCTCATCCTGCTGGCGGTCCGGCTCGGCCTCGACAGCAGGGAGTTCCTCATCGGCCGCGCGGCCGGTCCCAAGGAGCTGGAGACGATCCGGGCCGAGATCGAAAGCAATCCGGGCGTGGACGCGCTCCTCGACCTGCGGACGATGTACCTAGGGCCGGACCACCTCATCGTGGCCGCCCGGGTGGCCTTCAGCGACGGGATCAGCGCCGACCGGGCCGAGGACATCGCCGACGGGATAGACAACCGGCTCGCCGACCTCCTTTCGGTCGCGCCGCACGTGTTCATCGACCCGACCCAGACATAGGACGCGATTAGGACGCCGACAGCCGGGCGGCGGACTCCAGCAATCCGGCGTGCACGAAGGCCTGCGGCAGGTTACCTCGCAGCTGGCGCTGCTGCACGTCGTACTCCTCGGTGTACAGGCCGGCCGGGCCGCAGGCCGCGCGGTTGCGTTCGAACCAGTGCGCGGCCACGGTGGCGTCACCGCACATGTTCGCGGCCTGCGCCATCCAGAATCCGCATAGCACGAACGCGCCCTCGGCGGCGTGGAGGGGCCTGGCGTCGTGGCGGAACCGGTACACGTACCCGTCCTCGGCGAGTTCTTCCCGAACCGCGCGGATAGTCGCCAGGCTCCGCGGGTCGCCGAGCACCAGAGCACCCCGGATCACCGGCAGCAGCAGGGCGGCGTCGACGCGCCCGTCGGTGGGTGAGCGCTGCCAGCGGCCCGTCTCGTGCACGCAGTCACCCAGGCTGGCCAGGATCGTGTCGGCCAGGGCGCTCCACCGAGCTGCCTGCCGGTGCCCGTGCCCGCCCGGCGGCCCCTGCGCCGCGGCGGCCAGGGAGCGCAGCCCGGACACGCACGCGAGACGGGAATGCGCCCAGTGCTGATCATCCAGTTCCCATATGCCCGCGTCAGGCTCGCGCCAGCGTTTCTCGATCGCCTCCGCCGCGGTCGCCGCCGCCCGCCAATTCTCCTCGGCCAGCATGCCGAGGCAGGCGGCCGCGGCGAACAGCTGCAGCGACTCCCCCAGGGCGTCCAGCTGGAACTGGCCGATGACGTGGTTTCCCGCCCTGGCCGTGCCGCCCGGGTACCCGCGCAGCGCCACCCCCCGTTCACGGGGAATGGGCTCGCCCTCGACCGTGTAGGCAGGCATGAGCCCCGGGCCGTCGGCGAGGATCCGCTCGGTGATGAACCGCACGGTCCCGTCCAGGAGGGGGTGGGGGCCGTGTGCGGCGACCGCAAGGCCCGCGTAGCACTGGTCCCGGATCCAGGCGTACCGGTAGTCGTAGTTCCGTCCCCCCTCCATCCGCTCCGGCAGCGAGGTGGTGGCTGCGGCGACCATGGCGCCGCTGCCCGCCGTCAGCCCGCGCAGGACGGCGTAGGCGTGCCGGGCATCCCGGTCCGCGATAAGGTCCGCGCAGTCGGGCACCACAGCCGACCAGGTCTCCTCCGTGGCCGCCCACGCCTCCCCCGCATCGGGCGGCTCGGCCTCCAGCGCGCGGTCGGACAGCTCAAGGACCAGATCGTGATGCCCGCCCGCGGGAAGCGACACGCTGAAGGCGAGCCCTTGTTCGGTGGGCCGCGCCCGCGCGGCGCCAGACCAGCGGAACCTGATGGGACCGCTTCGCCCGGTCCAGCGGCCGCCGGCCCGCGACAGGTCGGTCATGCGGCTGCGCCCGAACCTCGCCCGGACATCAAGCACCACATCGACCCGTGCCGGGCCGCCGAGCGCCTCGACGCGCCGCAGGACGACGGCGCGACGGGGGTCGGCCGGCATGGCCAGCGCCTCCCGGCACTCCGTCCGTGACTCGCCCACCCAGCGGCTGCGCCAGATGAGGGTCCCGCTCTCGTAGTAGCCGCCCCAGACGTACCAGGGATCGGACGGGGTGACGGCGTACGTGCCATTGCCGCCGAGCAGCCCGCTGTGGACGGCTGGGCTGTCCCACCGTGGCGCGCACAGCCATGAGATCGCCCCGTCCGGGCCGATGAGCGCGCCGCGCTCCCCGTCAGCGATCAGCGAGTACTCGCGCAGGACGTGCGGTTTCGGCGGTTCGATCATGGGGTCCTTCTGTCCAGCAGATCCCGGCCAAAACGCGCGCCCGACACGGGCACGTTTGACCCTTCTCATGCCGGGGAGTCGAAGGCGTTACGAAACCAACGCGATGTGCAGGCACCACAAGTGCCGCCACGCGCCTGAGGAACACGGCATGTAGATGAATCCAGCGGAACGGGCGGTTCGCGCCATCGACGCCGCGCAGCAGCGGCACCGCGTGTCGGCGTTCGTCGTCGCTGTCATCAAGAAATACGGCGACGACAACGGGGGCGTGCTGGTCTCCAACCTGGCCCAGTCTGCTTTCGTCGCGGTGTTCCCGCTGTTGCTGATCTTGGTGACAGTGCTGGTCACGATCGCGTCCGGCGCCCCATCCGTGCGTCATGAGGTACTGAAGGCTGTGTCCGACCAGTTTCCGCAGATCGGGCAGACGCTCACCGGGAACATCCACGCGCTCAGGCGGTCCAGCGCGGCGAGCTTTACCGCTGGCCTTCTCGTCCTGACGTGGGGGGCCAAGAACCTGGCGCAGGCCGGGCTGTTCACGATGGAGCAGGTGTGGAACTTGCCCGGGCCCGCCAGGCCGGGGTACCTGCCGCGGCTGGGCCGCTCCCTGCTGTTCCTCGCAGTGCTCGGGGTAGGGGTGATCGCCAGCACGCTGCTCACCGGCCTGGTCGCCTACGGCCACAACTTCGTGATCACCGTGGTGCTCGCCCAGGTGCTCGCCGCCCTTGCCAACGTGGCCCTGTACCTCGTCAGCTTCCGTGTGCTCACCCCCAAGGGGGTGCCGGCCCGGAACCTGATCGCCGGAGTCGTGGCCGGCGGTGTCGCCTGGACGGTGCTGGAGGCGCTGGCTGCTCCCGTCGTGCACCATTACGCCCACAGTGATACGGTCTACGGGCTCTTCGCCATCGTGCTGGTTCTGGTCGCGTGGATCTATCTTGGGGTGCAGATCGTCGTGTACGCCGCCGAGGTTAACGTGGTGCTCACCCGGCGGCTGTGGCCGCGGACGATAGTCCAGCCGCCGCTGGCCGAAGCGGACCGGGCGTCGATGGCGCTCCAGGCGCTGCAGAACCAGCGGCGCGAGGAACAGCGCGTGCGGGTAACCTTCAGCGACCGGCGCCCTGCCACGGCCGCGCCGAGCCAGACACCGCGGACACCAGAAGAGATCGTTCCTCCCGGGCGGACCGGGGATCCATAAGACCTCTGGCTAGGCAGCGGCAGGCGCGAACGGAGGGGGATGGCGGAGCAGCCCGCGGTATGGCCGGGCACCAGCTACCCGCTGGGCGCCACCTACGACGGTGCCGGCACCAACTTCGCGCTGTACTCGTACGTCGCGGACCAGGTAGAGCTCTGCCTGTTCGGCGACGACGGGACGGAGACCCGGCTGCCGCTGCGCGAGGTGGACGGGTTCGTCTGGCACGGCTACCTGCCCGGCGTGGGGCCGGGCCAGCGCTACGGCTACCGGGTGCACGGGCCCTACGACCCGGCCGCGGGGCACCGGTGCAACCCATCGAAGCTGCTGCTCGACCCCTACGCGAAGGCGATCGAGGGAGGCGTCGGCTGGGGTCCGCCGGTCTTCTCGTACTCGTTCGCCGACCCCGACGAGCGCTCTGCTGGCTCCGACCCCGCCACCCCACCCAATGACGAGGACTCCGCGCCGCACGTGCCGCGCTCCGTCGTGGTGAACCCCTACTTCGACTGGACCACCGACCGCCCGCCGCGGACGCCCTACCACGAGACTGTGATCTACGAGGCGCATGTGCGCGGGCTCACGAAGTTGCATCCCCGGGTCCCGGAAGCCCAGCGCGGGACCTACGCCGGGCTGACGCATCCCGCGGTCATCGAGCACCTGCGCGGGCTCGGCGTGACCGCGGTGGAACTGATGCCCGTACACCAGTACGTCACCGACAGCGTCCTGTCCGGCCACGGGCTGGCGAACTACTGGGGCTACAACACCATCGGCTTCTTCGCGCCGCACAACGCCTACTCATCGGCGGGCACCCGTGGCGAGCAGGTGCCGGAGTTCAAGTCGATGGTCCGCTCGCTGCATGACGCGGGCATCGAGGTGATCCTCGACGTGGTCTACAACCACACCGCCGAGGGCAACCACCTCGGGCCTACGCTGTCGTTCCGCGGCATCGACAACACCGCGTACTACCGGCTGGTGGACGCCGACCCGCGGTACTACTTCGACACGACGGGAACCGGAAACAGCCTGCTCATGCGGCACCCGCAGGTCTTGCAGCTGATCATGGACTCGCTGCGCTACTGGGTGACCGAGATGCACGTGGACGGGTTCAGGTTTGACCTCGCCGCGGCGCTGGCCCGCCAGTTCCACGAGGTGGACCGGCTGTCGTCGTTCTTCGACCTGGTCCAGCAGGACCCCGTGGTGTCCCAGGTCAAGCTCATCGCCGAGCCGTGGGACGTGGGTGAGGGAGGCTACCAGGTAGGGAACTTCCCGCCGTTGTGGAGCGAGTGGAACGGCAAGTACCGGGACACGATCCGGGACCTGTGGCGCGGCCAGCCGGCGACCCTGCCCGAGTTCGCCTCCCGCCTCACCGGCTCCAGCGACCTGTACGCCCGCGACGGCAGGCACCCGGTGGCCTCGGTCAACTTCGTCACCTGCCACGACGGTTTCACCGTGGCCGACCTGGTCTCCTACAACACCAAGCACAACGAGGCCAACAGGGAGGACGGCCGCGACGGCACCGACGACAACCGGTCCTGGAACTGCGGCACCGAGGGCCCCACCGACGACCCCGGCATCACCGCGCTCCGCCGGCGCCAGGTGCGCAACTTCCTGACCACGCTGTTCCTGTCCCAGGGCATCCCGATGCTGCTCGCGGGCGACGAGATGGGCCGCACCCAGCAGGGCAACAACAACGCCTACAACCAGGACAACGAGATCTCCTGGGTCGCGTGGCCACCGGCTGAGGCGGGCCCGTCGCCGCGGGCCGAGAGCCCCGCTGAGATGCCGAATGGCGCCGATCAGGCGCTGCTGGAGTTCGCGCGGCGGCTGATCAGGTTCCGCGCCGACCACCCGGCGTTCCGGCGCCGCCAGTACTTCCAGGGCAGGTCCATCCGGGGCGGCGACCCGCTGGGCGACATCGCCTGGTTCACCCCGGCCGGGGAGGAGATGACCGAGGAGGACTGGGAGGCGGGCTTCGCCAAGTCGCTGACCGTCTTCCTGAACGGCGAGGCGATCAGCGAACCGGACCAGCGCGGCGAGCGGATCCGCGACGACACGTTCCTGCTGCTGTTCAACGCCAGCGAACTGGTCCTGAAGTTCACCGTCCCCCCGGCCCCGTACGGGCAGGCGTGGGAGACGGTGCTGGACACGGCGGCTCCGCTGGAGCGGTTCGAGGACGTGGCCGCCACCAAGGCCGGCGGCCTAGTCGAGGTGCGCGACCACTCGGTGCAGGTCCTGCGCCGTGCCTGACCGCTGGCGCGGCCGGGGGGTCCGCCCCGGCCAGCGGCCTGCGCGGCCGAACAGCACGACGAGCGCGGGGACAAGCAGCGAGCGGACCACGAACGTGTCGATGACGATGCCAAGCGCCATCGCGACCGCGAGCTCCCGGAACTGGGCCAGGGGCACCAGCGCCAGCAGACCGAAGCCCGACGCCAGTGCCAGGCCGGCTGTGGTGATCGCCCGCGATGCCCGGGGAACCGCGATGGCCACGGCCTCGCGGAGGGGCCGGTGGCGCGCCTCCTCCCATATCCGTCCCACCACGAACACGTTGTAATCCGAGCCCAGGGACACCAGCAGCACGGCGGCGACGAACGGCACGTAGTAGACGAGGCTGCCGTACCGCAGCACGCCCTGGAACACCCACACGGAGAGGCCGAGCGCGGCGGCCAGCGCGAGCACGCTTGCCGCGAGCAGGTAGAGCGGCGCCAGGAACGCGCGCAGGAAAAGGCCCAGCAGGATCACGATCACCAGCGCGATGACCAGCGCGATCCGGCCGAGGTCGCCCGCCGCGGTGTCGATCGCCTCACTGACCAGCGCGGTCTCGCCGCCCACCTCGACCCGGACGCCGGTCAGCCCGGCGGCCCGGGCCAGCGACGGCAGGGCACGCCTGAGCTGCCGGATCCGGTCTATCGCGGTCGCGCCCAGCGGATCGGTCCGCTCGATCACGCCGTACCGGGCGGCGCCGCCGGAGGCGGCCAGCACAAGGTGCAGCCCCTGCTGCGCGGCGGCCGCGGGCACGACCGTGAGCGCGGCCGGCAGGCTGGCCGGGCCCACGACCCCCGCGACCCCGGGCTGGCGGGCCAGTTCGTGCTGCAGCCGCGCCAGCGCGGCCCCCCGCCGGGTCACCCCGGGTCCCAGGACCAGCACCTCGGTGGGTGCCAAGATGCCGGGCACGAAGCCCTTGGCGGCCGCGGCCTCGGCGCGCGCGGCCTCGGCGCTGGCCGGTAGCGCCCGGATCAGCGGGAACCCGAGACGAACCTGACGCAGGCCCAGGCCACCGGCGACCAGCCCGGCCACGCAGACCGCCGCCACGAGCAGCGCGACGGGGCGGGCGGTGGCCTGCCGCGCGGCCCACTCCCGCCAGGCCCGGACCAGGCCCGGCGCCAGGGCGGGGCGCGGCGGGAGCGGCCCCGGCGCGAACAACAGCCCGCCGAAGGTGGCGATGAGCGCGGGCGCCAGCGTGATCGCCACCACCATCGCGGTCAGCACGGTGAGCGCCAGCGCGGGCCCGAACGCGCGCAGCGGCCCCACGCTGGCGACGGTCAGCGAGGCGACGCCCCCGGCCACCACCAGCCCGGCCGTCACGATGATGGGGGTGTACTCGGCCGTGGTGCGCCGGGCCGCCTGCGCGCGGGTCAGCCCCGCGGCGAGCCAGGCGCGCATGCCAGCCAGGTAGAACACCGCGTAGTCGGTGGTCACCCCCAGCAGCAGGACGGCCAGCACCGGTTCGGCGTCAGGCGGCACCGTCGCACCGGTGTGCCGGGCCACGAGGGCGACCACCCGGACCGCCACGAGGTAGGCGGCGGCGACGCAGGCGAGCGTGGCGAGGGGTGCGCCCGGCGCCCGGAAGTGCAGGCCCACGATGAGCGCTATCGCCGCCACGGTGGCCAGCTCGACCCAGGGCAGGTAGCGGAGGATCAGTGCGTTCTGCGCGTTCTGGGCCGGCGCGGGGCCGGTCACCCCCACCAGGTGATCCGCTGGCGACCCCAGATACCGGTGGGCGTACGCCTCTGCCCCGGCGGCCTGCGCCGTGATCGGCGAGGCTGGCTGGAAGACCAGGAACGTGATGATCGTGGTGGAGCGCTCCCGCGATCCGGGGAACACCCCGCCGGTGTTCGCCACCGGCACCGCCCCGGCCAGCCCGGCTATCCCGGCGCCGCCCAGCTGGTCGACGACGGCCGCCTGGCTGGCGGCGTGGACCTGCTCCGCCAGGCTGAACCCGCGTGGGTCCCGCTGAACCACTTCGGCCTGCGAGCTCAGCGGCAGGCCGAACAGCCGGGCCGAGTCGCCCGCCGCGCGCACCGCGGGCGTGCCCTGCGGGATGAGGCCGCTGATCGCGCCCGAGGCGGTCAGCGGCGGCAGGTACCGGGTCACGGCGACGGCGGCGGCGATCCAGGCCAGCAGGATCAGGTACCGGGCGGCGACGACTACGGCCGCGAACGCACGCCAGGGCCAGCCCACGGCGGCGCGGTCCCGGCCGCGAGGGATACGTCCGTCATCCACCCGGCGAGCCACGGGCCTGCTCTACCCGCGAGCACTGGCGTAAACGGGTTTGCGGCCCGCTGGCCAGGGCAGCCCCTCAGCAGTGAACGCCAGCGCCGCTCGTGCCCGGACCGCGCCGCTGTCGACGTACCGGCTCCAGCTGCGGCCGGGCTTCGGGTTCACCGCCGCCGGACAGATCGCCGGGTACCTCGCGGACCTCGGGGTCAGCCACGTGTACCTGTCGCCCATCCTGCAGGCCGCGCCGGGGTCCACCCACGGCTACGACGTCGTGGACCACACCCGCATCTCCGCGGACCTTGGCGGCGAGCCCGCGTTCCGGGACATGGTGGACCGCTTCCGGCGGCACGGGCTGGGCGTGGTTGCCGACATCGTGCCCAACCACATGGCCATCCCGGCACCCGAGTCGCTGAACCGCCAGTTCTGGTCGGTGCTCAGCGACGGGACCGGCTCACCGTACGCGCACTGGTTCGACATCGACTGGGCGGCGCTGGACGGGCGGCTGCTTCTGCCGGTCCTGGCCGGGCCGTTCCGGGACTGTATCGGCGACATCAGCCAGGACCGCACCGGCGACGGCGAGCCAGTGTTGCGCTATCGAGGGCACCGGCTGCCCGTCCGCGCCGGGACCGACGCCCTGCCGCTGCCGGAGTTGCTCGCGGCCCAGCACTACCGGCTCGCGGACTGGCGGGAGGCCGCCACGCAGCTGAACTGGCGGCGGTTCTTCGACATCACCTCGCTCATCGCGATCCGGGTGGAGGACGAGACCGTATTCGAGGCGACGCACGGCCTGCTGCTGCGCCTGGTGGCCGAGGGCCTCATCGACGGCCTGCGCGTCGACCACCCGGACGGGCTGGCCGACCCCCGCGGCTACCTGGACCGGCTGGCCGCCGCCACCGGTGGCGCCTGGGTGGTCACCGAGAAGATCCTCAGCGGGGCCGAGGAGCTCCCGCGGGACTGGCGGTGCGCCGGCACGACCGGCTACGACGCGCTGGGCGCGGTCGGTCGCCTGTTCCTGGACGCGGCCGGGGCCGGCCCGCTGACGACGGCGTACACGAGGTTCACCGACGATACGCCGCGCTTCGCAGACGTGGCGGAGACAGCCAAGCGGCAGGTGCTCCGGCATAGCCTCGCAGCCGAGGTGTACCGGCTGACCCGCCTGCTGGCCCACGACCCGGCCCTCAGACCGCTGAGCTTCACCGATCTGCACGCGGTGCTGGTCGAGTTGCTCACGGCCTTCCCTGTGTACCGGGCCTATGTGGTGCCCGGAGAGCCGGCGCCGGCCACCTCCGCCCGCGTCGTGGCCGCCGCGACCGCGAGCGCGCGGCACCGTCTCCCGCCGCGACTTCGCCCGGCGCTCGCGGCGGTGGCCAGGCTGGTCCTCGGCAGCGCCGGTGGCGACGCGGCATCCCGCGAGTTCGTCGTCCGGTTCCAGCAAACCAGCGGCCCGGTCATGGCCAAGGGCGTGGAGGACACAGCGTTCTACCGGTGGCCCCGGCTGGCCGCGCTGAACGAGGTCGGCGGCGACCCCGAGCGGCTCGGACTGAGCCCTGAGGGGTTCCACGCGTTCGCGGGCCGGCTCGCCCGGGACTGGCCGGCCACGATGACCACCCTGTCCACGCACGACACCAAACGACAGGAGGACGTCCGGGCCAGGCTGGCGGTGCTCGCCGAGATTCCCCGGGACTGGGCGGCCGAGGTCGCCCGCTGGCACGACCGCGCCTGGTCGCTGAGCGGGGGCGGGCGCCGAGAGGGGGCGGGCGCGGAGCGCGGGGGCGGGACAAGCAGAGCGCGGGGGCGGGACAAGCAGAGCGGGCAAGGGCCCGAGCCCCGGACCGAGTACCTGCTGTGGCAGACGCTGGTGGGCGCCTGGCCGATCGAGTACGAACGCGCCGCCGGGTACCTGGTCAAGACGATGCGGGAAGCGAAGACCCGGACGTCCTGGACCGCCCCCGATGAAAGCTACGAGACGGCTGTCCTTGACTTCACCAGGAAGCTGCTCGGCGACCCCGAGCTCATCGCGGGCCTCGCCGGATTCGTCAGCGACATAGCACCGGACGCCAGGGTGAACTCGCTGGGGATGAAGCTGGTGCAGCTCACGATGCCCGGGGTGGCCGACGTCTACCAGGGCTGTGAGCTGGCGGGGCTCTCGCTGGTGGACCCGGACAACAGGCGCCCGGTGGAGTACGCGCGGCGCAGCGCCATGCTCAACGCGCTGGACGGGGACGGGGGCGGGCGCCGAGAGGGGGCGGGCGCCGAGTGGGGGCGGGCGCGGAGCGCGGGGGCGGGACAAGCAGAGCGC
>Ga0070698_100003071_pt1 | contig 18406 bp, 18 predicted proteins | sample KBSK1502metaG_FD_65477 | JGI IMG/M metagenome (GOLD analysis project Ga0070698, IMG submission 65477) | Corn, switchgrass and miscanthus rhizosphere microbial communities from Kellogg Biological Station, Michigan, USA - KBS K1-50-2 metaG | ecosystem: Host-associated > Plants > Roots >...
ACCGCCGTCTCCCGGCGGCGCGCGAACGCCCGGGCCAGGCAGAGGTTCGCGACGTTCAGGCACGCCAGGAGCAGGACGAGCGCGGTCGCGGCGAGGAGCACGAGCAGCGGCCTCTCCAGCCGCTGCCCCAGGTCCGACCGGCCCTGGGCGGCGGGCAGGACGTCGAGGGTGGAGGCCAGGAAGCGGCGGCGCTGCTCCTCCGTGACCTGCGGCCACCCTTCGCGCCGCGTGTCGGCCTCCAGCATCGCCTTGAACCACGGCTGCAGGGCCACCTGCGCGCGCGCCGCGGAGAGCCCCGGCTTCAATCGTCCGAAGACGTGAAGCCACCGCCCGCGCCGATCGTCGAGCCAGTCGAACTCCGGCGTGGCCTGCTTCTTCATCATCGTGGGGATCCACAACGACGGGACCTCGCCCCAATCCATACCGCGGAACCCGGGCGCGGCCACGCCGATCACCGTCATGGGGAAGCCGTTCACGAGCACGTGGCGGCCGACGACGTCCTCACGGCCGCCCAGCCGGTTCTTCCAGTAGTCGTAGGAGACCACCACCACCGGGTGCGCGCCGGGCCGCACGTCGTCGGACTCGTCGAGGAGCCGCCCGCGCGCGAGGCGCACGCCGAGCACGCGGAAATAGTTGCCCGAGACGATCTCTGCGTTCACCGGCTCGGGCGTGCCCTCGACCGACAAGTGGACCTGGGTGGGATGACGGGCAATGAGCCCGTCGAACACCTGGTTCTCCGCCTTCAGGTCCCGGAACATCGGATGAGGCAGCAGGTTCCCGCTTCCCCACCCGGTTCCCACGAACCCGCCGTTCCAGCTCAGGAGCACCAGCCGCTCGGGCTCCCGGACGGGAAGCTGTCGCAGGAGGGCCTGGTGCACCAGCGAGAAGATCGCCGAGTTCGCGCCGACGCCCAGGCCGATCGAGAGCAACGCGATGGCGGTGAAGGCCCGGTCCCGAAGCAGCCCGCGGACCGCGTGCCTGACGTCGTACCGCAGCGGCTCGAGCATCGCAGGCCTCCAGCTAGCGTTTGAGACGCTGGAGGAGACGAAAGAGTTGGGCCCGGATCAGCTCACCAGATCGTGATCGTCACGTGATCGCCGCCGTCGCGGACGTCGGCGAGCCGAGTCAGGCGCGCCCGGCGGAGGGCCGCCACGAGGTCGGCCGGTGCCGTGCGGCCGTCGCGGGCCTGGCGCAGCGCCTGCCGCGCGAGGTCGAACGGCACGTTCACCGTGACGCTCTCGCGCGGGCTCTCGACGCGCACCTCCAGGACGTCTCCGACCTTGCTCACGCGCACGTGCTCGTCGCCGTCGTCGACGCGGACCAGCTCGCCGTCCGGGCTCTCGGCCACGGCGGCCAGGACCTCCTCGGCCACGGGGAGGTACGGCCGCGCGCGCGCCAGCTGGCGATCGACGTTCGCCGCCGCGGCCTGCGCAGGCACGAAGCGGGCCGCGGTCTCGGCCAGCAGCAGCGGCACCGGCACCACGATGTGCGTGCCGTCCGCGTCCCTCACGTCCACGACCATGACGCCGGTGCCGGCCACCACGGCGCCGACGGCCACCGGGATCGAAGCGAGGACCGCGCCGACCTTGAGCAGAATCATCGCTTCTCTCCCGGCGCGCCCGCGCTCTCGTCGATCCAGATCCGGACGGTCGAGCTCCGGTCGTTGACTCGCACCACGTCGCCGCGCAGCTTGCGCAGCTCGGCGACGGCGGCGTGGATGTCCAGATCCTCGCCCGGACCCGAGAACAGGGCGTCGACGAGCGCGGCGGGCACGTCGACGTGCACGGTCTCGCCCTGGTCGTCGTTCCGGACGCGGATGAGCAGGAGGTCGCCCTTCTTGCTGACGTTCACGCGCTCGTCGCCATCCTCGACCGAGACGAGCTCGGCGTCGCCGGCCCCCTTCAGCTCCTTCCAGAGCCGCCGGAAGTCTTCGATCTCGAGGTGGCGGCCGTGGCCGCCGAGGTGGATGCGGCCGTGCGAGGCCACCGCGTCGGGCGCCGCTTTCAGGGCGGCTTCGACCGCGTTCATCGGCAGGTTCAGCTGGACGCGCGACCGCTGCTTCGGCTCCTCGACGTGGACGTGGAGCCAGGCGGCGCCGTCGCTCGACGACGCGGCGGGGGCGCTACCCCCCAGAAGGGGGACGGCCAGGGCGACGACGGCAAGGACGCGTGCGTTCATCGGAGAGCCTCCACGCTCCCGGTAACGTTCGGGGCCGGGACGAAGTTCTCCATTTTTCGCGGGCGTCCGCAGGCGGGAGCCCGTTCAAGCGGCTGGACGCGGCGCCTGCTCCGCAGGATCGTCGGCCCGACCGGGGAACCGGCCGGCTATGACCACGTTGACGATGGCGAGAACCAGCATGACGCCGAAGACCGGGAGCAGGGAGCCCGCGATCGCGTGGCGCACCGCGAGCGGCGTGACCCCCGGCGGTAGAGCGATCTCGTGACCCGCGAGGAGGCGTCCGGCCACGTCGGCGGCCGCCCCCAGGTGACGGGCGAGGCCCGACGAGAGCAGCCCGCCCAGCGTACCCACGCCCAGAGCGCCGCCCAGCGCGCGGAAGAAGGGAACCAGGCTGCTCGCCACGCCGCGCTCGGTCTCGGGCGCGGCGTGCTGCACGGCCAGCATCTGGGACGTGGCCAGCGGTCCCAGGCCCATGCCGATCAGCGCGCAGGCCGCGCTGATCCACACGACGGGAGCCTCGGCCAGGGCGGCGGCCAACAGCGCGCCGCAGCCCACCGTGATCAGGATCGTGCCCACGCGGGCGGTGGCGCGGAACCCGTATCGCACGAGCGCGCGCGTGCCGAGCGAGGCCGACGTCGCCCAGAAGAACATGATCGGCGTCACGACGGCCCCGGCCGCGGCCGCCGTCCCGCCGCGCGCCCCCTGGACGAAGAGGGGCACGAACGTGTCGACGCCGAAGATCGTCGTCCCGACCAGCGCGCCCGCCAGGTACGGCGCCGCCGTTTCCCGGTGCGTGAGCAGGGTCAGAGGCACGAGCGGGTGCTTCCGGCGCGCCTGCTGGCGTGCGAAGGCGGCGAGCAGCACGGCGCCGACGGCGAGCAGCAGCAGCCGCCGTTGGAGGTGCCCGCCACTCCCCGCCTCGTGCAGGGTCGCGAGCAGCAGCGCGGTCACGCCGACGGTCAGCGTTGCGCCGCCCAGCCAGTCGAACGGGTCGGGGCGCGAGGCACGCGACTCGCGCATCTGGGTGGCCTCGAGCACGAGGGAGACCAGGCCCAGCGGCACGATCACGATGAAGATCGATCGCCACCCGAAGCTCAGCGTGAGGAACGCGCCCAGGAGCGGGCCGATCAGGCTCGCGGTGCCCCAGATCGCGCTGAACAGCGCCTGGATGCGCGCCCGCTCGCGCAGCGAATACAGGTCGGCGACGACGGCGATGGCCACCGGCAGCAGGCCGCCGGCGCCGAGGCCCTGCAGCCCCCGCGCCGCCACGAGCTGCGGCATCGAGCGCGCGAACGCGCACGCGAGGCCGCCGATCAGGAACAGGCTGGTGGCCAGCAGCAGGATGCGGCGCCGGCCATGGATGTCGGCCAGCCGTCCGTAGAGCGGCATCGTGACCGTGGAGGTCAGCAGGAACACCGAGAAGACCCAGGAGTAGAGGGACAGGCCCTGCAAGTCTCCGACGATCGTCGGCATCGCCGTGGACACGACCGTGCCCTCGAGCGCGGCGGTGGCGCTGATCAGCGCCAGCGCGAAGGTGACGGAGCGGCGGCGGGCCGGATCGAAGCGCGGCGTGTCGGCAGACGACGCGGGTTCGGACATGAATCCGCCATCATCTCACGACCCGCGCTCCGGACCGGAGCTACAGGTCGACCGCGTAGACCCGGATCGGCTGGCCCGCCTTCCACCGGAGCGGCCTGTTCTCCAGGCGGAGGACGCCGCGCGGGCAGACGTGGGCGCACATCCCGCAGCCGACGCACGCCGCGCGCTTCACGTCCTCGTTCGCCATCGCGTACGCGCGCACGTCGATGCCCATCTCGCAGTAGGTCGAGCAGTTGCCGCAGGCGATGCACATGTCCTTCTTCACCGTGATGCGGAAGCGGCCGAACTTCTGCATCATGCCCAGCACCGCCGCCATCGGGCACGCGAACCGGCACCACACCCGCGTGCCCATCAGCGGATAGAGCCCCACGCCGAGGACGCCCGAGAAGAAGCCGCCCACCACGAGGCCGTACCAGCGCTGGACGCCGAAGGCGAAGGACGAGAACGACGGGTGCTGCCTCCCCACCGCCCAGTTGAGGCCCACGATGACGGTGGTGACGACGGCGATTCCGAGCACCGTGTAGATCGACGCCTTCTCGAAGCGCCAGGCCTCCGGCGACTTGTCGGAAAGGTGCCGGAACGGATCGCCGGCGGTGTTGGCGAGCCCGCCGCAGCCGCAGATCCACGAGCAATAGAAGCGCTTGCCGAGGAAGTAGCCGACGAGCGGGAAGGCCACGAGCGACCCGAGGAAGCTGTAGATGACGATGAGGAACGGCTGCTGGAGGATGACCGACGGGTAGAAGTACTCGATCTTCAGCGGCCAGAAATAGGAGAAGTAATACTCCTGCCTCCCGAGGACCTTCATCACGATGGGAAGGGCGAAGGCGAGCACCACCTGCACCGCCACCACCGTGATCGTGCGCACGCGCTGGTAGCGGCTGTTGCCGTGCCGGCGCAGGAAGTAGATGCCGCCGGCCACCATGGCCAGGGTGTACAGCACGCCGTAGAGCGTCCACTTGCCTCCGAGGCCGAGGCGGTGCGCCGGGCGTTCGAACGCGTCGGTGTAGTAGACGAGCAGGTAGAAGGTGACCAGCGCGGCGCAGAGAACCCAGGCCACGGCCCCCCGTTTCTGCAGCGGACGGCGGTAGGTGTCCATCAGGCCGGCCTGCACGAGCCCTCCTTGCTCATGTGGACGGAGCCGCGGGGTGCCGGCGCCAGCGGGGACTCAGCTCTTCGTCGAACTGGGCCTCGGCCAGGTGGTCGAGGACGAACCTCAACGTCCGCCTCGAATCGATCCAGTCGAGCAGCCGCTCGTGGTTCCAACGGCCGCCGAGCATGTTGAAGCCGACGACGCGCTCCCCCTTGCACACGATGCGCTGGCTGTCGAAGCGGCCGGGCGAGCGCTGGAACCAGTCGCTGACGTCGGGCCTCGGGTCGAGCGGGGCGTTGTCCCAGTCGAGCCGGACGGGCACCCAGCCGGCGGTCGTGTACTCGAGGTCGAAGAACTTGGCCGAGTTGTACCAGGTCCCGCGGCGGTAGGTCGCGCCGTCTCCGAGCATCGACGCCGCCGCCACCCGGCCCTGGTCGCGCGCGGTGTACCAGAGCTGCTCGGGACGGCGCGTGCCGTCGGCCCACGTCACGTTCGCGCAATCCCCCGCCGCCCACACGTCGGCGGCGCTCGCGCGCAGCGCCTCGTCCACCTCGATCGCGCCGCCCTTCGACAGCCGGAGGCCGCTCGTGGCCAGGAAGCCGGTGTTGGGCACGACGCCGATCGCGCACACCAGGAGATCGCACGGAACCTCGGCCGCGTCGGGGGCGAGCGGCGCCGACGCCCGCGGCGCGTCCCCCAGACGCACACCCGTAAGCGCTCCCTCCGGCCCTCGCCGCACCTCCTCGACGTTGACGCCGAGGCGGACGTCGACGCCGTGGGCGCGGAGATGCTCGGCCACCATCCGGGCCTCGCGCTCGTCGAGGGCCAGGGGGAAATACCAGTTCTCGCGGACGACGAACGTGACCTTCAGGCCCCGGGCGAGGAGGATCTCGGCCACCTCGACGCCGATGAGCCCGCCCCCGACGACGGCGGCCCTCAGGCCGGGCCGGGCCTCGCGGTCCAGGCCTTCGAGATCCCTCAGGGTCACGAAGTAGTGGAGGCCGGATCCGGCCGCCCCTGGCCAGGGCGCGGGTCGGGCGCGCGAGCCCACCGCCAGGAGCAGGCGGTCGTAGCCGAGCGTACCGGCGCCATCGGAGCGAAGCGACTTGCCTTGCGTGTCGAGCCCGGCCATGCGCTCCCGCACGCGCTCGAAGCGGAGGCGCTCGTACAGCCCGCGGTCGTAGGGCTCGGTGTCGCGCACCCTCATCTGGCCGGCGAAGACGTACATCAGGGCGGTACGGGAATAGAAGTGGTCGTGCTCGTCGGAGACGAGCGTGATGCGGGCTTCCCCATCCTGGCGTCGCAGGGCCAGCGCTGCCTCCATGCCGCCGACGCCGTTGCCCACGATCACGTAGTGCATGCGGACGAAACGTCCCTCCTGCCGGACGCGGCGGCCAACCCGTGCGATTCTATTCCGCGACATCCCCGGAAAGGAGGTCCTCCCATGTTCCGCAAGCTCATCGCCACCGACGACGACGTGGCCAGCCTGATCCTGCGCGTGGTGACCGGGATCGTCTTCTTCGCCCACGGGGCCCAACTGGCCCTCGGCTGGTTCGGGGGAAACGGATTCAACGCGACCATGCAGTTCTTCACCCAGAACATGCACATCCCGGCGGTCTTCGCGTTCCTGGCCATCGCGGCCCAGTTCCTGGGCTCGCTGGGCCTCATCGTGGGCCTGCTGACTCGCGTCGCCGCTTTCGGCATCGGAGTGGTGATGCTGGTGGCGGCGGTGATGGTCCATCTCCCGATCGGGTTCTTCATGAACTGGTTCGGCAACCAGAAGGGCGAGGGCTTCGAGTACCACCTGCTCGCGATGGCCATCGCGGTCGCCCTGATGATCAAGGGCGGCGGCAAGGCCTCGATCGACCGCGCGCTCAGCGGGAAGCCGCGTCCCTAGCCCTTCCTGCGCGCCGTCTTCCTGCGGGACCGCTTCCGCGCCGCCTTTCTCCTCGCCGCAACCTCTCCCTTCGCCGTATGGGCGAGGTCGGCGCGGTGGGCGCGCTCGTAGGTCTGGATGTCCTTGAAACGGCCACGGGCGTCGCGGACGGCGTAGAGCTTCTTGCCGGCCGTGCTGCGGTGGGTCGTGCGTCGGGCTCTGGCCATGCTGACCTCCTTGTCGACGGCCACGGTACCTATGTTACTCAGCGTACCGCGGCGAGGTGGGCGGAAAACGTCGCGGCGTCGATGTTGGCTCCGCACACGATGAGGCCGACCCTCCGTCCCTGCAGGCGCTCGCGCAGCGGGCCGAGCAGGGCGGCGGTGGCGGCCGCACCCGCCGGCTCGACCGCGAGCTTGGCGGAGGCGAAGAGCAGCAGCATCGCCCGCCGGAGGGCGTCGTCGTCCACGAGCACGAGCTCGTCGACGTAGCGCCGGCAAAGGGAGAAGCTGTAGGGCGCGGCGTGCGGCGCGCCCAGGCTGTCCGCGATCGTGCGTACGGCGTCGATGGCCTGGGGCGAGCCGGCCGCGAAGCTCCGGTGCATGGAGTCCGCGCCTTCCGGCTCCACGCCGTAGACGCGGCAGTGGGGACTGGCCAGCTTCACCGCCGCGGCCACCCCCGCGCACAACCCGCCGCCCCCGATGGGCACCACCACCGCTTCCAGCTCGGGCACCTGCTCGACGAGCTCGAGGCCGAGGGTCGCGGTGCCGAGCGCGGTGCGCGGGCCTTCGAAGGGGTGCACGAACGTGCGTCCCTCCTCCTGCTCGATCTCCTTCACGCGCGCGAAGGCCCGGTGCACGTCCTCGACGAGCTCCACCTCGGCGCCCAGCTCGCGGCACTTCGCGACCCGGAAGGCGTTGGCGGTGCGCGGCATCGCGACCTTGGCCGTGGTCCCGAGCACCTGCGCCGCGTAGGCGACGGCGATGGCATGGTTGCCGGCGCTGACCGCGGTGACGCCGCGCGCGAGCGCGTCCTTCGGCAGGTCCAGCATGACGGCGAGGGCGCCCCGCGCCTTGAAGGTGCCCGTCCGCTGGAACAGCTCCTCCTTGAGGAAGACGCGGGTGCCGGCTCCCGCCTCGCGCGCCAGCGCGGGATCGTCCCACTCGCGCACGGGGGTCGTCACGACGAGGGCGCCCAGGCGGGCGCGGGTGGCGCGGATGGACGCCAGGTCCGGCGGGGGGGCGCTCCGGACCCCCCAGACCCCCACTGCCGCAGTCATTCCGTGTCGGGCTCCTCGAAGAGCACGTCGCAGGACAGCGTCCGCGGACCCTCCTCCGTGCACACGGCGTAGCTCTTCTCCTTGCCCCCGTGCATGGCGACACCCGCGTAACGCCCTTGCCGGTCGAGGGCGTAGAACTTCAGGTCGAACATCGGGTGGCCCCGGTCGTTGAGGAGCCGCCTCTCGACGGTGTTCGCGGCCACGCGCTTGAGCGCCTCCATCCCCGCGTCCTTCGGGTGCAGGCCGCGCCGCAGCCCCTCCACTATGAGGTACGACGACAGGTTGAAGAGGTTGGCCTCGCCGCGGCCGGTGGAGCCCGCCGCCCCCACGTCGCCGTCGACGTAGAGCCCCGCCCCCAGGATCGGCGAGTCGCCCACCCGGCCCGGGATCTTCCACGACAGGCCGCTCGTCGTGGTGACGCCGCAGATCTCTCCCTTGGCGTTGATGCCGTCACAGTTGATCGTGCCGTAGACGTGCTCGGGATCGAGCAGCCCCTCCGCGACCATCTCGCGCCGGGCCCGGTCGCCGGCCTCGGTGCGCTTGGAGGGGTCGAGGTAGTGTTTGGGATCGATCCTCCGCTTCCAGTCGAGCCATTTCCGGCGCGAGTTCTCGGTGTTGAGGTCGTCCTCGATCTTGAAGCCCATGGCGCGGGCGAAGTCCTGGGCCCCCTTGCCGACGATGAGGTGATGGTCGGTCTGCTCCAGCACCGCCTTCGCGACGAGGGACGGCGTGCGCACGCCCTCGAGCGCGGCGACGCCGCCCGCGCGCTTCTTCGGCCCGTGCATGCAGCAGGAGTCGAGCTGCACCACTCCGTCGGCGTTGGGCAGGCCGCCGTAGCCGACGCTGTCGTCTTCGGGGTCGAGCTCCACGATGTTCACGCCGGCGATCACCGCGTCGAGGACGTCCTCGCCCCTCGTCATGCGGGCGAAGGCCTCCTCCACCGCCGTGCGCGGCCCGCCGTTCTTGTACTTGTTGCCGTTGGCGGAGGCGATCACGACCGGCTTGACCGTTCGGGGTGTGAGCACCGTCGGGCCCTGGGCGAAGCCCGGCCGTGCGGCCGCCGCCACCATGCCCGCGGCGGTGCCCGCCTTCACGAACTCGCGCCGGCTGATTCTCCCTGTCATACGCGTGATCTTACCTATAAATACCCCCGCGCCCACAGCACCGCGGCCGTCGCGGGCAGGGCGAGCGCGGTTCGCCATTCGCGGTTGTGACGCACCTGCTTCCAGTCGAAAGACGTCGCGCGGGGGCCCGCCGGAACCAGCCGGGGGAAGAAGAGCGGCACCGCCGCCGCCCAGGCCGCGTACTCCTCCGGGAAGCGAGCGCGGAGGAAGGCGGCCTCCTCGCGCATCACCGAAGGGTAGAAGGCCGCGAAATAGATCGCCACGGCCAGCGCCGCCCAGGGACTGGCCGCGGCGACGGCCACGCCCACGGCCATCCCGAGGCTTCCCAGGTAGAGCGGGTTGCGCGTGTGGGCGTAGGGCCCGCCGGTGGCCAGCGCGCGTGTCTTGTCGATGTGCCCCGAGGCCCAGAGGCGCATCGCTTCCCCGGCGAGCGCGATCGCTCCGCCGGCCGCGAGGCTCGCCCGCGAAGGGTGCGCGAGGACGAGGACCAGGAGCCCGAGCAGGTACCCGGAAGGGACCCGCAGCCTAGACGGCATGGGCCGCGGTGCCGTCCGGGGCCAGTCGGCGGTCGATCGCCGCCAGCACCTGCTCGACGCTGATCTCGTCCATCACCGCGCCCTCGACGCGGTAGCGACCGCCGCGCGGGGCCGCCTCGATCGAGGGAGGGCGGACCACGACGTCGGCCGCGGAGAAGGGGCCGTTGCGCGCGGGGTCGGTGGGACCGAAGAGCGCCACCACCGGCGCGCCCACGGCGCAGGCCAGATGCAACGGGCCGGTGTCTCCGGCCACGACGAGCCGCGCTCGCCGGGCCAGCTCGACGTACTCCATCAGCGTCGTGGGCGGCGCGCGCCGGGCGGCGTCGCCGGAAGCCGCCACCACGCGGTCGGCGAGAGCCTCTTCACCCGGCCCCCACGTGACGAGGCTGGGCAGCCCGCGGTCACGCAGGCCGCGGGCGACGGCCCCGAAGCTCTCCGCCCGCCACAGCTTGCCCGGCCACCCGCCGGCGGGATTCAGGATGGCGAATCGCTCGATGCCAAGCGCCGACAGCGCGCGGGAAATCGTCTGCCGCTCCGGGGCCGACGCGGGAAGCGGAAACTCGCGAGCGCCGATCTCGTCGATGCCCACCGGCCGGAGCAGCGCCAGGTTCTCGTCGATCACGTGGGTGATCCCGGGGGGCGGCTCCGCGCTCTCTCCGAGCAGCACCGAGGAGCCGGGCTCGCGCCGCCACTCCCGGGACATCCCCACGACGCGCCCCGCTCCGGTCAGCCGGGCCCAGGTCGCCGACTTCCACAGCCCCTGGAAGTCGAGGGCGACATCGTACTCCTTGGCCCGCACGTCGGCGAGGACGCGGTGCGCCACGCCCCACGCGGACCAGCGCGCGGGAGGCGCGGGCCAGAGCCGGGACAGGCTGGGATTGCCTTCGAGGAGCGGGCGCGCCGGCGGCTCGACGATCCAACCCGTCTCCCACCCGTGGCGGTGGAGGGCGGCCAGCGCCGGCAGCGTGTGCACGACGTCGCCGATGGCGGAGAGACGCACGACGAGAGCCTTCATTCCCGGGGCCGGCTCCGCATCGTTAATGTTCTCCCCGGATGCGGCGGAGCAGGCTCCGCGTGTCGTGGTCCTTGGGATCGCCCACGATGGCGACGCGTCCGCCGTAAGAGCGCACCACCTCCCGCTCGGGGACGGTCTCGGGCGTGTAGTCGGTGCCCTTGCAGTGGACGTCGGGCCGCAGGGCGAGGAGCAGGCGGGTCACGTCGTCCTCGGCGAACACGACGACGTGGTCCACCGCGCGCACGGCCGCCACGAGCAGCGCCCGGTCCTGCTCTCCCAGGACCGGGCGGCCCGGGCCCTTCAGCTTCTGCACCGACGCGTCGGCGTTCACCCCGACCACGAGCACGTCCGCCTGCTCGCGCGCGCCCCGCAGGTATCGCACGTGTCCCACGTGCAGCACGTCGAAGCAGCCGTTGGCCAGGGCGATGGTTCGTCCCGCGCGGCGCGCCTCGGCCACCCGCGCCTGGGCCTCGGCCAGCGTCGCGATCTTCTCTCTCGCGGTGCGCAACGCTCAGGCCCGGGCGTGGTCGGAGGCCACCGCGGCCTCCAGCTCGGCGGCGGACACGGTGGCGGTGCCCCGCTTCGTCACCACGATGCCGCCCGCGTAGTTGGCGAGCAGGCTCGCCTCGACCGGCGTCGCCCCCGCGGCCAGGGCCAGCGTGAACGTCGCGATCACGGTGTCGCCGGCCCCCGTCACGTCGGCGACCTGGTCCGTCCCGTAGATGGGGACGTGGAAGGTCGGGCGCGCGGGCTCGAACAGCGCCATGCCGTCGCTGCCGCGGGTGATCAGGCAGGCCTTCACGCGGAGCCGGCGCAGCAGCGTCCGCCCGGCCGACTCCAGACGGCGCCGGTCGTTGCCGATCGTGACGCCGAGGGCGGCCTCGACCTCCGACTCGTTGGGTGTCACCGCCGTCATGCCGCGGAAGCCGAGCAGGGCGAAGCGCGAGTCGACCGTGGCCGGGACGCGCCGCCGCCGCGCGAGGCCGACCGCGGCCTGCACCAGCTCGGGCGTGAGCAGGCCGAACCCGTAGTCGCTCACCAGCACCGCGTCCACCCGCTGGCGGAGCGCGCGCAGCGACGCGAGGACGGCGCGGCGGGCCGGACTGCGCTCGGGCAGGCGCGTGGTCTTGTCGATGCGGACCATCTGCTGCTTGGTGGAGTGGACGCCGCCGGCGAGGATGCGCGTCTTGACCGGCGTGACGTAGGCGGGATCGATCGCGACGCGCCGCACGGAGATGCCCGTGTCGCGGAGCAGGCCGCGCAGCCGCCGGCCCTGATCGTCGCGACCGAGCACGCCCACGGGGACGGGGATGCCGCCCAGCGTGCGGATGTTGTGGATGGCGTTGGCGCCGCCCCCGAGACGGATGTCCGTGCCGTCGTACTGGAGGATCAGCACCGGGGCCTCGCGGCTCACCCGCTGCACGCGTCCGTACAGGAACTCGTCGGCGACGAGGTCGGCGAGCACGAGGAGGCGCCGGCCGCGGAAGGAGCCGACGATGCGCCGCAGCCGATCGGCGGAAGGGGAAGCGGTCTCCTTCACGCGGGCGGCCCCGCCGTCTCGACCTCGCTGAGGATCCGCTCCACCGCTTCCAGCAGGTGCTCGGCCACCACGTCGGGCGCCCGCGGCCACGATGGCGCGTGCCAGAGAAGCTCTCCCAGGCCGTAGCCCGTCTTCACCAGGACCGCGCGCGCGCCGACGCTCCGCGCGAGGTCCAGGTCCGCATCGCGGTCCCCGACCACCCACGAGCGGGCGAGGTCGATGCCGAGGTCCTGCGCCGCGCGATGCAACAGCCCGGGCCGCGGCTTCCGGCATGCGCAGTCCTGCCGGTACGGCGGCTCCCCCGCCGAGGGGTGGTGCGGGCAGTAGTAGATCCCGTCCAGCCGCGCCCCGCCGGCTTCCATGGCCGCGTTCATGAGCGCGTGGACCTCCCCGATCAGCCGCTCCGGGAAGTACCCGCGCGCGACCCCGGCCTGGTTGGTCACGACCACCGCCAGCAGCCCTCCCCGGTTGAGCAGTCGCACGGCGTCCACCGCCCATGGGAACAACCGGAAGCGCGAGAGGTGGTTCACGTAGCCCACCTCGTGGGCGAGCGTGCCGTCGCGGTCGATGAAGACGGCGCGTCGTTTCATGCGAATGCGGCGCGCGAACTCTCACGCCGGAGGAGATCGTTCAACACAGTTCCGCCAGGAGCGCCCGTGCCTCGTCGACCACGCGGTCCGCCGGGATGCGCGTCATGCAGCGGTGGTCGATCGGGCATTCACGGAGCATGCAGGGCGAGCAGTGGACCGGCTCGCGAACCAGCCGGTGGCGGTGGCCCACGGGCGCCGTTTCCCTCCAGTCGGTGGGCCCGAAGACCGCGACCACGGGCACGCCGAGGGCGGCGGCCACGTGCATCGGCCCGGAGTCGTTCGTCACGAGCAGGCGCAGCCGGGAGAGGACACCGACAAGCTCGGGCAGCGTCGTCTCTCCGCAGAGCATGCGCACCGGCGCGCGCATTGAGGCCGCGATCGCCTCGCCCAGAGGCCGCTCGTCCGCGCCCCCCAGGATGGCGACCCGCGCCCCCATGTCACGGGCGAGCAACTCCCCCGCCGCGGCATAACGCTCGGGGACCCAGCGCTTGGCGGAGCCGAAGAAGGCGCCGGGGTTCAGGCCGATCCACGACGCCTCGGCGGCGCCGAGACGCGACGCGCCTCGAGCCGCCCAGTCGTCGGGACAGCGCAGCGAAGGGTCGGCCTCGGTGGAGACGTCCAGACCGACGCCCGCCAGCATGGCCCGATAGTAGTACACCTGGCTGCGTCCCCGTACGCTCGCGGGCACGCGTGGACCGCGGGTGAGAAGCGGGCGTCGCAGGTCCGTGGCGTATCCCCAGCGCTCGGGAATCCCCGCGCGCCACATGGAGAGCGCGGAGGCGAACGAGTTGGGCAGCAGCACCGCGGCATCGAAGGCGCCCCGCACGGCGTCCACGTCGGCGCGGATGCCCTGGCTTTCTCGAATCGCGTCCACCTCGCTCATCGCGCCGTAGAGCGGCGCCACCCGCGGCCGGCTCAGCACCTCGAGGCGTGCGCCCGGGAAGTTGCGGCGGACGTCGCGCACCGCGGGCAGCGAGAGCACCGCGTCCCCCAGCCAGTTCGGCACGCGCACCAGGATTCGATCCATCATCGAGCAAGGGGGTGCTGCGTCGCACCCCCTTGAACCCCCGCTCGCTTCGCGGGAGTGAATCCCGCTCCGCTCGCAGCCTTGGCTCTCAGCCCGCGGCGGTTGGGGCTCAACAGCGCCGACCTCACGGCCAGTCGCTTCACGCCGGCTCCGGCGGACGCGTCTTCCAGCGCTTGTGCAGCCACAGCCACTGCTCGGGCGCGTCGCGGATCCAGCCCTCGATGATCGTCGTGAGCTGCTGCGTCAGGCCCGCGACGTCGGCGCGCCGGTCGCCCGCAGGCGACCAGCGCACGACCGGGTCGTACACCAGCCGGTAACGGCCGTCGCGCCCGAGGACGGTGTGGCTGGGCAGCAGCGCGCACCCCGTGCGCACGGCGAGGGCGGCGGCGACCGTGGTGGTGGCGGCGGCGCGGCCGAAGAAGTCCACGAAGATGCCATCCTGGACCTGGACGTTCTGGTCGATCAGGATCGCGATCCCCCGGTTCTCCTTCAGCGCACGCATGATCTGCGAGAGCGCGTGGCGCTTGTCGATGACCGCGTTGCCGCCCATCGTCCGCACCTCGCAGAGCCGCCGGTGCAGGTCGGGGTTGTCGATGGGGCGGGCGACGACGCCGATCGGTCCGAACATCCAGCCATGCGTGAGGCCGTGCATCTCCCAGTTGCCGATGTGGGCGGTCACGCAGATGACGCCCCGGCCGCAGGCGAAGGCGGCCTCGACGTGCTCGCGCCCCACCACCTCCACGAGGCGCAGCACGTCGTCGCGGGAACGGCCGCGCAGCCAGAGGATCTCGAGCAGCACCTGGCCGAAGTGGGCGTAGACCTGCCGGGCCGTGCGCAGCCGGCGGACGTCGTCCCAGTGCGGGAACGCCTGGCGCAGGTTGGCGGTGGCGATCGTGACGTGGCGCGGGTCGAGGTCGCTGAGCAGCCGGCCGAGCCCGCGGCCGAAGGCGCGTACCACGCGCAGCGGCAGGATCGAGGCGAGGCCCTGGACGGCGCCGGCCGCCCTCGCCTCCCACCGGTAGCGCTCGGCCTTCGTCACGCGACGCCGGCCCGCCGCTCGGCCGCGCGCAGCACGCGCTCACGGAGCCGCGCTTCGTCATCGACCTCGGCCGCGATGCCGAGGACGAGGGTCGGCAGCGACGTCGGCGGCAGCCGCACCACGTCCTTCGCGGTGGTGACGATCGCATCCGCCCCCGCCGCGCGGGCCTGCGATTCGACGCCGGCCACGTCGGCGGCGGTGTACGCGTGGTGATCGGCGAAGAGGGCGGTGCCGGCGACGTGCCCCACCCGCGGCGTCACGTCGCCGTGGAAGCGCTCGGGCCGCGCGATGCCGGAGAGGAGGAACGGACGCGACGGCGCCGGGCGCTCCGCGCCGTCGAGGCCGAAGAAGCCGAGCACCCTCCGGCGCAGCCCCAGGACACGCCCCGGGTGGGCGGCGCCCAGGGCCGCCAGCGCCGCGCCGTCGGCCTCGAAAAGGATGAGGTCGGCCCGAGCGAGGGCCGAAGGCGATTCGCGCAAGCGCCCGGCCGGGAGCGGCCGGTCCCCGAGGTCGCGCGCGCATGCGCACACGAGGTCGAGATCGCGGTGGAGCCGCAGGTGCTGGAAGCCGTCGTCGAGGACGTGCACGCGGGAACCGAAGCGCGCCTCCACCGCGCGGCCGACCCGGTCCCGGCGCCGGCCGACCGCCACGACGACACCGGGCAGAGCGCGGGCGAGCATCACCGGCTCGTCGCCCGCCTCCGCGGGCCCCGCGCGCACGCCCTGGCCGTCGCCCACCACGAGGCAATCTCCGCGGAACGAGCCGCCGTAGCCCCGGCTCAGCACCGACACCGGTCGCCGCGCGTCGCGGAGCATCGCGGCGACGAGCGCGACCACGGGCGTCTTGCCGCTGCCGCCCACGCTGAGGTTGCCGACGCTGATGACGGGACCCGCCAGGCGCGCGCGGGGCAGCCAGCCGCGGCCGTAGGCACCCGCCCGCGCGGCGGCCACGCCACCGTAGAGCGCGCCGAGCGGCGCCAGCAGACTCGTCACCCCCTCACCCTACCCTCTCCCCCGCCGGGGGAGGAGGGGTGGCCGAGCAGCTCCGCCAGCGCGTCCACGGTTCGCGCGAGCGCTCCGCGGTTCCGGTCCACGATGGCGCGCGCGGCGCCGCCCAGAGCGGCGCGCCGCGGGGGGTCGGCGATCAGGTCCGCCACCTCGCGCCCCAGCTCCTCGGTGGAGAGGACCACGCGCAAGGCACCCTCGGCCTGGAACTCGTCGGCGATCTCCTGGAAGTTCTCCATGTGCGGGCCGACGACGACCGGCTTGCCCGCGACCGCCGCCTCCAGGATGTTGTGGCCGCCGGCGCTCATCAGGCTCCCCCCCACGAACACGACCGTGGCCAGCGCATACACGCGGGCCAGCTCGCCGAGCGTGTCGAGCACGAGGACGTCGCCCGGCCATCCCGCGGAGCCGAGCGCGCTGCGCCGCTCGGCGCGAAAGCCGGCGGCCTCGACGAGCGCCGCCACCTCCGCGAAGCGCTCCGGATGGCGGGGCGCGATCAGGAGACGCGCCCCCGGCACGCGTGAGCGGACCTCGCGAAACGCCTCCAGCACCATCGGCTCCTCGCCGGCGACGGTGCTGCCCGCCACCCAGAGCGGCCGTGCGTCCGCACCGCCCACGATGAGCCGCTCCAGCTCCGCGGCCGTCCGCGTGTCGCCGAGCGCGTCGTACTTCAGGTTGCCGAGAGCTCGAACCCGTGCCGGGGGCGCCCCGAGCCGCCGCGCCCGGTCGGCGTGGGGCTCGGACTGCATCAGGAAGAGGTCCACCTCCGCCAGCACCCGGCTGAGCAATCCCCGCACGGCCCGGTAGCGCCCGAACGAGCGCGGCGAGATCCGCCCGTTCACGATCACCACCCGCACCCCGCGGCGATGGGCCTCGTGGATGAGGTTGGGCCAGATCTCGGTCTCGACCAGGACCAGCAGCGCCGGCCGAACGCGATCGAGAGCCTTGCGCACGGGGGACGGCCAGTCGAAAGGAGCGAAGAACAGGCCGTCGGCTCCCTTCACGCTGCGCTCCGCCACCGCGCGCCCGGTGGCGGTCGTGGTCGACAGGAAGAGCCGGTGGGACGGGAACCGCTCCTTGATCGGCGCGACGAGGATGCGCGCGGTCAACACCTCCCCCACCGAGACCGCGTGGATCCACACCGACGGCGCCTCACCACGCGTGAGGGAGGGGGGCGGGCCTCCGATGCGCTCGCGGAAGCTGGGGAGGTACTTGCCGGTGCCCCGACCCTTCCAGAGGTAGAACGGGAGCGCCACGACGAAGGCCGCGGCCAGCAGGAGGCTGTAGGCGAGGTACAAAGCGAGCGAGCGGCCTCAGGTCCGCAGCCGCGCCACCCCGAGCCGGACCCGCTCGACCACCGGCGACAGGCTGGCCCGCCAGCCGCGGTCCCCCGCCTCGGCGAGCAGCGAGTAGGCGACGGGCGTCACCACCAGCGTGAGGAGCAGGCACAGGCTCTGGCCCCCGATGATCGTGACCGCCACCGCCGAGCGCTGGGCCGATCCGGCGCCGATGCCGACGGCGGTGGGGATGAGGCCGGCCACGATCGAGAGCGTGGTCATGAGGATCGGGCGGAGGCGGACGTGGTTGGCCTGGAGGATGGCCTGCCCGCGGGGAACGCCTTCGGCGAGCAGCTTGTTCGTGTAGTCCACCTGCAGGATGCCGTTCTTCTTCACGATGCCGAGGAGGAGCAGCACCCCGAGGGCGCTCCACAGGTTCAGCGTGCGGCCGGTGATCCAGAGGGAGAAGAGCGCGAAGGGAATCGACAGCGGCAGGCTGAGCATGATCGTGAACGGGTGCAGGAAGCTGTCGAACTGGGCGGCGAGGACCATGTACATGAAGATGGACGCGAGCAGGAACGCGATGACGAGGTTGCGGGTCGTCTCGTCGAGGATCTTCACCGAGCCCAGCATCTTGTAGCTGTAGCCGGCCGGGAGGCCGATCTGCCGGATCTGGCTCGTCACCGCCGCCGCCGCCCCGTCGAGGGGAAAGTCGGGGGCGTTGTTGGCGCTGACCGACACCTGGAACTGACGGTTGAACCGCTCGATCCGCGCCGGCCCCAGGCCGCGCTCGATCGTGGCCACGTTGTCGAGGCGCACCTGGCCCACCTTGGCCGAGGGGATCATGATCCGCCCCAGGATCTCCGGGTTCTTCTGCTGCTCGGGCAGGAGCTGCATCGTCACCGGGTATTGCTCGTCACCCTCCTTGTACGTCGAGATCTGGTCCTCGCCCGCGATCATCAGCCGGACGGCGGTGGCCACGTCGGCCGCGCGGACGCCGAGGTCGGAGGCGCGCTGCCGGTCGATGCGCACCTGCAGCTCGGGGCTGTTGAGGCTCACCATCGGGTCCACGTCGAGCAGCCCCTTGACGCCCCGCAGGCGCCCGGCCAGCTCCTTGGCGATCTCGGCCGTGCGGTTGAAGTCCGGCCCCAGGATCACCGCGCGGATGGGGAAGAACATCTCGCCGCCGCCGAGGGCGGACGGAATCATCACCTTCGTGCGCAGGTTCGGAT
>Ga0070698_100003072_pt1 | contig 18406 bp, 14 predicted proteins | sample KBSK1502metaG_FD_65477 | JGI IMG/M metagenome (GOLD analysis project Ga0070698, IMG submission 65477) | Corn, switchgrass and miscanthus rhizosphere microbial communities from Kellogg Biological Station, Michigan, USA - KBS K1-50-2 metaG | ecosystem: Host-associated > Plants > Roots >...
GGTGCCGCAGTAGAACGGGTCGCGGTCCGCGGTCATGAACACCGTCATCGGCCAGCCGCCCTGCCCGGTCATCGCCTGCGTCGCGGTCATGTAGACCGCGTCCACGTCCGGGCGCTCCTCCCGGTCCACCTTGATCGCGACCATGTGCTCGTTCAGCAGCGCCGCGGTCGCCGGGTCCTCGAACGACTCGTGCGCCATCACGTGACACCAGTGGCAGGCGGAGTACCCGACGGAGAGCAGCACCGGTACGTCCCGCCGCCTGGCGTGCGCGAACGCCTCGTCGGACCACTGCCACCAGTCGACCGGGTTGTCCGCGTGCTGCAGCAGGTACGGGCTGGTGGCATCCCTCAGGCGGTTCATTCCCTCAAGCTATGCCCTGGGCGGTCCAACCGATTGGCCGCGGCGTCAGCTATGACCGGAGTTGTCCGGGCGGGGGTCGGAGCCGGGCACGGGGGTGGCCGCGATGCGGCCGGTCGCCCAGCCGGACCGGGCGCGGCGGCGGCCGAGGATGCGCTCGAGCGCCGCGCCCACGCTGCCCTCCTCGGCCATCATGCGGCGGACGACGACGATCAGCGCCGGAATCGCCCAGAAGTCGCCGCAGACCCACAGGATCGCCGCGCCGATCTGCTGGCTGGCCAGCGGCGACAGGGTCACCCCGGGCAGGTGGTCGTAGACGGGGTACCACGAGCCCTGGCTGAACGAGCTCATCGCTATCGCCAGGATCCACATGACCAGGTTCGTGGCGATCAGGGCGACCGCCTGCTCGGCCGGGGCCAGCCGCGGCCGCAGCGGTGGCGACGGGATGATCTGCAGCCAGAACAGCAGGCCGGCCACGAAGAAGCTGCCGTGCATCAGCCAGATGTGCACGGCCTGGTTGGTCGCCGCGAGGTCGAAAGCCGCGGGCAGGTGCCAGACGATCATCACCGCGCTGAACAGGACGACGCCGGTCCAGGGCGCGAGCAGGGCACGGCCGGCCGCGCGCAGCGGTCGGGACCAGCCGGCCCGCAGCACCGACCGGGTGGCGGTGCGCCCGGCCCGGCCCGGCAGCGCGTCGAGCAGCGGCTGCCAGGGCGCGCCGGCCACCACCAGCGTGGGCGCGGCGAACATGAGCAGCAGGTGCTGGATCATGTGCACGAAGAAGTAGTCGTCCGACCAGTAGTCGATCGGCGACTCGACGGCGATCAGCAGCACGGCGAGGCCGGCGTAGAACCAGAGCGAGCGCAGCCGGCGCTGCCGGGTGCGCTCCGGCCGGGACCGGGCGGCCAGCCGCTGCAGGCCGATCTCGTGCCAGCCGACGAGGACGAGCGCGACGATCAGGAACGGGTCGTACGACCAGTGACCGGCGAGGTAGCTCATGCGGTTACCCCGACGAGCCGTACTGGATGGGGACGTCCAGCACCTGGACCGGGTGCCAGGCCGCGGACCCGCGGGCGAGCCGCCAGTCGGTGAGCTTGCTGCCGCGGGCGGCCAGCGCGTCGACGGCGCCGGCCGGGCCGAACGCGAGGGCCGCGGACCCCGCGGGCGGCGGCGGGAGCGGGCGCCACGGAGCCCGCGGGCCGGCGATGGTGGCGGCCTGCCCGTTCGCCAGCAGCACCCAGGCCCCGCCCGTGGCCGCGAAGCCGGACGCCCGCACCGTCCGACTGGCCGCGCCGAGCGGGGCGGACACGGTCCACCGCGTGCCGTCGCCGCTCCACGTGGCCAGCAGGTCCGCGGCGTGTCCCGACCGCACCGCCAGCAGCGCGGCCTCGCCGGCCGGGGTGCGGGTCAGCCGGAGCACCTGGACGCGCCAGCCGGCCTGCGCCGGGGGCAGGGCGGGGCCGGTGGCTCGCCACGCGCCCGCGGCGTAGGAGAAGACGCCCGCCACGCCGGCGCGCGCGCAGCTCACCGCCAGCAGCGGGGCGCCGGAAGGGGCGTAGGAGACCGCCGCCGCGGCGGACGGCGCGCACCGCCGGCCGGCCGGGGCCGCCGCCAGGGCGCGCAGGCTGGTCAGCGCCGACCACGCGCCCGCTCCGCGCCCGGCCTGCTCGATCCCGCCGCCGGTGAGCAGGGCGAGGAAATGGCCGCCGCCGGGGGCCGCGGCCAGGGCGTCGGGCACGTCGGCGAGCCGGGCGTCCAGGATCCCCGCCGACCAGGTGCGGCCGTTGTCACCGGAGGCGGCCAGGGGCGAGAACGCGAGCGCTTGGCTGGGCCGGAACCCGGCGAGGACCGACTGCCCGGCCGCCGCGGCCAGCACGAGGCCGCCGTTGCTGGCCACGCCCGGCGGGGTGGCCAGCCGCCAGCGCGCCGACGCCAACCCGGCCGGGCGGACGAACAGCTGCCAGAAGTCGTCGTTTCGGACGGCGGAGCCGCCGAGGACGGCGACGGCCCAGGTCCCGCCCGCGGTGACCAGGGAGGTGGCCAGGCCGGGCGGCGGCGGGGCGGCCGGGCGGGACAGGGCCTGATGGCCGCTGACCGTGCCGCAGGCCGTGGCGCCGAGCGCCACGGCGGCGGCCGCGGCGACGGCGACCGTCGCGGTCGGCCGGGCGCGCCTGCGGGTCACGTTCCCAGCACCTTCCTGGCGGCGTCGGCGAGCACCACGGCGAACGACGACTGCGATGCCGCGGTCCCGGGTCCCGGCACCGTGTTGATGATCTGGCGGACGTGACCGTGGGCGTCGATCACATAGGCGAGGTCGTTGTGCAGGGTCATCGCGCCGGCGGGCAGGTCCCGCGCGATCACGCCGTAGTCGCGCCACACCCGGTTGAGCTGCGCCAGCGTCCCGGTCAGGTAAAGCCAGCCGGGCACGTGGTCCAGGCCCTCCTGGCGGTCGAAGGCCGCGATCACGGCCAGGCTGCGGTAGGTCGGGCTGAGCACGATGGCCACGAGGCGCACCTGGCTGGAGTTCCCGGCGAGCAGCCGCGCGGCGGCCGCGAACTCGTGCCCGATCAGCGGGCAGTCCGACGTGCACACCGGATCGAGGAACGTGAGCAGCACGACCTTGCCGCGCAGCCCGGCCAGGCTGACCGGCGCGCCGCGCTGGTCGGTGAGGGTGAAGCCCGCGGCGGCGTAGTCGACCACATCGTTCGAGCCGTTGAGCGCCTGCGCGATGATCGGGTCCGCGTTCGGGTTGGCGGTCGCCGCCGCCGAGGGCAGCACGCCCAGCAGCGTGACTCCGAGCGCGCCCGCGGCCGCGACGGACCGGGCGCTGGCGGTGGCCAGCGATCTCACGGCGGACTGGATCTGGGCCGCGACACGGCCGCGGAGGCTCGCGGCCGGGACGGCCGGCCCGGTCGCCGTCTCGGGGCGGGCGGCGGCGCCGGCGGTGGCGGCGGCGGTGCTCGCGGTGACCGGGGCGGCGGTCGCGGCGGGCTGCCTGGTCAGGGCCAGGTAGCCGGAGACGAAAAGCAGGACCATCGGGATCATGCTGTTCGGGTCGGTGCCCAGCCCGCCGAGGAAGCCGAGATCCTCGATGAGCACCCAGTCGGCCAGGCACAGCACGATCCCCGCGGCGACCGCGGGACGGACGACTCGCGGCCGCCCGGTGAGGAACGCGGCGCCGATCACGGCGAGCGCGATGACCGTGAACAGGTTGACCGCGAACCCATGCGCGGCGACGAAGTTCGCGAACGCGGCGACGATCTGGGCCAGGAATCGCGGCTGCGGGGTCTGGCTCATGGTCCGGATCATCTGGGTGAGGGTCCCGGGGTGCCCGCGCAGCGTTCCCTGCCAGAAGCCCCGGCCGGGCCAGGCCTGCAGCACCGCCATGCCGGCGAAGAACAGCCCCATCCCGGCGAGGATGACCCGGCCGAGCCTGGGCGTGCGCCACGCGCCCGGCGGCAGCGCCAGCAGCGCTCCCGCGACGCTGTACAGCAGCACCGCGCCGGGCGCGCCGAACAGCCACGTCAGGCCCGGCGCGAACACGCCACCGAAGGACTCCCCGAACGCCCAGACCACCAGCCCCCAGCCCACGCTCGCCAGCGCGCCGAGCCTGGCCCACCATCCCTGCCGGGCGAACAGCAGCCACAGGCCGATCCCGACCTGAATCCAGACCGCCGCCGCCGAGATCTGGATGGGGTGGTAGGTCCACACGGTGCCGGCGTTGTTCACCAGGTGCTGGACCCAGCCCGGCGAGCTCGCCGCGGTCGGCTCGATGACCTGCGACGGCAGCCCGACCGGCATCGCCGGCTGCGCCTGCAGGATCCCGTCCAAGACCCACAGGACGCCGAAGCCGACCCGCAGCAGCCGGCGCCCGGACGGCTCGGGCTCGCCCGCTGGCTGCGCGTCGCCGCCGGACCCGAGCCGCCCGGGCCATCGGCCGGCCGCGATCAGGCGCGCCAGCCACAGCGCCAGGAAGATCGCCGCGACGATGAACAGCTGGTGTCGCAGCGCCGCCCTGAACGCTTCGGCGACCAGCGCGTTGCTGGTTCCGACGCCAGATGTCATCCCGGGCATAGCGGGGGTTCCTGGTCGGGCAGCCGGCCGGGCGCGCAGGTCATGTCCTGCTGGCCAGACCGGCGGCGTGGACTGCTCAGATGGCGCGAGTCTACCTTCCACGGATGTTAGTGCACCCGCGCCCGGCACGCACGACACACGCTACGCCGCGCGACAGTGCCGTGCACCCCGGCCCTGGCCCACCCGGGGCGGCCCGCGGGCGGGACGCAGCGCGGGCTGCCTGTGGGTTCCGCGCGACCAGGCGGGTAGTCTCGCCGCGTGGGAGGTCAGACGCTGCCCCCGTTCGGCTGGGGGTCGGTTCTCGGCCAGTGGCAGTTCTCGCCCGTGGTGACGGTGCTCGCCGCGGCGCTGGCGGTGCTGTACCTGGAGGGCGCCTGGCGGGTGGCGCGGCGGCACCCGGCGCGGCCGTGGCCGTGGTGGCGGACCGCGATGTTCCTCGGCGGGCTGGCGGTCATCGTGCTGGCCACCGAGAGCGGCGTCGGCGCGTACGACGACGTGCTGTTCTGGGACCACATGATCCAGCACCTCATGCTGATCATGGTGGCGCCGGTCCTGCTGGTCGCCGGCCAGCCGGTGACGCTGCTGCTGCACGCGAGCCGGAACCCGCTGCACACGTGGGCCAAGCGCGCGGTGCGCTCGCGCGTCGTCACGTGGCTGACCTGGCCGCCGTTCGGCGTGGCGGCCTACGCGCTGACGATCACCGGGACGCACCTGACCGGGCTGATGAACCTGGTCATGACCAGCCAGGGCTGGCACGACGCCGAGCACGCGCTGTACCTGGTCGTCGGCTACCTGTTCTTCCTGCCGCTCCTCGGCCTGGAGCCGATCCGGTGGCGGATCTCCTATCCGGTCCGGCTGCTCGTGCTGTTCCTCACCATGCCGGTGGACACGTTCACCGGGCTGGCGCTCGGCTACTCGAACACGCCGATGGCGGGCATGGGACCGCGCCCGGCCTGGGCACCCGGCCCGATCAGCGACCTGCACGCCGGCGGCGCGGTCATGTGGATCGGCGGCGACGGGATCATGTTCGGGCTCATGCTCGTGGTGTTCCTGGCCTGGAGCCGGGACGGCCGGATCTCGGCCACCGGCCGCAGCTGGCTGGAATCCGCCCGCCGGTCCAGCTTCGCCGGGCTCACCGGCGCCGCTACCGGCGCCGCTCCCGCCCCCGGCCCCGAGGGCATGGCCGCGGCCGGCGCCGCAGCGACCGGTAGCGTCCCGGCTGGCCAGCGGCGCGACGAGGGCACCATCGACGACGACGAGCACCTCGCCGCGTACAACGAGTTCCTCGCCCGCATCAACGCGCCGCACCCGCGCCACCCGCCGCGGCCAGGGCGTCCCGCGTAGTCGTTGGTCTCATGTGCTGAGACGTTTCTGACTGTCCGGGAAGCGCCCGGGCGGCTACCGCGCCTGCTTCTCGCCTCCCGGGGCCAGGCCCCAGATGGCGGCGGCGAACGCGACGAGCACGAACAGCAGGAAGGTGATCACGTGCACGCTCGTGCACCACAGGCAGATGGCCTTGACCTGCAGCAGCTCGACGTAGATCAGGTACAGGATGAACCCGACGCCCACGATGAGCGAGCCGAGCCGCGCGAGCGCGATCTCGCGCCTGCGTGACCGCCAGGCCCACGGCGTCAGCAGCGGGACAATGACCACGAAGAACGCCAGCCCGAGCACGGCGACGGGAAACACGCCGAACACCATGGACTGCGGGCTTGTGGTCACGGCGGCGCAGTTGATCGTGCCCTTGTCCGAGCAGGCCAGCGTCGTGTTGCCGGTGAAGTGCTCGATCGTCAGGTAGATCGACACGCCGAGGCCGGCCAGCGCGAGCGCGAGCGAGGTGAGCTGCAGCCAGAGCGGCGGGCCGGCCGCGACCGGCTCGGCCACCGCTCGCTGCTCGGCGAGTTCCCGGGCCCGCGCCCGGTCCCGGGCCCTCCTGGTCTGGGCGCTCTTCCCGTCGCCCTGGCCGGGCCGGGCCTGCGCGGGCCTCGCGGCGCCGGCCCTCGGCCGAGCGGACTTCGCGGGCGCGGCCCGAGCGGGCGCGGCCGCGGCCGCGGCCTTTCGCTGGGTGGCCTTGACCTGGGTGGGCTTGGCGGCCGGCTTGCGCGCCTGCTTCGGGGCAGCCATCAGAGCTTCGCCTCCAGGGCCTTGACGGTCGCCGTGCACGCGCTGGCCGGCTGGTTGTTGGTCATCTTGCAGATCGCCGCGGTGATCAGGTTGGCGCTGCCGTCCACGCCCTGGGCGATCGGGTCCGACGGGCTGCTCAGCGCCGCCGCCACCTGCGCCCAGGTCTTGCCTTGCAGCACCTGCGGGTTGTAGCTGGCCCCGCTGATCATGTACTTGTTGCCGAAGTCCACGAACGGGATCGACCCGGCATTGCTCTGCTGGACGTAGGGCGGCGCGTCGTACTTGGCGATGAGCCGGGTCTGCTGCGAGGTCGGATTCTGCAGCGTGGCCTTCGACACGGTCGTCTCCTCGACCGGCGTGAACGTGATGTACCTGCTCGTGTACGCGGACTTGTAGAAGGTCAGCGTGGGCGTATTCGGGTAGACATCGCTCGGGGACGAGTGGATCCCGTGCAGGCCGGTGAACGTGCCGAACCGGCTCAGCGCCACCGCCATGGCCCAGCGCTCGGTCGCGCAGTACGGGCAGTACTCGGCGCCGATGTACAGCATTTCCGGCTTGCCGTTGCTGATGAGCTGGGTCCCGGTGATGGGGGTGATCGGCTTGGGGTAGGTGCTGCCGATGCCGACGGCGGTCAGCGTGCTGGCGGGGACGGTGGCGACTTCGTGCAGGACGGTCGCGCTCAGCGCCGTTCCGGTGGCCGAGCCGGTGACCGCGCTGGGCTTGTTGTTGGCCTTGATAACGATGAACGCCACCACGATGGCGATCACGACGACGACGGCGCCCGACGCCATGAGCACCCGCTGGCGCCTCTCGGCGCGTTGCGCCGCCGCGCGCTGGGCCGCGATCCGCTCGCGCGCCGTTCCGTCTCTCTTGGTCCTGCTTGCCTTGCCCATGGCCTGCGTGCCCTGGCTTCCTGATTGTGGCGGACGCTGCGTCGCGCCGTCCGGCATCCTCGCAGCGCGCTATGAACCGAGCACGGCGGGCCGGACGGCTATCCGCAGCCCATCGTAGAGCCTGACCGGCCCCGCGAACACAGCGGTGAACGCGCTCGGCGGATCCTCACAGCTTGCCCGGGGGATTCGTTCAGCGTCGGGATGCCGGCGGGCCGGTGGCCGCCGGCCGCCCGGGCCGTCAGGACGATTCATTCCCGAACGGCTTCGCGCCTGGGCAGCACGCCCGGCGGGAGCCGTTCGGGAAAAAATCAAGAAATATCCGGGTTCGCTCGAACTAATGCCGGGCCGGCGGCGAACAGATCGTGTAGGACGGCGCCGGCCCGCGGGCCGGGCGCATCGCGACCCCGCCGGGAAGGACAACCATGCCTGGTAACGATCAGCCAGAGAGCCGCCCAGGGCGGCCAGACGCCCCGGACGGTTCGGGCAGGTCACACGTGTCACGGCGCTCGCTGCTCGGCGCCGCCGGAGTTAGCGCAGCGGGTCTGGCTGCGGGGGCCTTCGGCGGCCTGGCGGCGGCCGCGCCGGCCGGCGCGTCGACCACGCCGGCGGCCCGCGGGCACGGCGGCGACCTGCGCGACAGCGACGAGCACGTGGTCGTGCACGTGCACGGCGGCCGCGGCGGTGACCTGGACGTGTTCCGCGGCACCAGCCGCACCCGGGTGCACGACCCGGAACTGGCGGCCCGGCTGCGCCGGACGCTCCGCTGACCGGCCCCGACCGCCCGTCCGTCCTGACCCAGAGCATGTGAGGTATTGATCGATGTCATCGCACCGAGAAGCGCCCGAGATCTCCAAGGATCCGGTGGCCGACAGCACCGACTTGTACGCGTTCGTCAGCCCGGACCAGCCCGACACCGTCACGTTGATCGCCAACTACATCCCGCTCGAGGAGCCGCCCGGCGGCCCGAACTTCTACGAGTTCGGCGACGACGTGCTGTACGAGATCAACATCGACACCAACGGCGACGGCGACGCCGACATCAGCTACCAGTTCTCGTTCACCACGAAGGTGCGGAACCCGAACACGTTCCTCTACAACACCGCCCCGATCCTGTCGCTGAACAGCGGCAGCTGGAACCGGCGCCAGTTCTACACCATCACCCGGGTGACCGACGCGGGATCCGAGGTCATCGTCAGAGACCTGGCGTGCCCGCCGTGCAACATCGGACCGCTGTCCACGCCGCACTACGACAAGCTGGCCGCGGAAGCCGTGCACGCACTGCCCGGCGGCGGGCAGGTGTTCGCCGGCCAGCGGGCCGAGGGGTTCTACGTCGACCTGGGGTCGATCTTCGACCTGGGCAACCTGCGGCCGTTCGAGGAGCTGCACAACCAGTTCGGCATGCACGTGTTCACCCAACCGGCACCCGGCGTGAACGACACCAACCAGAAGAACGTGCACTCGATCGCGCTGCAGGTGCCCACGTCCGCGCTCGTCGCGTCCTCGACCACGCCGGTCATCGGGGTGTGGACGGCCGCCAGCCGCCAGAACGTCCGGCTGGCCGGCGCCGCGGACGCGCAGCGGCTGGACATCGGGCCGTGGACCCAGGTGTCGCGGCTGGGCAACCCGCTGTTCAACGAAGTCATCGTCCCGATGGGGAGCAAGGACCAGTGGAACGCCCTGCCGCCGTCCTCCGACAAGAACTTCGCGTCCCACGTCGCCAACCCGGAGCTGGCCGCGCTGCTGCCGATCCTGTACCCCAACGTGTTCCCCAGCCTCGCCGCGCTGGTGGCCTCCGGCAAGCCCCGCGCCGATCTGGAGGCGATCCTGCTGACCGGGATCCCGTCCGGGATCGTGCCCGGGTTCACCAACTTCACCGGCACGGTCCAGGCCGACATGCTGCGGCTGAACACCTCCATCGCGCCGTCGTCCAGCCCGAACATCCTCGGCGTGATCGGCGGTGACCTGGCCGGCTTCCCCAACGGCCGCCGGGTGTTCGACGACGTCGTGACGATCGAGCTGCGGGCGATCGCCGGCCTGACCTACCCGCTGGTCGACAGCTCCTTCACGCCCGACGGGGCGGCCAGCAAGGTCACGGACGGCCTGACGCCCTCCAGCGTCAAGGCGCCGTTCCTCAGCACGTTCCCGTACCTCGGGGTCGCCTACGACGGGTTCCACAACCCGTCCTGATCCAAGCCGGGGGGGAGGGAGGCCGGCGGCGGGGGTCATGCCCCGCCGCCGGTGCTTCCCGCCCTCCTTGCGCACTGGAGGCCGCCATCATGGCCGAGTCCATCCCGCCGCCCTCGGGCACCGGCAGCGTCGTGCTCGACATCGGTGCCGACACCGGCGCCCTGATCCTCTACGCCCCGGCCAGCCTGAACGGCGCGGAGATCGAGATCAGCCCGGTCGGCCCCCCGGCCGGGGCGCGCACCCACTCGCGCGTCCGCGAGCGCCGGACCGGGAACGGCGTCGAGCACGCCGCCGTCTACCCGGCGGTGCCCGCCGGCACTTACACGATCTGGCGGGACGCGGTCACGCCCGCGGCGACCGTCACGGTCGCCGGCGGAACCGTCACCAGCTACCGCTGGCCAGGCTGAGCCGGCCGCGGGCTGAGGTGGTCGAGGGCTGGGCTGGCGTTGCGGCGCGGTCAGGCGACGAACGGGGGCGCGCCGGACTCGCTGGCCATCGCGCGACCCGCGGTCGCCCACCCCTGCATGCCGTCGGAGACGTTGAGCGCCAGCCAGCCCGCGGCGTTGAGCGCCTGCACGGCGCGGGCGGACCGCACGCCCGACCGGCAGATGACGTAGACCTCGCGGTCGCGCGGGATCTGGCCGCACTGTTCGCCGAGCGCGCCGAGCGGGATGTGCAGCGCGCCGGGCACGTGCCCGGCCAGCCACTCGTCGGGCTCGCGAACGTCGACCAGGTAGGCCTGGTCGGGCACGTCGGCCGCGGGCACCTGCGGCACTGCGCCTTGCTCGCTCATCGCATCTCCCTCCCGGCCGATTCTTGCACCATCGCGGGCGCGAGCCCAGCCCGGCGCCGGGGCATAGGCCCGGCGCCGGACGAGTGGGGACCGGTCAGGTACCGGCGGTCACCGGGTGCCGCTCCGGCTGCTCCTGCTCGTCGATGCCGTACCGCGCGTACAGCCGGCGCAGCGGGCGCGGCGCCCACCAGCTCGCCCGGCCGAGCAGCCGCATCGTGGCCGGCACCAGCAGCACCCGCACCACCGTGGCGTCCACCAGCAGCGCGATCACCATGCCGACGCCGAGCAGCTTGATGAAGATGATGCCGGAAGCGGAGAACGCCGCGACCACGATGATCAGCAGCAGCGCGGCCGACGTGATGATCCCGCCGGTGCGCTGCAGCCCGTCGGCGATCGCGCCGGTGTTGTCGCCGGTGAGGTCGTACCGCTCGCGGATCCGCGACAGCAGGAACACCTCGTAGTCCATCGACAGCCCGAACACGATCGCCAGCATCAGGATCGGCATGCTCGGGTCGATGGTTCCGGTCGCCGTGAACCCCAGCAGCCCGGACAGGTGACCGTCCTGGAAGATCCACACGATCGCGCCGAACGCCGCCGACAGCGACAGCACGTTCATCACGATCGCCTTGACCGGCAGCACCACGGAGCCGAACGCGAGGAACAGCAGCACGAACGTCGCCAGCCCGACCACCAGCGCCATCCACGGCAGCGTCTGCCCCAGGCTGGCCAGCTCGTCCACCAGGCCGGCGGTGACCCCGCCGACGAGCACGGTCGCGCCGGCCGGGGCCGCGACCGCGCGGACCCGCTGCACGATCGCCCGCGCCTGCGCCGAGTACGCCTGCGGCGCGTACCGCAGGTCGACCCGGGCCACGTCGCCGCGCGCGCCGGCGACCTGCGCCCCTGTGACGCCGGGCACCCGGTCGAGGCGGCCGACGTAGGAGGTGAGCGCGGCGTGCCCGGCGGCCGAGGAGGCCGGCGCCGGCAGCGTCACCACCGCCTCGATCGGGCTGGTCGCGTTGGCCGGGAAGTCCCGGTTCAGCGCGTCGGTGACCTGATGCGGCTGCGAGCCCGACGACAGCACGCGGGAGTCCGTGCCGCCCCACGAGACCGACAGGAACGGCGCGCCGAGCGCCAGCAGCGCGGCCACGATCACCACCGCGTACAGCACCGGCCGGCGCATCACGCTGGCCGCGATCGCGCGCCACGCGCCGCCCTGCCCGCCGTCGGCCTCCGCCGGGGTGGTCCGGAGCCGCCGCACCCGCAGGGCGTTCACCCGGTGGCCGAGCACCGCGAGCAGCGCGGGCAGCAGGGTCAGCGCGGCGAGCATGTCCACGAGCACGGTCGCGACGCCGCCGTACCCCATCGAGCGCAGGAACACCTCGGGGAACAGGATGAGGCTGGACAGCGCCACCGCGACCGTGATCCCGGAAACCGCGACCGTCCGCCCGGCGGTAGCCACGGTCCGCGCCAGCGCTGCTTCGACCGTCGGCTGCCGGCGCAGCTCCTCGCGGAACCTGCCGACCATGAACAGCCCGTAGTCGATGCCGAGGCCGAGACCGAGGATCGTGGTGATGTTCAGCGAGTAGGTGGACACGGGGGTACCGAGCGCCAGCAGCCGCAGCACGGCGAACGAGCCGAGGATCGCAGTGCCCCCGATGGCCAGCGGCAGCAGCGCGGAGGCCAGGCTGCCGAAGATGATCAGCAGCAGAACGAGCAACACCGGCATCGACAGCAGCTCGGCCCGGCCGATGTCCTTCTTGACCTCGGTGTTGATCGCTGACGACGTCGGTATGGTGCCGCCGACCAGCGCCTGCAGACCCGGCGCGCTCAGGTCGTTCCTGATCGCGTCGTAGCTCGTGGTCCTGGCCGTGTCGCTGCCCCCGGCCAGCTGCAGCACCACGTAGGTCTCGTGCCGGTTCGCACTGACGAAGCCTGGAGATCCGGTGGACCAGTAGGTCTGCGCGGACGTCACCTTGCCGCGCGGCAGCGCTGCGAGGCTCCGCGTCACCGCGGCCCGGTAGGCCGGGCTCGTCACGGTCAGCGTGCGGCTGCGGTACAGCACGACCACGTCGGCGTCGTTGCGGCCGAACGTCCGCGCCGCGGCGTCGCTGGCTCGCTGGCTCTGGCTGCCCGGCGATGTGAACCCGCCGGACGACTGCAGCGAGGCGAACACGCCGCTGCCCCAGACGGCGGCGCCCGCGACGGCCAGCAGCGCTATCACCAGGGCGAGGACGCGGCGGCGGTAGACGAAACGTCCCCAGTTCTCGAACATCGATGCCTCCACGCGCTACTGTTGAGCAGGAGTTCACTTCAGTGAACGACGTTAACTAGCGATCAGCGTTAACTTCGCATACGCTGTTAACTACTGTCAAGTCCGTTAGCATACGAGAGCCCGGCTGAGCGCACGCTGAGAACCCGGGCGGGGAGGCTGCCGTGGCTCAGGTGCTCAGCCGCCGCGACCGGGTGCGCGCGGCGACCCTCGAGGAGATCAAGCAGACCGCCCGCCGACTCCTGATCCAGCAGGGAACGGACGCGCTGACGCTGCGCGCGATCGCGCGCGAGATGGGGATGACCGCCCCGGGGCTGTACCGGTACTTCGGCAGCCGCGAGGAACTCGTCAAGCACGTGATCGCGGACATGTTCATCGAGCTCACCGCCGACCTGCAGGCGGCGATCGGCGCCGCGGGCGCCGCCGCGGCCGGCCAGGGCGAGGTGCCCCAGCTGACCGCCAAGATGATCGCGGCCTGCCGGGAGTTCCGCCGCTGGGCGCTGGGCCACAAGGCGGAGTACAGCCTGCTGTTCGGCACGCCGCTGCTCAGCATCGAGGACTGCGATGACATCGTCGATGAGTGCGGGCGCAGGTTCGCCGCGACGTTCTTCGCGCTGTTCTTCGAGCTATGGCAGCGCCACCCGTTCCCGGTACTGGCCACACACGAGATCGATCCCGGCCTGCGGGCGCAGCTGGAGCGCTACCGCGACCGGCTCGGCGCCGGGCTGACCGAGGCCGACATGCCGGCCGGCACGATGCTCGCGTTCCTGCGCTGCTGGACCCGGCTGTACGGGGCGGTGACGCTCGAGGCGTTCGACCACCTGAAGTTCGCCCTCGACGACGCGACGCCGATGTTCGAGTACACGCTGAGCGAGCTGGCGGGCAGCCTGGGCCTGACCTACGAGCCGGGGTCAGCTCCGCCGCGGCGGGCCGGCGGGTGAGCGCACCCGCCGCGCGGCGGGCCGGTCAGGGCGCGCGGCCCCGGAGTCGGCCGCGGTCGCCTCCTGCGCGGGACGCTGCCGGTCAGCATCGTGTACCGGGACACTAACCCGCGATCACCCGCGCCGTCAGCGGCTAAATCATTGACATGTCGCCCGCCAGCCGCTGGTACGCCGGGGCGAGCAGGTCGACCAGGTCGTGGCCGGCGACGGCGACGTGCGGCGGCTCGAACGAGCGGAGCAGCAGGTCAGGGACGGTCAGCGAAGCGGCGGGCATCGCCCGCAGCCGGGCCGGGCTCAGCCCGGGAGCCCAGAAGCCGGGCAGGCACTCGGCCAGCGGCCGGTCGGTCACGTCGATCACCGGCCGGGCCGCCTCGGGCTCGCCGACCTGGACGCGGCGCAGCGCGGCGAGCAGTTCCTCCCGGCCCCGGCCGCGCCAGGCGAGCAGGGCGAACGGGTCGTCGTCGAACGCCTCCGCGAGCACGTAGCAGACCGCGGCGAGGTGCTTGCACGGCACCTCCCAGTCCGGGCAGGAGCACGACATCTCCATATCCCCCGCCGACCGGGGGAACAGCGGCGTGCCGCAGCCCGCGAACACGTCCTCGATCTCGTGCGGCATCTCGCCGGCCAGCAGCTTGGCCCGGAACAGCGCCTGCGCGGCCAGCGCGGCCTCCGCTCGCTGCCACTGTCTCGCGGTCAGCGGCAGCACCTGGATGCGCACCCGGTACGGCCTGGGCCGGGACCCCTGGACCTGCGCGGTCACGTACCCGGTGGCCAGCTCGAACCCGATGACCTGGCCGGCCCGGGCGTAGGCCCGGCCGCGGGCGAGCCGACCGCTCATGCCCAGCGACTCGAGCACGTCGATGAACCGCCGCGACCACCACTGCTCGCCGATCGCGCCGCGCTTGCTCCGCGCCCGGATGCCGCCGTCGACCCGGCGCGGCGTGGACCGCTCCGGCCACGGCGGCCCCGGCCAGCCGCTCATTCGGACGCCGCTTCCGGAGACAGGGCGATCACGGTGCGCAGCTCGGCCACGGACATTTCGGTCAGCCAGCCTTCTCCGGTGCCCACGATGCGCTCGGCCAGCGCCTTCTTCTCCTCGATCATCGCGTCGATCCGCTCCTCCAGCGTGCCGACGCAGACGAACTTGCGCACCTGGACGTCCTTGCGCTGGCCGATCCGGAACGCCCGGTCGGTGGCCTGGTCCTCCACAGCAGGATTCCACCACCGGTCCACGTGGATGACGTGGCTCGCCGCGGTGAGGTTGAGCCCGGTCCCGCCCGCCTTCAGCGACAGCAGGAAGACCGCGGGCTCGGTCATCGCCTGGAACCCGGCGACCATGGCGTCGCGCTGCTTCTTGGGCGTGCCGCCGTGCAGGTAGAGCACGGGGCAGCCCAGCCGCGCGGCCAGGTGCGGCTGCAGCATCGAGCCGAACTCCGCGTACTGGGTGAAGCACAGCGCCTTGTCGCCCTCGGCGACGATCTCGTCGCAGATCTCCTCCAGCCGGGCCAGCTTGCCGGACCGGCCGGGCAGCCGGGAGCCGTCGCCGAGCAGGTGCGCGGGGTGGTTGCAGACCTGCTTGAGCTTGGCCATCGTGGCCAGAACCAGCCCGCGCCGCTCGATGCCCTCCTCCGCCGCCTCGATCCTGGCCAGCATGTCGGTGACGGTGGCCTGGTACAGCGAGGCCTGCTCGGCGGTCAGGTTGCACCAGACCTTCATCTCCAGCTTGTCCGGCAGGTCGGAGATGATCGACTTATCGGTCTTGAGCCGGCGCAGCACGAACGGCCCGGTGATGCGGCGCAGCCGCTCGGTCGCCTCCTCGTCGCCGCCGCGCTCGATCGGGATCGCGAACTTCTGCCGGAACTTCTCGGCCGGGCCCAGCAGGCCGGAGTTGGTGAACTCCATGATCGACCACAGGTCGCTCAGCCGGTTCTCCACCGGCGTTCCGGTCAGCGCCACCCTGGACGCGGCCGGCAGCGCGCGGACCGCCTGCGCCTGCCGGGTCGCGTGGTTCTTGATGTTCTGCGCCTCGTCGCACACCACCCGGCCCCACTGCACCGCGCCGAGCGCCTCCCGGTCCCGGGTCGCGATCCCGTAGGTGGTGATCACGAGATCGGCGGCCGTCAGCTCGCTGGTCAGCTCCTCCCCGCTGAGCCGGCCGGCGCCGTGGTGCACGTGCACCCGCAGCTCCGGCGTGAACCTCGCCGCCTCCCGCTCCCAGTTGCCCACCACCGACATCGGGCACACCACCAGGGTCGCGCCGCCGAGCTCCGCGCCCCGCGACACGTTCCGGGCGTCGCTGGCTATCAGGCACAACGTCATCGGGGTCTTACCGAGGCCCATGTCATCCGCGAGCACGCCCCCGAGGCCGAGGCGGCTGAGGAAGCACAGCCACGCCACCCCGCGTTCCTGATACGGGCGCAGGGCGCCGGTGAACGAGGCTGGCGCGGCGACCGGTTCCAGGCGGCGGTCGGCCTGGCCGGAGAGCAGGTCGGCCAGCCAGCCGTCGGCGTCGACCTGGACCAGCGGCAGGTCGTCGCCGGCCAGGTCGCTGCCGGGACCCTGCAGCCCGGCGAGCAGCGCGTCGCCCGCACTGATCGTGCCGGACCTGTTGCGCTCGAGGAACCTCAGCGCCGCCCTCAGGTGGCGGTCGTCGAGCTCGACCCACTGGCCGCGCAGCCGGACGAGGGGGACCTTGAGCCGGGCCAGCTCGGCCAGCTCGTCCGGGTCCAGCTCCTGGTCGCCGACCGCGAGGTCGTAGCGGAAGTCGACCAGGTCCTGCAAGCCGAACTTCGGATCGGTCGCCGACCCGCCCGAGGTCGCCTTCGACCTGGTGGTGAGCTTGAGGCCGAGCCGGGACTTGCGCACCCAGTCCGGCAGCAGCACGCCGAACCCGGCGCCCGACAGCAGCGGTGCCGACTGCCGCAGGAAGCCGAACGCGCCCTCGGTGTCGAGCGTCACGGCGGCCGGGGCGGCGCTCCGCAGCGCGTCCTCGAGCTCGGGGAACAGCCTCGCCGCGCGGCCGAGCCCGGCGAGCAGCTCCTCCTCGGGGTGCGCGATGCCGACGGCCAGGCCGGCGGTGGACGCGCCCGCCCAGACGTCGGCGGCCGGCATCAGCAAGCTCGGATCGTCGGTCGACTGCAGCGCGAACGCCACCCGCCAGCCGGAGTCCGGGGCCGCGGCATCGGCCTCCGCCTGCTCCGGCTCGACGCGGTCCTGCGAGAGCTCGGGCTCGACCAGCCGGAAGCAGGTCCGCACAGGGCCAGCCGGAAGCTGCGCGGCGGCGTGCCACGCGTCCAGTTGCGCGGCGAGCTCGGCCGCTTCCCTCTCGTCCTCGGCGGTCGCGACCTCGACCTGGGCGTCGGCGGCGGTGAGCGCCGCCACCCAGCGCTCGGCCACGGGGATCCGGGCAGGGCGGCGGCCGCGCCGAGGCGGAAGCAGCGACTGCGGGGCCACCCGGCCCCGGGCGGCGGCGTCGGCCAGGGCGTCGAGCGCCTCGGTAAACACCCCGGCCGACGGCTCCCCGTCGGCGCTGGTGGCGCGGCAGATGGGCGGCGTCGCGGCGGCCAGCTCACGCGCCCGCTCGGCGTCGGCGCCGGTCAGCACCGGACGCCACCGCGCCGCGTGGGCGCCGTCCTCGGCGCGCAGCGACGGCAGCACCCGCCCGCGCGCGGCGAGGTCGGCGGCCAGCCGCGCCACCGCGGCGAGGTGGCGCGCCGACCCGGCGGGCAGGGCGTCGCCGGAGAACGCGCCGGGCTCGGCGAGCGCGGCGAGCACCTCGACCGCGGCCCCGGGCTCCAACGCCAGCGCGGGGATCCGCCACGCGGCCAGCGTCACGCGGCGCCTCGCCGCCCGGCCGCCGCTCCCGGCCACCGCCGAGCCGCCGGCCCCGGTCACCGCCGAGCCGCCGGCCCCGGTCACCGCCGAGCCGTCGGCCCCGGTCACCGTCGAGCTGTCCACGCCGGCGAGCCCCGCACCGCCCGAGCCGACGGCAGCGGGGTGGCCGGCTCCGGTGCTGGATGCGCCCACATCGGGCGGCCGGATCAGTTCGGGCGAGGCGAGCGGGCCGTCCGGGCCCGATGGCAGCCACAGGGTCAGCTCGTCGTCGACCGCCTTGCCGACGAGGTCCCCGGCCGGCGGGGACAGCTCGGCCAGCGCCTGCGCGAGACCGGACCCGTCCAGGGCGAACGGATGCGGGCGCGGCGCCCGGGACGGCCTGCCCGGCCGCGGCGGCGCCGACAACGGAAGCCCGGAGTCCTCGGCCCAGAGGCAGGCTGCCCCCCCGGCCCACAGCCCGTGGATGACCAGCATGCGCGCGACTCCCGACAACGACCCCTGGCTTCCAGCTTGGCAGATCCGCGGCCGTCCGGGCGCCGGGACACACCACGCCGGGCCGCTCACCGGACAAGACGAAGAGATGAGCACGTGATGGCGTGCACAGGTCTTCGTGATCATGGAAGCCGCGGGGCGGGAGCGCTGCGCGGCGGGTGGCGCTCAGACGCTCTTGTCCTCGATCTCCCAGGCGTGGTCGAGCACGTGCCAGCCGCAGCGGCGCAGCGCGTACCTGGCCGGCCAGGTGCCTCCCGGGGCGCCGGCGCGCAGCGCCGCGGCCAGCGCCTGGCGCTGCTGGTCCCACGGGGTACGCGGCGGCACCCGCGCCCCGGACTTGGCGCAGGCGGCCCGCTCCGACTCGCGGACGTGGTCGGCGATCGCGTCGCGGTCACGGCCGCCGCCGCGGGGTCCCTTGCGCAGCTCGGCGGGCGCGGCGGCG
>Ga0070698_100003073_pt1 | contig 18398 bp, 17 predicted proteins | sample KBSK1502metaG_FD_65477 | JGI IMG/M metagenome (GOLD analysis project Ga0070698, IMG submission 65477) | Corn, switchgrass and miscanthus rhizosphere microbial communities from Kellogg Biological Station, Michigan, USA - KBS K1-50-2 metaG | ecosystem: Host-associated > Plants > Roots >...
TGGGTTGGCCGGGGGGTTCGGCGCGGGATTGGCCGGGGTCGGCACCGGCACCGGGACGACGACCACGGGCAGCGGCGCCGGGTTTGCTCCTCCTCCCGTGGGATTTGGACGCGTGGGCAGCTCTTCCGTGATCGTGGTGCACGCCGCCAGGACCAGACCCAGGACGCCAAGCGTCGCTATCCGCATCCCTCCCATGGGGACCCCCTTCCGGCTAGAAATGACGTGAGAAGATCCCACGGAACTGGCTTTGTGTCAAGCGTTTTTATCGCAATTGCCTGGCCACACCCAGAACTGCATCCGCCGCCCGAGCGGAGGCTCCCGGCTCGCCCAGCCTCCGGCGGACCTCGGCCAGGCCTTCTCTCATGCGTTCCCGCCGCGCGGGAGCATCGAGCAGCGCCCGGACCTCCGCGGCCACCCGCTCCGGCGTCAGCTCCCGCTGGATCACTTCCGGTACTACGCGCTCCCCGGCAATGAGGTTGGCCATCGCGAAATGCGGCACCTTCACCAGCCTCCGCCCGAGCAGGTAGGTGAGGGGCGCCAGGCGGTAGACGACGACCATCGGCGCCCCGAGCAGAGCGGCTTCGACGGTCGCGGTTCCCGAAGCCACCACCGAGACCGTGCCGGACGCGAGAACGCCCTGGGCCTGGTTCGCGACGATGCGCACGGGCAGCGAGCCGAGCGCGTCGGCGACCGCGCGGGAGCTGAGCGAGGGGGCAAGCGCGAGGAGGAACTGCAGCTCGGGGCGCTCGCCGGCCAGCTTCTCGACCGCACCCGCGAGGGGCGGAAGGTTGTGGGCGATCTCCTTGAGCCGGCTTCCGGGCAGCAGCGCCACCACGGGCCGCTCCGCGTCGAGGCCGAGGCCCTTCACGAACGCTCGCTGGTCGGCGGGCGGGCGCACGAGGTCGACGAGGGGATGTCCGACGAACGTCACCGGCACGCCCGCCTCGCGATAGAGCGCCTCTTCGAACGGGAAGATGACCAGCATGTGATCGATGGTCTTGCGGATCGTGTCCAGCCGGCCGCGCCTCCAGGCCCAGACCTGCGGCGAGACGTAGTAGACGACGCGCACCCCTCGGCGGCGGAGGTGGCGCGCGAGCCGGAGGTTGAAGTCGGGATAGTCGACGAGCACGGCCACGTCGGGCCGCCGGCGGTCGACCTCGGAGAGCACGCGGTCGAACACCCGCCGCAGCGACCGCAGATGCGAGACGACCTCGAGCAGGCCGACCACCGCGAGGTCCTTGACGTGCGCCAGCAGCTCCGCGCCCTGGGCGGCCAGCCGGTCGCCTCCGAGGCCGAACACCTCGATTCCGGGCTGGCGGAGGCCGAGCTCGCGGACGAGCTCCCCTGCATAGAGGTCGCCGGAGGTCTCGCCGCAAGAGAGGAGGACGCGCATGGCGGCGCGCCAGTATACCGGTGTCCCCTCGGTGCCCCACGCGGCCCCGATCACTGTCTCTTTCCCTGGACATCGCGCGGCCCATTCCTGCGGCCAAGGCCTTGATTCCGCGGGTCTTGATGCGAGAGACTTAGCGTGGAGACCCGGCACGTCAATTGCACTTGTGACGGCGGCCAAAGATCGATGATCTTGAGGAGGGCGCGATGACGGCTCGGCGGATGGGCGTGGCGCTCGGGGTGCTCTTGCTGGCGACGGTCGGCCTGGCCCGGGCGGGTGACGACAAGGCCGTGCATCGCGGTGACGGTGGAGGGTCGCACGCGAGCGGTGCCGAGGACCGGCATCCTTCGCAGGGCGTCCACTCGACCTCGGAGCCGTCGTCTGCCGGCGGCTCGCACTCGACCGAGGCCTTCTCCTCGCGGACCGGCGCCGAGCAGCGCCATCCGCGCCCAGGAACGGGGACCGGTCACCACGGCTACAACTACGGCTCGCCGTACTACTACCGCCCCTACGGCTACGGGTACTACCCGTACGACAGCTTCTACGGTAGCTTCTACTACGGCTATTCGCCCTATTACTACAGCGGCTATTACGGCTACTCGCCGTACTACTACGGCTACGGCCGCTCCTACGGCTACGGCCGCTCCAGCTACGGTTATCGCAACGGCTCGTTGCGGCTGCTGGTCGAGCCGGACCAGGCCCGTGTCTACGTCGACGGCTACTACGCCGGCATCGTGGACGACTTCGACGGCCTCTTCCAGCGCCTGAACATCTCCCCCGGCCGCCACGAGATCATGTTCAAGCTCGAGGGCTTCCGCACGTATCGCGTGCGGGTCTACGTGCCGCTCGATCAGACGCTGAAGATCCACTACCGCATGGTCCCGGGCTCGGGCGCCGAGATCGACGAGGCGACGGCGGGCGTTCCCGTCGACGACCCGCGGTACGACTCCCGCTACGAGGACCGCTCCGACGATCGCTACGACTCCCGCGACGACGGCCGTTACGACGCGCGCTCGCCGCGCGACCGCGCCGAGGGTTACGACCGCGTGGAGAGCGCCGACATGGGCACTCTGCGCTGCGATGTGCAGCCCGGCGACGCCTCGGTCTACGTCGACGGCGCCTTCCGGGGAACCGGCCGCCAGCTCCGTGCCTTGAGCCTAGCCGCCGGGCATCACCGGATCGAGATCGTCCGACCGGGCTTCCGCACCGTCGAGCGCGAGGTGGAGATCCGGGCCGGACACACGACGGACCTCGGCGTCGACCTGGAGCGGTAGCGCCCTAATACCCGGCGGTGGCGGTGGCGGCGGGAGCCGACTTGTACAGGTACTGGTACATCCGTCCGGCCACGGCCGACGCCATGTGGCCGGTGCCCGGACGCACGAAGACCACGGTCACCATCTCGGGCTTGTCGGCGGGCGCGTAGGAAGCGAACCAGCCGATCCCGGCGCAGGTCCCGGTCTTGCCGGCCACGATCACGTCCGGGTCGAACGCGTTGGCGGCACTTCCTTCGTTCACCGCTCCCAGGAATCCCTCGGTCAGCCCGCCCATCACGACCTGTGGGGGCAGCCGCCACCGCTCCTTGGCCACGAAGCCCGCGGAACCGGAGAGCTGCGGCTCGAACACGATGCCGCCGTTGATGACGGCGGACATGAGGACGGCGAGCTGGATCGCGGTCGTGTCCACGCCCTTGGCGTGGCTGGCGAGGTGGCCGACGCGGTTGATGGGGACGGCCAGGGGGATGCGGCCGGCGGCCTCATCCGGCAGGTTGACTCCCGTCGGGCTACCGAGCCCCAGCAGATGCGCGTACTTCTGGATGCGCTCGTAGCCGAGCTGCTCGCCCACCCACTCGAAGTACGGGTTGCAGGAGACGGCGAGCGCGCGGCGCAGGGTGATGGGGCCATGCCCCGGCCAGAACCAGCAGCCACCCGCGCAGTTGTAGACGGTCTCGGGCGTGACGACGTGCTCGGTGAGGCCGGCGACCGCGACCACGATCTTGAAGACCGAGCACGGCTCGTACGCGGTGGAGAGCCCGAGGTAGGGGTTCAGCACCGTGAGGACCCGCCCGGTGTAGGGATCCATCGCGACCACCGCGCCTTGCATATCGCCCAGCCCGTGGCGGGCGGCTTCGCTCACCGCGACGTCGCGCGCGGAGGCGGCCACCGGCACCATGAGCGCCGGCGGTCCCGGGGGCCTTCGCGGCACGCTGCGCCGCGCGCTGCGCGTGGCCGGCGTCGCGCGCGCGCGCCGCCTGCCGGCGTCCGTCGAGTGAGGGAGGAAGAGCGAGAGAGCGGTTGCGATGGCGAGTGGACGGACCCCACGGTTCATGGCCACGGGAAGGTAGCACGTTGTCCCCCGGGTTGCGAGCGCGCTTCGGCTCGGCCTAGACTGGATTCATGGCCGAGGGGGAGGCCGGCCGCCGCCCGGCCCGCCTCATCCGCGCGGGCACGTCGCGCGCGGCGGTGGCGCTCCCCTCCCCGGCATCCGCGCGTCCCTGACCGGCGACCGTTTTTCGGCTTTCGATTGTGAGGAGACACCGAACATGCCCGTGCGGAAGAAAGCATCCCTCGTAGGCCTCGCCCTGTGCCTCCTGTCGGCGCCGGCCGTGCGCGCGCTCGACAAGGAAGCGAAGAAGTGGCTCGACGAGGTCAAGCCGATCATGCTCCCCGAGGAGGAGAAGACCTACCGCGACCTGAAGGACAAGAACGACGTGGCCGAGTTCCAGAGGATCTTCTGGGCCCGCCGCGACCCGGACCTGGAGACGCCCGCCAACGAGTACCAGGCCGAGTACCAGAAGGCGCGCGCGGATGCCGACAGCCGGTACCGCATCGCCGGGACGCCCGGCTCCCAGACCGACTGCGGACGCGTCTTCATCCTCCTCGGACCGCCCGACGACGTGAAGAAGGGCGAGGCGACCGACGTGGCCATCCCCGGGCGGCGCGCGCCCGAGACGTGGACCTATCGCGACCGTCCCGGATTCAAGTTCGGCCCGACCGGACAGATCCAGCTCGGCTTCGACGAGACCTGCACGCTGCCCCAAGGCAACCGCATGGGCGAGCAGCTCAACCGCCTCGCCGAGGGAAAGGTGACCAGCCCCAACATCGGCTACCGGCGCGGCGCCGATGGCAGGATCGTCAAGCTCGCCGAGCAGCTTCCCAAGCCCTCGCCGGCCAACGCGCTGTTGAAGGCGCCGCGGCAGGACTTTCCCATCTCGGCCGAGCGCACGATGTTCCTCAAGGGGCAGGACGGGGCCAGCTACGTGGCCGGCCTCGTGAAGGGCGATGCCTCCGCGCTCACCCTGAAGGACGCGGGGGGCAAGAAGACGGCCAAGGTCGTGGTGGGGATGCAGGCGGTGGACGAGACGGGCAAGCCGTCGGGCACGACCGAGCGGGAAACGCTGGTGGACGTGGCTCCCGACGGCAGCTACGTCGCCTCCTACGGCATGGCCCTGAAGCCGGGAACGTACACGATGAAAGTGGCGCTGCTCGATCCGCAGACGGGCAAGGGCTCCGTGGCCACGATGCCGATGAAGCTGCCCGACTACGACGCCGAAGGCCTCACGCTGTCCCCCTTGCTCGTCCTCCGCGACGTGCAGGACATGCCGGCCAACCCGCAGGACGCCCTGGCGGCCTTCCAGCTCGGGCCGATGCGGTTCATCCCGCACTACGGCAACGTCTTCTCCCCGGACGACTCGATCACGCTGCTGATCTTCCTCTACAACCCCAAGGTGGACGCGGCGACCGGCAAGCCCTCCACCACCGCCAGCTTCGTGATCCTCAAGGACGCCAAGCCGGTGGCGAAGGCCGACGAGCAGAACTACGACACGCCGGGAGCGGGCCCCTCCGTGGGCCCGGTGCCGCTGGCCAAGTTCACCGCCGGCAAGTACGTGGCCCAGGTGAAGGTCCGGGACAACGTGGCCAAGAAGGACATGTCGGAGGAAGCGACGTTCGAGGTGAAGTAGGGCCTAGCGAACCAGCTTTCTCAGCTCCTTGCCCGGCGTGAAGCGCGGCATGCGCCGCGCGGGGATGCGGATCGCGGCTCCCGTGCGCGGATTCAGGACCGACCGCGCCCTTCGGCGGGCCACGTCGAAGGTCCCGAAGCCGACGAGCTTCACCTTCTCGCCCTTCTTGAGGGAGCGCGACACGTGCTCGATCAGGGAGCCGAGCACCCGGTCGACGTCCGCCTTGGTGAGCCCGGAGTCCCTGGCCACCCGGCCCACGACCTCGGCCCGGTTCATGGCCTCAGGCGGCCTTCTTGGCCTCGGCCTTCAGCAGCTCCTGGGCCTTCTCGAGGATCACGTCGCGTCCGGAGGGCGCGCCTTCCTCGTCCTCGACGGTTTCGACGGGCACGCTCGGCTCCACGCCGCGGCCGTGGATCGCTGTCCCCTTCGGCGACGAGTACTTCGCCACCGTGACGAGCAGGCCACCCTCGGGGAGGGGGACGAGCTTCTGCAGCGGCGCGCGGCCGAAGCTGCGCTCGCCCACGATCGGTCCCCGGCCGGCGTCCAGCAGCGCCGCCGCGATCACCTCCGCCGGCCCGGCCGTGCCCGTATCGATCAGCACCGCCACGGGCAGGCTCCAGGCCGAGCGGGCGGGATCGGCCGTGAAGACCTGCTCGGGGTACTTGGCGCCGGCCAGCTTCGTGACCGTGCCGCCCTTCAAGAACAGCTCCGCGACCTTGACGCCGTCGACCGGGGCGCCGAAGCCGGCTCCCCGAAGGTCGAGGATCAGGGCGCGCGCCCCGCCGCGGCGCAGGGAGTCGAGCTCGGTGCGCAGCTCGTCGGACGTGCGGGGGTCGATCTCGGGCACCTTCACGTAGCCGGTGCCGTCCGCGAGCACCCGCTCGCGGGGGGACGGCGGGACGACGCGCTCGCGGACGAGCGAGACGTCCACCGAGTCGCTGCCCGCCCGCATCAGGGTCAGCTTCACGACCGAGCCGGGGGCGCCCCGGAGGAGCCGCTGCCCGACCGGCGCCGAAAGCGGTCGGCTCTGCCGGCCGTCGATCGTCTTGATGACGTCGCCGGCCTTCATCCCCGCCTTCTCCGCCGGCGAGCCGGCGCGGGTGGAAACCACCATGAGGAAGGGCCCGCGGCGCGAGAGAAGCAGGCCCACGTCGGCGTCGTCCTTGCTGGTCTGGTTGTAGAGCTTCAACTCCTCGTCGTCCAGGTAGGCGCTGTCGCCGTCGAGGGCGTCGGTCAGCCCCAGGCGCGCGCCGGCCATGGCCCGGTCCAGGTTCACCGGCTCGACGTAGGCCTCGAGCACGAGGCGCACCACCTCGTTGAAGACCGAGAGCTGGCCGTAGGTCGTGTCCCCGAGCACTCGCCCGAGGAGCGAGCCGACGGCGATGTAGCCGATCAGGAGGGTGGAAGCGAGGGCGACGAGAAGGCGGGTTCGCGGGCTCATGGAGCGATTATAGGGGAAAAAGTGCGGAGCGCTGACACGCGTTCGGACGGCGGTGCTAGCCTGGCCAATAGGGTAGGGATCTTCAATTGGCCGAATTCCACAACCAGGAAAACGGGTCTCGAGCCTGGCGCATTCTCGTTGTCGACGACAACGACGATGTCCGTCAGATGATGGCCGTCGCCCTGCAGATGCAGGGGTATTCCGTCGCGGAGGCCGCCAACGCTGGAGAAGCGGTGCGGCAGCTGCAGGGAGGTCCCTTCGACGTCGTGCTCAGCGACTACGAATTGCCCGACCAGACCGGCGCGACGATGCTGAGGGACGCCTCGCGGGCGGGGCTTCTCGGGAACGCGACCGCGCTCATCGTCACCGCCCACACGCAGCCGGACGACGCGCGCGGCTTCGAGGTCATCCGCAAGCCCATCAACCTCGACCGGCTGATGTCGCAGGTCCGGCGCGTGCTCGGAGCCTCGGGAAAGGTCCCCGCCCCATCGCCTCCGGCCGCGGATGGCGGGGCGGCGGCCGCCGACCTCGTCCTGTACGTCAGCGCCGGCTCCGCCGCGTCGGCGAGGGCGCGCCGGAGCATGGAAAGCACCTTGCGCTCTTTTGCAGGATCACCGGTGCGTTACGCCGTTTGCGACGTCGGCGAGGAGCCCGCAAAGGCCGAGGAGGACCAGGTCGTGTTCACACCCACCCTGGTCAAGCGCAGTCCCGACCCCCGCGCCTGGGTTCTCGGCGATCTTGCCGACGCCGCCGTGGTGATCGACCTGCTGAAGATGTGCGGCCTGAAGCCGTCGACGTGACGAGCGAACCGCAGCCGGACCGAGGGGAAGCGCCGCGTCCGGTCGAGCTGGTGCTCTACGTGAGCCCCGCTTCCCCCGCCTGCGCCCGGGCCCGGCGCAACATCCAGGAGCTGATCGCCCGTCTGGAGGGCGCGAAGGTCGAGCTCGCCATCTGCGACGTCTCGGAAGACGCCGACCAGGCGGAAGCGGACCGCATCCTGTTCACGCCCACGCTCGTGGTGCGCCGGCCCCTCCTGACGTGGATCGTGGGCGACCTCACGAACCGCGAGGAGGTATTGAGGGTCCTGCGGTCGGTGGAAACGGAGGAGAAGCCTTGAGCGAGGCGACGAAGATACGCAAGCTGCCCACGGGGGTGCCCGGGCTGGACATCATCACCCATGGCGGGATCCCCGAGGGCCGGTCGGTGCTGGTCACCGGGCGGAGCGGGACGGGCAAGACGATCCTCGCCCTCCAGATCGCCGCCAACCTCAGCCGGCAGGGGGTGAAGACGATCCTGCTCGCGGTGGAGGAGTCGCCGGACGACCTCATCCTCACCGGCGACGGCCTGGGCATGGACCTGTCGGGCGCGATCAAGGAGGGCTCCCTGCGGGTGAGCGACGCCAGCCGGCCGATGGAAGGCCCGATGGTCGTCAGCGGCGAGTACGACATCTCCGGGCTGATCCACCGGGTACGGGCGATCGTCAAGCAGACGGGCGCGCGGGCGGTGGTGCTCGACTCCGCCACCGCCCTCTTCAGCCCGCGGCCGCCCCAGGAGCTGCTGCGCAGCCTCTTCTTCCAGCTCGTGCACTCCTTCCGGAGCATGGAGCTGACGTCGGTCGTGGTGGCGGAGGCGTCCGAGGACTACGGCCAGCTCACGACGCTGGGAGTCGAGGACTACGTCTGCGACATGGTGATCATCCAGCGCAACGTCGTGGACGGCGAGCGCCGCCGCCGCAGCCTGGAGGTGAACAAGTACCGCCGCAGCGCCCATCACAAGGGCGAGTTTCCGTGCACGATCACGTCGCGGGGCCTGACGATCTTCCCCCTCGATGCGCGGGAGCGGCCGGAGGACTCCGAGGTGCGCCGCTACTCCAGCGGCCTGCATGGGCTCGACAGCATGATCGGCGGCGGTCTCGTGCGCGACTCGATCGTGATCGTGCGCGGGCCGACGGGCAGCGGCAAGACGATGCTGGCCGGCCTGTATGCGCGCGCCGGCGCGCAGCGGGGAGAGAAGGTGGTCTACTACGGGTTCGAGGAGCCCCGGCCCATCCTCCTGCGCAACTTCGCCCAGATCGGCATGCCCATGGAGGAGTTCGTGCGGAACGCGACCCTGCAGGTGCTCTGCCGCTACCCCGAGGCGATGGGCCTGGAGGACCTCCTCGTGTCGCTGCGCACGGGACTCGAAGAATCGGAGCCGTCCCTGATCGTCCTGGACAGCATCTCCTCCATCGAGCACTCGTCCTCCGAGAAGGGCTTCCGCCAGTTCATGATCGGGCTGGCCGCCCTGCTGCGCGAGCACGGTCGCAGCGCCCTGCTGACGCAGACCGTGATGGGCACGGAGGCGACCACCCACACCGCCCCCTATCTCTCGACGATCGCCGACGCCATCCTCGCCCTCGACTACAAGGTGGATGCGGAAGACCTGCAGCGGAGCCTGCGCGTCCTGAAGATGCGGGGCTCGGCCCACGTGACCAAGCCGTACCATCTCGCGATCGAGCAGGGAGGCCTTCGCGTCGAGCCCCCGGCCATCAGCCGCCGCTTCGACGAGTGGGGAACGTCGCCGCGGAAGCCGTGGGGAGCGCGTGCCGTCGCGTCGCCGCTCCATGGGCTGGTGGTCCTGCTGGTCGAGGATTTCACGGACGCGCGCGAAACGACGGCCGCCGCGCTCGTGGCCGGAGGCGCGGACGTCGTCGAGGCCGGCTCGGTCCAGGAGGCCCTGGGCGTCCTCGACACGCGCACGCCCGACGTCATCCTCTGCGACATCGGGTTGCCCGAAGAAGACGGCTATGCCCTCATCCACCGGATACGCTCGCGGCCGGGCAAGGCCGGCCAGATCCCGGCGGCGGCCCTCACGGCCTGGACCGAGCCCGAGGATCGGGACAGGGCGCTCGCATCCGGCTTCCAGATCCACCTCCACAAGCCGATCCAGCCCGATGCCCTGGTCGAGGCGGTGGCGCATCTGGCCGGGCGGGAGGTCGGGGGAGGCGTCGCGCCGGCCGAGCGCTCGCGGTAGGTCGATGGCTTCCAAGTTCGTGGAGCGGCGACGAACGACGTCGGAGACGAAGCTCATCAACCCGGACGCGAAGCCGCGGCGCATCCTCCTCGTCGAGGACAACGCGGACATCCGCGAGATGATCGCGACCGCCCTGCAGGGCCGGGGCTACCAGGTGGACCACGCTACGCTCCCCGAGGAAGGCATCGACCAGCTCCGGAAGGCGCGCTACGGCCTCGTGGTGGCGCACTACGACCTTCCCGGCAAAACGGCCGCCATGATGCTGAAGGAGGCGGGCGTCGAAGGCCTGCTGAAGACGACGCCCACGTTGGTGGTCACGGCTCATCCCGATCCCCAGGGCGTGGAGCCTTCCACCCTGATCCGCAAGCCGCTCGACCTGCCGAAGTTCCTCCTGCAGGTGCAGAGGATCTTCGCCTCTCCCGAGGGTCCTCCACCCGAGGACCGGAGGAAGACACAATCGGTGACGGTGGAGCTGGTGCTCTACGTGAACAAGGTGTGGGTGACGTCAGCGCGTGCCCGCGAGAACCTCGACCAGATCTTGAACGGCTTCGTGCGGTCGCAGGTGCGCCTTCAGATCTTCGACGTCGCGGACGAGCCGCTGGCCGGGGAGGAGGACCAGGTCGTGTTCACGCCGACGCTCGTGAAGCGTAGCCCTCCCCCCCGGGCGTGGGTCGTCGGCGATCTCTCCGACCACGACGTGGTCATCAGCCTGCTCGACGTGGCGGGCGTCCCGCGCCGGCTGCACTCGAACTGACAAGCATCCGCGCGAAAGGGCCGCGGCAGCAGAGCCGCCGCGGCCGGGTATTCGACGATTGCAACCTTTCATGAATGAATGATGGCTGACGATCTGCCGGTCAAAGCGACCGGTTCGAGGTCCACGCCGGCCTGCCCGGCCGCCGGCGCTCGGTCTGGCGCCGATCCGCGCCCGGCCGCTCGCTACGGCGCCGGACCGACACTCGTCGCAACCAGAATCGCCTTTCCGTGAAGGACCCGTCTCCTTCGATCGGAGGAGGCATGTCGTTCGTCATGGTCCCCTCCTTCCGGTAGGGCACCCCTGTGGGCAGCGCCTTACATTGAGCATAGATAGCAACACGCGTGCCAATCACCGCCGTGTCGACAACTGCTGACACTTCTCTAAGTACTTTACCGTCAGTGATTAGCGGCATGACCCTCACTGGGCACGAGCCACTCTGCGGGGTCCTCGGGCCGACCCTGGAAGCGAATTTCAAAGTAGAGGCCCGCGCCTTCCACTCCGCTTCCCACCGCGCCCAGGACCTGGCCGGTCGCCACCTTCTGGCCCGGTTGCACGCGCACGTCGGCCAGGTGCGCGTAGAGCGTGTGGTGCTTGCCTCCGTGGTCGAGCACGACCATGAGCCCATATCCACGGAATCGGTCGGCGAAAGCCACGGTCCCCTCGTGCACGGCCGTCACCGCCGTGCCCTCGGGGGCCGCGATCTCGATTCCGTTCTCGACGGTATAGGTCTCGAACCTGGGGTGCTTGCGCCGGCCGAACGGCACCCGGACGCGTCCGGCCACCGGCCAGGGGAGGCTCCCCTTGAAGACCGGGATCGGCACCGCGACGTCGTCGGCCGTCAAGCCTTGGAGCAGTTGCTGGAGGCGGGCCTCGGCCTCCTCGAGCTCCTGCAGGTACGCGGCGTGGGTCTCCTTGCGCTCCACGATCTCCGTGAGGAGCTTTTCCTTGCGCCGCCGGTCGGCGTCGAGGCCTCTCCGCGTCCGCTCGAGGCTGGCGCGGAGCTCGAGCGCTTCGCGCGTCTTGCGCTCCAGCTCCGCGCGGGTGGCGGCGAGGGCGGCCAGATCGGAGCGGAAGCCGGCGATGCGCTGGTTGTCGCGGCGGGCGAGGGCGCTCACGAAACGGTACCCGCGGAACAGATCGGAGGGACGGTCGACCGAGAGCAGCATCCGGAGGTAGGACAGCTCTCCCAGCTTGTAGAGGGCGCGGGCCCGGGCGGCGAGAACGGGCCGGGCGGTGGCGATCGAGTCCTCCAGCTCGCGGGCCCGCCGCACGGTGACGTCCATCTGCTCGTTGGTCCGCTGCAGCACGAGCTGCGTCTCGCGCAGCTCCTCCCCGCGCAGGCGCACCTCCAGCTCCAGCCGCTCCACTTCGCCGAGCAGGCTGCGCTCCTCGGAGCGGAGCCGGACCAGGTCCTTCTGCAGCGCCGCCCGCCTCTCGCGCACGGTGCGCAGGCGCTCGTCGACGCCGGCCGGACCCGGCGAAGGAGAGGACGGCGGCGCGGCGGCGGCGATGATGACGACGAGAGCCGGCGCGATCACGTCAGGGGCCTGGCGCTCGCGCCGTCGTCACCGGGGGGCGCGGCGGTCCTTGATCTGGCGGGTGAAGGTGAGGTCGATCGAGGAGACGGGCGTGCGGTCCGGGTCCGGCGCCGCCGGCGGCGTCGATGCGAAGAACTCCTCACCGGCGTCGGCGGGCATGGCCGCGGTCGGGAAGAGCGCGTAGAGGTGGTGCTTCAGCGTGAGGTTGGTGGGTCCGTATCCCTTGTCGTAGAGGTAGTGCTCGCAGGCCTCTCCCATCTCCCCCGCGGACCCGAACCGGCGCGAGGAGTCGCGCTGGAGGGCGGCGCGCAGGAGGTGCATGACGCCGTCGGGGATGTCGGGGTTGAAATTGCGCGGCGAGGGATGATGACCGGCCACGACCTGCTCCAGCACCTCTCCCGTGCTCTTGCCGTCGAAGAGGCGGCGCATGGTGAGCATCTCGAACAGCACCGCCCCCAGGCTGAACAGATCGCTGCGGTTGTCGGCCCGCATCTCCAGCACCATCTCCGGCGCCATGTACGCCGGCTTGCCGGTGAGGGTGCGGTCCTGGGTCCCGGCGCGGGTGGCGATGCCGAAATCGATCAGCTTCACCGTGCCCTCGCGCGTCATCATGATGTTGCTCGGGCTCACGTCGCGATGGACGATGGCCGCTTTCTCGAACACGTACTGCAGGGCGCGGCACACCCGGCTGGCGATGAACACCGCCAGCTCCACATCCGGCTTGCGGGCGAGGGCCCGGTGCCGCTCCAGGTACTCCACGAGGCTCCACCCGTCGATGTACTCGAGGACGATGCACATCTCGCCGTTCACCCGCTCGAAATCGAAGATGCGGCCGATGTTCTCGTGGTCGAGCACCGCGTACCGCCGGGCCTCGTCCACGAAGAGCTGCAGGTGAGCGGGGTCCTGGGAGTTGCGGAGCTGCTTCATGACGATCGGGCGCTGGAAGCCCGCCTGTCCGATGAGCAGGCCCTTGTAGACCTTGCCCATCCCGCCGGCGCCGAGCTCCTGGAGCACCGTGTACTTGGACATGCCGAGGGGGGGAATTATACTCGCCCCTGCCGTGCGCTACCTGGGCCTGGACGTGGGCGACCGCAGGATCGGTGTGGCCCTCTCCGACGAATCGGGCACCCTGGCCACCGGCCTGCCCACGCTCGGCCGCGTCGGCCCCCGCAAGGACGTGCGGGCGGTGGCTGACCTGATCCGCCGTCATGGCGCGGGGGAGGTGGTGGTCGGGCTGCCGCGGCGCCTCGACGGCGGCCTGGGACCGCAGGCCCAGAAGGTGCTGGCCTTCATGGAGGACCTGCGGCCGGCCGCCCGTGTGCCGGTGGTGCCGTGGGACGAGCGCTTCACGTCGGTGGTGGCGGAGCAGGCCCTCAGGGAGGGTGAAGTCTCGCGCCGTGACCGCAAGGCCCTGGTGGACAAGGTTGCGGCCATCCTGATCCTGCAGAACTACCTGGACTACCGCAAGCTCGCCGAGGCCGAGGCCCGCAAGTCGTCCGCCTGACCCGCCCCGGTGCGCAAGCTCCTCTTCTTCCTCCTCGTGGTCGCGGGCGGTCTCTACCTCGCCTGGTACCACGAGACCCGCTGGCCCGTGCGACGCGCCTCCGATCCGCCCCAGACCCTCTTCGTCGAGCCGGGCGCGGGGGTCCTCGAGATCGGCCGCCAGCTGCATCGCCTCGGCCTCGTCCGGCATCCCGAGGTCTTCCGCGTCCTGGTGGTGTCCGAGGGAGCGGCCGGCCGCCTGCGCGCGGGGGAGTACGCCTTCGAGGGGGAGATGTCCCTCGACCAGATCGTGGACAAGATGGTGCGGGGCGACGTCGTCCATCACATGGTCACGTTTCCCGAGGGCACGGCCATGGTGGAGATGGCCCGCATCGTCGCCGCGCAAGGCATCCCGGCCGCGGCCTTCCTCGAAGCGGCGCGCGACGTCTCGCTCGTGAAGGATCTCGATCCCGAGGCCACGGACCTCGAGGGCTACCTCTTTCCCGACACCTACGAGATCGAACCCCGGCGACCGGACGCCGCCGCCGCGCTCGTGAAGCGGATGGTCCATCGCTTCCGTGAGGTGGAGGGCCCGATGGCGGCGAAGGTGACGGACAGCGGCCTGGGCCTGCGGGAGGTGGTGACGCTGGCCTCGCTGGTGGAGCTGGAGACGGCGCGCAAGGAAGAGCGGCCCCACATCGCCGCGGTGTTCCTGAACCGCCTCCGCCGCCGCATGCCGCTGCAGACGGACCCCACCGTCATCTACGCGCTCCGCCGCGCGGGGACGTGGGACGGGAACATCCGCAAGGAAGACCTGGATATCGCCTCCCCCTACAACACGTACCGCGTCGCCGGGCTTCCGCCCGGCCCGATCGCCGCGCCGGGCCGGGAGGCGATCCGCGCCGTGCTGGAGCCGCTGCCCTCGGACGACCTGTACTTCGTCAGCCGGAACGACGGCTCGCACCAGTTCAGCCGCAACCTGGCCGAGCACGACCGGGCCGTGGACCTCTACCAGCGCCATCGCCACGCCCAGCTTATCGGCCCTGCGCCTCCCCCGAGCCCGTCACCCTCCCCGGGCCCGTCGCCGTCGGCCACGCCACGCGCGGCGTCCCCGACGCACCCGCCCGGCCCGCGGAGATAGCCGATGGCCGTTCGGGTCCCCGAACCGGACCCTGACTTCGCCGAGGACAGGGTGGCGCCCGCCGAGCCCTCCGTGATCACCGTTCTCGCCCTCGCGGCGGTGCTGTTCGCCGTGCTCTTGGCCAACGGCCGGCCGAGCGTGGCCGAGCCGCCTCGTCTGCCCGCCGCTGTGCGTGCGGCTCTTCCTGCCGACGAGACGGCCGCGGCGCTGGCCGGGAAGGTTCTGGCGGCTCTCTTCGCGAGCCTCGGGGGAGCGGTGCTCTTCAAGGCTCTGGCGCGCCGGTGGCCGGAGGATCTGGCGGTGACGACCGCCGGCGCATTGGTGCTCGGGACCCCGGTGTGGGGGGCGAGCCAGGCCCTGTGGCCGCAACCGGTGGCCATCTTCTTTCTCTGTGTCGCGCTGCTGTTCGTCTGTCGCGCCGAGTACGGTCCCGTGTGGGCGGGTCGCGCCGGTCTTCCCCTGGGAGTCGCCGTGGCCGTGAACCCGGTCGACGCGGCGCTGGCGGCCGTGCTCGCCCTCGCGATCGCGCTGCGCTGGCCGCGCCGGGTCCTGTCCCTGCTCGTGCTCGCGACGGCTCCGGTGGTGGTGGGACTCGTCGCCCGCGGCGTCGGCTTCTCTTCCGCTCCCGGCGGCCCGCTCGCGGCCCGCTTCGGGTTCACCGGGACGGTCGGTCCCGGCGCCCTGGCGCTCGTCGTCTCTCCCGGCAAGGGGTTGCTCCTCTTCGCGCCGGTCGTCCTGGTCGCGGTCGCGGGAGCCGCGCTGGCCTTCCGCTACGGCGAGCGATGGCTCGCGGGCAGCCTGCTCCTCGCGGTCACGGCCCACGCTCTGCTCGCGGGCTGCGCGCGCGACTGGGCCGCCCTGGACGCGTGGGGACCGCGGCTGATGGCCGACGCGATGCCGCTGCTGATGGTCTTCCTGCCCGAGGGGCTCTCTCGCTTCCGGGCCCTGGGTCAGGGGCTCGTGGTCCTCTCGATCGCGGTGCAGGCGCTCGGGGCCTTCGCCTACGACGACCGCTGGACCCGGCTCGAGCAGAGTCCCGCCGCGCCCGATCATGCCGAGTTGTGGGACGCGGAGCACAGCCCCGTGCCGCTCTACGCGCGCAGACGCGTGTTGATCCTGGCCGCTCCCGGCTACGTCGAGGGGCGGGTCGTCGTGCGGAGCCATCCCATCGTCCTGTTCTCCCCTGAAGGGTCGCGCATCGCGTTCGGGGGGGAGGACCCGCAGGTCAGCGGAGCCGACGCCACGCTGCGGGACGTGCATCTCTTCGGCGGGGCAAGGGTCGAAGGCGGACGCCTGCGCCTTCGCGGTCGAGAAGACGGCCTCTTCCTGCGCGTGGCCGAGGGTGCTCGCCGCCGGCCGCTCGAGCTGCGCGTGGCCGGACGGGGGGGAGGCGGGCTCCTGGTGGGAGAGGGCGGATTCTGGAACCCCGTCCCGCGCTCGCGATCGTATCCGGTCTCCGGATCCTTCCTCGTCAAGCATCCTTATTTGTATGCGGAATCGGGAGGGCCCGACCTGCGAGCGGTTGCTCTTGCGGGACCGGGAGTGGAGATCGACTGGGTCGCGCTCGTGGCTCCCGGCGATCCGGTCAATCCGATACGGTCACCCTAGGATCGCGCAGGACCCCCGTTGCGCGCCATCACAGCGGGGGGGGTGAGGGGGATGTAGATTCAGATCGAGGCAGTTACGGCCAGGAGCTCTCGATGAACCAGATCGCCGCTCACTATCAGGATGGCCACATCGTCAAGGGACATACGAACGACTTCCTGCCCGCCAAAGAGACCTTTCATCTCGCGCCCGTGGACAGCCCCGCCGGCGTGAAGCCGGTGGAGGTTCGGGTCGCGGAGCTGAAGGCGCTCTTCTTCGTGAAGAACTTCACCGGAGATCCCCAGCACACGAGGAGTCAGGAGTTCGACCCGGGCAAGCCGCCGGCCGGAAGGAAGATGCGGGTCGTCTTCAAGGACGGCGAGATCATGGTAGGGACGACGCAAGGGTACCAGAAGGAGCGCCCCGGGTTCTTCCTCATTCCCGCCGATCCCCAGTCGAACAACGAGCGCTGCTTCGTCGTCACGAGCGCGACCCAGGAGGTCGCGTTCCTCTAGCCGCGCTCGCGCACGGTCGACTCGCCCCACTTCAGCTTGGTGCGCAGGACCCCGAAGTAGTCGCGGCCGGCGGCGGTGACGAGGCGCAGGGTCCGGGGGCTGCGGGTGACCTGGACCGAGTCCTGGCGTCTCAGGGGAAAGCCGCGCTGGCCGTCGAAGGTCAGGTGGACCTCCCCGTCCTGCGCCGCGCGCAGCCGCACCTCGATGGCGGAGCCGTCGCTGACCACCAGGGGCCGGTTGGTGAGCATGTGGGGGCAGATCGGGGTGAGCACGATGGCGGGAAGCGTGGGATGGAGGATGGGGCCGCCCGCGGCCAGGTTGTAGGCGGTGGAGCCCGTGGGGGAGGACACGATGAGCCCGTCGGCCCGGAAGGCCGAGACGAAGACGCCGTCGACGCTCACGTCGAGCTCGATGATCCGCGAGAGCGTCGCCTTGGTGACCACCACGTCGTTGAGAGCATCGTCCGTGACGTCCGGGTGCCCTTCACGGCGGACCAGGCCCCGCAGCATCCGCCGCTCCTCGTAGCGGTAGCGGCCTTCGAGAACGCTCTCCAGCGTCGGATAGAGCTCGGCGAGCGTGACCTCGGTCAGGAAGCCGAGGCTGCCGAAGTTCACGCCCACGATGGGCAGGGGGTCGGTGGAGATGAGGTGGCTGACGCCCAACAGCGTCCCGTCGCCGCCGAGCACCACCAGCGCGTCGACCTGCCGGGCCACCTCGAGCGCGGGGGCGAGCGTCCAGTCGGCTCGGGCCGCGCTCCCGTCGGCGAGGGCGGCGGTGCGCTCCTCGAGCACGACGTTCACTCCCCGCCGCCGCAGCCATTGCACCAGCTCCCGCAGGGCGGGGGCGGCCTCGGCGAGGTCGGGGCGGGCGATGACGCCGACGGCGCTCACGCCTTCACCGCCTCCTCGAGCATCGACTCGAAGCGGGCGCCGGCCAGGGGCGAGCCGTCGCGGGCGAGGTGGAGGAAGAACTCGCGGTTGCCTTCCGCCCCCGTGATCGGCGAGGCGCACGCGCCGGTCAGGCCGTAGCCCATCTCGTGCTGCGCCGCCCACGCGACGTCGCGCAGGGCCTGGCGGTGCAGGGCCGGGTCGCTGACGATGCCGCCGCGGCCCACGCGGAAGCGGCCGACCTCGAACTGGGGCTTGACGAGGACGACCGCGTCGCCGGAGGGAGCGAGCACCCCGCGCAGCGCGGGCAGGATCTTCAGCACCGAGATGAAGGACACGTCCACGGTGGCGACGCCGCACGGCTCCGGCACCTCGCGCGTGGAGAGCGAGCGCGCATTGACGGCGTCGATCACGACGACCCTCGGGTCGACGCGCAGGCGCTCGTGGAGCTGGCCGCGCCCCACGTCCACCGCGTACACGCGGACGGCCCCGCGCTCCAGGAGCGTCTCCGTGAAGCCGCCCGTGGAGGCGCCCACGTCCACGGCCACCCGGCCACGGGGATCGATGCGCAGGGCGTCGAGGGCGCCCTGGAGCTTGAGCGCCCCCCGCCCGACGTGCTGGGGCCCGGGGATGAGCTCCACCGCGGCGCCGGCGGCCACCGCGTCGCCCGGCTTGCCCGCGGGCGCGCCGTCGACG
>Ga0070698_100003074_pt1 | contig 18396 bp, 16 predicted proteins | sample KBSK1502metaG_FD_65477 | JGI IMG/M metagenome (GOLD analysis project Ga0070698, IMG submission 65477) | Corn, switchgrass and miscanthus rhizosphere microbial communities from Kellogg Biological Station, Michigan, USA - KBS K1-50-2 metaG | ecosystem: Host-associated > Plants > Roots >...
ACCAAAGTTCGGGAATTCCGGGAAAGCCGGATCCACACCGTTAAGGAAGTCGACTTTCGAACGGAACTGTTGATAGTTCCAGATGTTCTCGATGTGATGGTTCTTTGCAATCGTGAAGTCAAATCGAACCGTCGGGAACTTGCGAGTCTGGCCACCAGGATTAAAGAAGGTCGCCTGTTGCAGGTTCGGGTTCGACGTCTGTACGAAGACCGAATTCACACCAGCCAACGAGCTGCGCATGGACGCCAACAACGCGCCGATCGTGGGATCGATAGTGCCAACCAATGTATTGCTGGCATTCGCCGCCATTGTCAAAACGTTCACCGAGCAGGTGAAATTAGGAGGCGTTGACACGCAGGTGACGCCTGCCGGTGGAGCGGCGGCATAAGCTGCGCTGGTGGTGGTATAGCGGTGAATTCCTTGTTGAGCCAAAGGATTCAGGATTGTGCGCGTTCGCGGTGAGCTCTTTTCCGGCAGGCGATACTCTTCGTAGTTGACGAAGAAGAACGCTTTGTCTTTGCCGTTAAATAAACCAGGAATGGTGATTGGACCACCAATCTTGCCGCCGGGTTGGTTCAGAAGAATGCGCTGTTGCGGCGCTTTCTTAGTTACAAAATCCGGAGCAAGGTCGCGATTGTTGAACCAGTAGTTTGCATTGAGCGCAGGATTGCGATGATACCAGTAGACACCACCGTGATACTGGTTCGAGCCGCCCTGGGTGACAAACTTGATTTGCACTGCACCCTCCGCGGAGCTCTCAGCACCGGGAGTAGAGGTGGAAACGGTCACCTCGGCAATCGCGTCGGTTCGCGGTCTGATGTAGGTGAAGAAACCGTCACTCGACTTGAGGAGGTTGTCTTGCACGTTGATTCCGTCGAGGGTGATGTTAAGCGCGCCCTTTGGCAGTCCGTTGACGGATGAAGTGCGCGGGCGTCCGGGTGTTGCCGTGCCGGGCATCGATAGAACCAGGTCGAGTGCGTCGCGAGAAGCCGTTGGCAAATCGCTAATCTGCCGGCCAGTCAGCGTGGTGCCAACTGTGGCTGATTGCGTTTGCAGCAATTCGCCGCCACCAACGACCGTGACGGTTTCATTCTGCGATCCGATTTCAAGTTCGACGTTGATGGTCGAGGCTTTGCCGACGTCGATCTTGATTTCGGTGACTGCAGCCTGTTTGAAACCTGCGGCAACTATCGTGGCCGTGTACACGCCCGACGACAACGTGGGGATACTGTAAGCTCCGTTATTGTTGGTCTGTGTGGAAAACTCCTGATTGGTACCAGTGTTTTTCACGGTCACGGTAGCACCGGCTACCACGGCACCCTTGGGGTCGGTCACGGTTCCTGACAGTGTTCCTGTCGAGGCGCCTTGTCCTAACGCGGGGAGTGCGCAAAGACCAACGGTCAGGAGTACTAACAGGTACTTCTGTAAACCGTTTTTCATCACCTAATCCTCCAAAATAGATTTAGCCCTTTTGCTCAACAAAGGAAGGCCGTGCTCAGCACCTGGTCCTAAAGAAGAAGCCGAACGAATTACCGTGACTGATAAGAATTGAAGTGCCGACTGAATCTGAAATGAGCTGTTTCATCGTGCGCTACCTTTAAGAGCTATAAGGCCCAAGGCACCCACCGAAACGAGTTTCGTTCGGGTGGGAACTCTCAGTTCCTATTAACCTGTTGGGGACTAGCGGATTGCGCTAAAGATTGTTCGTGAAAACGAGTCGCAATAGGCGTGCCCGTTGGGTGAAGATGGACAATCAGGCATTTTGCGGGGTTTTTTGAGAAGGCTGCTTAACGCGGATACGATTTTTTGGATCTTCTTGCAAATATATGAATCGCCGGTCACCAGATAAACGCTGATCAGATCCGGATCTTATCTGCGTTTATCCGTGGTTAAATGAACTGTGGCTTACGGCTTCTGTGAGCGTTTGCTCTGTTCGAGCACCTGGCGCAGGTTGTCGGCGTCAGGAGCGGTCGGAACCAATTTCAGATATGTCTCCAATTGCTCGACGACACGATCCGGCTTTCCCCGATCCAAATAGATCGCAGCCAGCAACCGGTGCGCTTCACTGAATTCGCCGGGCTTCATTTCTGTACACTTAAGCAACGCCTTCTCTGCTTCCTCGTTCCTGCCTAACTTCTGGAGCGTACGGCCGAGATAGTAGTAAGCAAAAGCGGAATCCGGTTTGACCTTTAACGTTTTACGCAGGAGCGATTCAGCGTCTTTAAATCGAGCCAAGCGAAAGAGCGCGATCGAACGATTGAGCAACGGCTCATAAGCTTCCGGATCGATCTTCAGCGCCAACTTGAACGCCTCATCAGCCTTATCAAGTTCGTTCAAACGCAGGTGCAGCATCCCGATCAAGTTGAGCGCAGTGATAAATCGGGGATACTCCTCGACAGCCAGCCTCAGCTCCCTTATTGCTCCCTGATAGTCTTTCTCGCGGGCCAGCTTTGACGCAATGTCATAATGGTCAAGCGCCTTCTTTGGAACTCCGGCATTCGCCGCGCTAACTACTGAAGGTTTCGTAGTCGCTTTAGAATTATCTGCGAATCGTAAACGGATCGATACCGAATAGGTTTCCGGTGCAATATTCCGGTCCCTTATGATTTCAACCTGTTGATTTACCGGCTGGTACTCTTTTTCGCTATCGATGATGACTGTATAAACTCCGGCATTCAGGCTGCTGAAGGCAAATCGTCCTCTGTCGTCAGTCATTACAATGATCTCGCCCAAGGTCGGCGAACTCAGCTTGAGCCTCATCTTTTGAGTGATCGGAAAACCATCCGGTGAGTAGACCGTGCCGACGATGTAATTATTGCCTCCGAGACGCGTGTTGGTAGTATCTCCGCCTGCGATCTGAGCTGTTGTGAGAGCTGAGGAATAAAAGAAAATAGCACCGAGGAACAGCAGTCGTCGCGTCAAAGTTCTCGTTGGTAAGCCCATGACACCCGCTCCATTTGATTGATGATGTGTTCGCTTCGCAACCTCCAGGTTACCCAAAAGACTGCGACTCGTTCCGCGATTTTGTTTTAACTACAATACTACCGAGTGAAAAAGCTTGCAAAAAAGGCGTTGCCAATTGCTTGGCAACGCCTTTTGAAAAACTAACCTTTCGGTTAGAAGTTGATACGGATCATGAAGTCCGTGATGCGGCCGCCCGGATCGTTCGATCCGTTCGGATCCTGATACGCCCAGCCATTCAACATCTGTCCAAACTGACCGGTAAAGGTAGTGATGTTATTCACGTTGCCAGTCCAGCCGCCCAAACGCCAGTTGGTGTGATTGAGCACATCAAACATCGTCATACGGAACTCGACGTTCGCACGCTCGCTAATGTTGAATTTCTTGCCGATTGACGAGTCGATCTTGAAGAACCTCGGTCCGTAAATAACGAGTTTGCGATAACCGCATTGACCTGATGTCCGTTGTTGGCAATTACCGAAACCAGCCGGAGCGATGAAACGTCCGGTCGGAGCCTGGCCAGTGGCATAACCAGAAACGGTGTTGCCAGTGGTCGTGAAGGCCCGAATGGTGTTGTCGATAATGTCTGAAGGCAGGTAGGTGACGTTCGCCACTGAAGTTGCGCCGTTAGGCTGAGTGACGGTGGTGTTGTAGTACACACTAATCGCATCCTGCAATTCCTTGGCGTCCATGCCGACAAGCTGTACGCCTTCCATCAGGATCGGTGAACCACTCTGCCAACGAACGGTCGGCGAGAGCGTCCATCCACCCAGGACGAAGTCGGCCAGCCAGTGTGACGACGACAAGTATTTGCGATTCTTACCGAACGGCAAATCCCAGGTTGCGTCAAACTTGAAGGCATGTCTCAAGTCGATCTGCGAGAACGACTTGTCTAAACCGCGACTACGCAGCGCGTTGTTCGCGGCGTTGCTCTGGTCGCCGGCACCGAGACCGAAGAACGTGGTGTTGGCGGAAGCATACGCGTTGGTAAACGACTTGCCATACTGGTAGCTCGCCTGGAAGCGAAGACCAGCAGACATTCTGCGACGAACTTCAATCACACCTGCGTCAAACCAGCTCTTCTCGGAGTTGTCGAACTGGAAGCAGAAACCGAGAGTGGTTGGACAGTTGTGGAAGAAGTTAGCAGGCCGGCCTGCTGCCGCACCGTTGTTCCTCGTGGCAGAGGTATTCGCGAGGTTAGCAGCGAAACCTTGCACATTCGGATTGGCGGCGGACAGGAAAGCCGTGAACGTGGTACTTGCGAAGTTTGCGTTCGCATAGTTAGCCGTCACGGTCGGATTAAGATTTCCCGGCGCCAGGTACGACATCAGAATCGGTAACGGGTTCGTTCCGGTACCTGCTCCGAAGTAACGGAAATTAACGCCGCGACCGGCATTGATGTTAGCAATCAGGTTTTGTTGGGCCAGAGCAAACTCAGCACCAAATCCGTTCTCGATCGCGTTGGTTTCGTCGAGAAGGTACTGTTCCTGCATGTCTTTGCCACGGTTTCCGATGTAACGGAATTCGATGACAGTGTCTTTCCCAAGTTGACGCTGATAGCCAAAACTCCAGGAATCAACGTATCCGGAATGGAAATCCGGAGCAAAACCGAGAGCGGCGTCTGCCGTTGTCAGGGCTCGCGGATAAACCGGAGTGGTAGCAAACGCAGGCGCAGTCACATTCGGATTACCCGGTGTCCGGAACAGGGTTCCGATGCTCAGGTTACCCAAAGCAACACTGCGGTTAACCGAAAACTGTCCGCCTGGATTCTGACCAACGCTGTTCTCGACGATCAACGTACCCTCACGAATGAAGGCACGAGAGAAACCGCCGCGGAACACGCTGGTGCCATCGCCACCAAACAGTCTCTTTGCTAAACCGCCAGTGAAGTTTGGACTCCAAACAACACCAAAGCTGGGTGCGAAGTTGTTCAAGTCATCCTTGAACGCCTTCTCACCAATCGTGTTGCCACGAACGGTTGGGATTGGACCCGTCAGGGTTCCGGGGCTAAACAGATTGCCTGGACCCGAAACGTCAAACACCATGTTCGGATCGCTCAGGATCGCATAGTTTGCGCTGTTCATCTTCGCGCCGATTTGCGGCTGCCATCTGAGACCGAAGTTCACCGTCAGATTTTGGCGCAGACGCCATGAATCCTGTCCGAAGAGACCATTTGTGTTTTCCTGAATCTCAAAGTGACGGTTGCCATTGAGCGTATATTTACCGTCAGCGCCCAACACTGCGTTTCCACCGAAAGTGCTAACACGTCCGGTAAGAACCGCGTAGAGAGCCTGAGCATTGGCAAGCTCGGTCGTAGTCGCGCCGGGAACGGTGTTAACGCCGGACGGAATGTTATTGAACGCAGTCAACACCCCGCTGTCACCAGTGACCACACCCAAACCGATCGTTGGAACGAACAAGCCAACTGAATCAGAGATGGTCTCAATCTTCTTGATCTGTCCACCAAAGCTGAAGGTGTGATTGCCAGTTACCCACGTAACCGAATCCGAGAAGTCCTGGGTCGGCGATATGCGCGAGCTGAAGGCATTGCGGATTGTCGGATTGGTTAGGCCTGCAGCCGCGAGTGAAATGGAGTAGCCGTTCATCAGGTTGGTGAAGAACTCTGGTCCACCAACGAGATCGAAGCGGGTGCTGCCACCGAGCCAGCCAGCCAACTGTGCGTAACGGAATTCGTTAACCACACTCTGGCCGAAGCTCGAACGAACGCCGATCGAAAGCGAACGACGATCTGACTGTTGAGTACCGGCGTTGGCGAGTCCCGGGAATGCCGGATCGACGTTGTTCAGGAAGTCGACGTTGGAGCGGAAAGGCTGATCGTTGAAGACACCGTCGATTGAATGGTTCTTCGTGATGTTGCCGTCCATACGCAGCACGAGGAAGCGTCTGCGCTGCTGGCCGTCGTTAGCAAAGCTGAAAGGCTGACGGAAGAAGACACCGCCAGTACCCAACGTCTGGAACGTACCTCTCAAACCAGTCGCAGTGCGAATGGTATTGAGCATGTTGTTCACGGTGGGATCGACTGTGTTGGGGAGACCGGCGCCGGCAGCGATATTGAAAAGGTTCACGGTGCTGGTGCCGTTGGTTCCATAACGGAAAATTCCGTTCTGTGCTTCCGCCGTCAAGACCTGACGTTGACGAACTGGCGAAGCTTCGTTGAGGTGGAAGCGCTCGTAGTTGAAGAAGAAGTATGCTTTTCCTCGACCCGAATCCCACCACGAACCTTTACCCTCGCCGAATTTCAGCAACGGCAGTGGGCCACCGAAGCTGCCACCGAACTGGTTCAAGCGCAGCTTGCTCTTCGGCGTGTTGAAATAGTTGTTCTGGAAGTTGGCAGTGTTGAGACCCTCATCGCGGTGCTGCCAGAAGGTGCTGCCGTGATAGTCGTCCGTTCCACGACGCGTTTGGAATTTGATACCAACGGCGCCGTCGCCAGAGCTCTCAGCTCCAGGGGTCGCAGTGGAAACAGTCACCTCGTCGATCGCATCGATACGCGGACGAATGAAGGTGAAGAATCCGTCTGACGATTTCAGGAAGTTATCCTGCACGTCAACACCGTCGATCTGAATGGTAAGCGCGCTCTTCGGCAAACCATTGATCGAAGACGTTCGCACCACGCCGGTGGTCGTCGTACCTGGTAACAGTGTTACGAGATCCAATGCATCGCGTGATTGAATGGGCGTCTCGAGGATCTGACGACCTGTGATCGTCGTTCCTACCGTCGCCGTTTCCGTCTGCAGTACTTCGGCGCCGGAAGCGATAATGACAGTCTCATTAATGTTACCGGACTCAAGTTGCGCATTGACGGTAGCAGGGGTTGCGACGTCGACCTTGACGTTCTGAACCACAGCCGTTTTAAAACCGGCAGCCGTGACCGTCACAGTGTATGTCGGGGTACCTGCGGGAACACCGGGGACTGTGTACACGCCGTCACCCTTCGTGACAGCGGTGTACGACTGGCCGGCTTCACCTTTGACGGTGACGTTCGCACCAGGAACAACCGCCCCGGCTTGATCAGTCACAGTACCGGAGATAGAGCCGGTCGTACTCTGGGCTTGAATAACGATCTGGCAAGTGACTAAGACCAGAACCGCCATCAAGATCGTTGTGAACTTTCTCATTTTCCCTCCTCAAGAGTAATAAATATCGAGCGAGTTACCCGCTTGCCTAAGAGCCCTCCCGAAATGACGCCGCACCTGCCGCTTTAGGGAAATTCGATTCGCACCAAGATCGATCGAGGACCCGATCAGGGCTTTTTGTTCTGTCTAAATTTCTCGTTTACCTAACAAGACCGCGAGGAGGCTAGATGCTCCTGCGAATCGGAGGACGTATGCAATTCATCGTATGTGGCAAAAATCAGGCCAGCCCTACTACATACGTTTTTACAGGGAAATATTCAAAAAAGTGTACCACTTCAGACCAAAATTTCGGAGAAAAATCTAGGTTTCTGAATCACGACTGAGGTGCGTAGCTGGAGGTTTGAGCCGCGGCTGGCCGAAAAGTGAGGTTTGGATACCGAATTATGGCAATAGGACGGACGGCTTGGCCTTAATGACCTCGAATTCGAACGTGAGTTCCTTGCCACGAAAAATCGTCGAGAGATAGAACTCCCAGAACTTCCGTGTGAAGCGAAACGACGGCCAGCGCTGATCGAGATTAACAACGAACTCCAGTCCCAACGCGCGCCACAGATTCGCAAGACTCACGCGAGTAGTGATCGGCTTCAACTCTGCGGTGGTGTAAAACGGAAATGGGGTGCGTGAAGGAACGAAGCACGTGAACGAATAACTATTGAAGTGATTGCGATGAGTTGGATCGGTAGCCCAGTCAGGATTTGAATAGTGCGGTGTAACGATCTTTAGCTTGCCACCCGGCTTTGTAATGCGATGCAACTCATTCACGAAACCGAGAACGTCGGGAACATGCTCGATCACATGCCGGCAAATGATCTCTTCAAATTCATTGTCAGCGAACGGATACGGAAACACTCCGAGATCGTGAATCACATCCGCATGACTCAAGCGATTCGCATCGATCCCGATCGCGCCGGGAAATTTGTTTTGACCACAACCGACATCAAGGATCTTTTTCTGCGTTGACGCCGGTGAAGCACTCTCGATCATGAATTAGTTTTTGTTCAACAACAACGTGGCTAACTCTTGCAGGTTGACAGCGTGGACCGGTTGGCCCAACTCGCGCGACACTTCACTCAGTTTCATCCCATCCAACATGATCGCTTCATCACTCTTGAGCATTTGCTTTGGTATGCAGACGAAGTTGCCCGCCACACGATCGCGCGCGCTCAGAAGATCTTGTCCCGTCAGCAAACCTGCGACAGAAACATCGCCGCCGAAGTAACCGTTCTCGAGTGGCTCAACGATGAGCTTCGTTTGGAATCGTTCGTTCAACTCGTCGATCATTTCTTTCAGCACCGGCGCAAAAAGAGTCCCGGTGAAGATCGTGCCTGACTTATTGCTGGTGGTCCAATCTTCGCGATCGAGACGTCGCACGAGTTTTGCGAATTCGTTTTTGAACGATCGGACCATGCCGACGCCGTCTTCGATCTGAGGGTAGTCACCGTAGTGTGTTCGTCCCGGAATGCGTCGTCCTGCGCGTAGATAGATCTCGTCGCCGAGTAACGCGAAGTTTGTTCCGAGTCGAGCGTGCAGCTCTTTCTGAATCACCCCAACTTGTTCGATCACTTGGCGACAGAACTCCGGAGTGACTGGCGTCAATCGCGGATCGGTGTTGTAACGAGTCAGACCAAGCGGAACGATCGCGACGCTCGTGATCCGTGGATACTCGGCAGCGAGATCGCGGATCGTTTTCTCCAACCCGTCGCCATCATTGATCCCCGGACACAACACAACTTGCGCGTGCACTTCAATACCCGCATCGAGCAGACGCGCGATCTTCGCCGAAATGTCTGCTCGCTCTTTATCAATTCCAAGCAGATACGCACGCACGTCCGTGTCCGTTGCGTGCACGGAAACGTATTGCGGCGAGAGACCCTGCTCTACGATGCGACGCATTTCATCTTCGGTGATTGAAGTGAGCGTCGTGTAGTTGCCGTAGAGAAAAGAAAGTCGCACGTCTTCGTCTTTAATGAAGAGCGACGGACGTGCGTCGGCGGGGTTGCCGTTACAGAAACAGAAGATACATTCGTTGGCACACTGGCGCGGAACGATCTGTTCGAATGCGAGTCCGAAGTCTTCGCCTTCCGCTCGCTCGAGTTCGACTTCCCAATCTTCGCCGCTCTTCTTGCGCACCTCGAGAACCAGCTCGTTCTCACCGGCGGTGTGAAAACGAAAATCCAGATAGTCACGAACGACCCGGCCGTTGACCTTTATGATTCGGTCACCGCTTTCGAGGTCCATTTCGGCGCCGAGGCTGTCGGGTGCGACCTCGCTAATCTCGACCCCGCGGCGACGAATGTTTGTGACTGCTGGTGTAACTGCAAATTCGTACATAAAAAAGAAACAATGACTATAACAGAAGTGCCGCGCAAGGCCGAAAACCCATCCACAGATTACGCAGATTTCAGGAAGACACTCCCTATTCGACATTTCCTAGTCTTCAGATTTGACGGCGTGTAAACCGCCAATTTTAAGCGCCCCTGCTTATGAAAAAACCAATTTCCCTAGCCCTGCTCGCTTCTCTTCTTCTTGCGTCTCTTGCTTCAGTAAACGCCCAGCAAACTGCCGGTGTTTTGCCGATCAAGACTTCCATCAGCGACACTCCTGCCGCGCCCAATGCGGAACGGCAGCTAACCGAGATCTACCGTGTCGGTGCTGGCGACGTGCTCGACATTCGGCTGCCCAATTCGGCCAATAACAGGTCCACGTTGTTCACCGTCATTGAGGACGGAGCGATCGACCTGCCCGTGGCCGGTGGACTCATTTCCGTCGCTGGACTGACGCCCGAGGAAATCCAAAACACGATCTCCGCGGAACTAAAAAGAAGAGCCGTGGAAGAGAACGCCAAAGTTTTGGTAGGCGTGCGCCAGTATCTCAGTCATTCGATAACGGTGACCGGACTGGTAGCTTCGCCCGGCACTCGGTTTCTCAGACGAGAAAGAGTTCCCCTTTACGTCGTTTTGGCTGAGTCGCAATTACGCAACGACGGCGCCCGCATAATGATCCTGCGTGGCGGCACGCCCAGCCCGGTTCACGACCTCAGCGATCCGGCGACTCTCAACCTAACCGTTCAATCAGGTGACCTGATCACCGTAACAAACCGGCCGCAGGAGTTTTACTACATCGGTGGACGCGTTGGTTATCCCGGTCAAAAGGTGTTTCAACCTGGCGTCACATTGCTTCAGGCTCTGCTGGCGGCGGGCGGGACTGCCAAATCGGACAACAAAATTGAGCTTTCGCGTGAGGGCTCTGAGGGTCGTCTGGTGACCACTCTATACACTCTCAAACAGATCAAATCAGGAGCCGTACAGGATCCCAAGCTTCAGGCTGGAGATCGCATCGAGGTTCGTTAGGCCGGCTGCCTCAATTTTATTGACATTCCCCTCCCTCTTTGTTAGTTATTCAGGGCGCTTCGACCCCTGACAATCCAACGATTTAAACGTGAGTTGTTCCAACTTTCACTAGTGGACAAGTTCGATGAACAATAAATTTAAGCCTGCCCTGATTGGCGGCGTCTTTATAGGCGTGTTGTCAGTCATTCCGTTCGTCAGCGCGGCGAACCTCTGTTGCTGTCTTTGGGCGATCCTGGGCGGCTTGTTGGCGACGTATCTTTATGTGAAGAATTCGCCGACGCCTGCCGGCGCGGGTGACGGAGCAGTTTTGGGCGTGATTGCCGGAGCGATCGGCGCGGTAATCCACTTCGCCATCGGTATCCCGATTGCGCTGGCCATGGGACCAGTGATGAGAGACATGATCGTTCGTCTCATGCAGAACGTCGATCCGCGTCAGGCTGAAATGATGCGCCAACAGTTCGAAGCTCAGGGTAACGCTATCGCGCCGATAATTATTCAATCACTGGTCATAAGCGCCTTGCTGTTTGTGTTCGCGATACTCGGTGGACTGCTCGGAGTGGCAATTTTTGAAAAGCGCAAGAATGCTCCGCCACCACCGCCTGTATTTAACCCCGGCGGCGGGCCCGGATACGCAGCGTAAGCGCGAATCTCAAGCTATTCATCTATCGCTGGAATCTTTCAAAATTAGTTTTCAGGAGAAACTGAATGTCTCAAGAATGGACTCCCCCGCCCGATGCGGGCGCACCTGCAAGCGTTCCCAATTATTTAATTCCCGCTATCTTGTCGGCGGTTTGCTGTTTCCCCCTCGGAATCATCAGCATCATTTTCGCTGCTCAGGTAAACGGAAAAGTGGCTTCAGGCGACATGCCGGGCGCATTGGATGCGTCGAAGAAAGCTAAACTTTTCAGTTACATCTTTCTCGGTCTTGGGATCCTCCTTTGGGGCGGCTACCTGATTTTCGCTTTCGTTATTGGTGGCCTGAGTATCTTCGCAAACTCGTAGACCCAGCTCGGAGACCGTATAGAGATGAGCAGATACTGCACCAAGTGCGGCGCCGTCAATGATGAGATAGCGCAGTATTGCACGAACTGCCAGGCTCCGCTTACGGCACCAATCGGCACCGGCTACCAACCCATGCAGGCTGTCAACATGGGAGCAATGCAGGACTGGAAAGCCATGGGAGCGGATAAGAAACTCGTCGCCGGGATCCTCGCCATCCTGCTTGGCAGTCTTGGTATCCACAAGTTCATCCTTGGCTATACTTCACAGGGAGTAATCATGCTGCTGGTTTCAGTCTTGAGCTGCGGCATCCTGGCATTTGTCATGAGTGTCATCGGAATCGTCGAAGGGATTATCTATCTGACTAAGTCTGACGAAGAATTTGTGACAACGTACATACAAAGTCAGAAGGGCTGGTTCTAACTGTTCCAGCCCGTTTGACAACGCCTCCGCGGTGACCTCACTTTGATCCGGCAAGCGCTCGCAGCATAATCATGATATGACTTCTGAGTGGATCTATCGGCGCGCGAGTGTCATCGCAATCTGGGCACTGCTAATCGCCGGCTCGGTTTACTTGTACCTGTTCGAACCGGGCAAGACTGGGTTCTTTCCCGTTTGCCTGTTTCGCGCGTTCACCGGGTTAACCTGTCCGGGTTGTGGTTCTACGCGAGCGATGCATCAGATCCTTCATGGTCACTTCGTCGCCGCTTTCATGCTCAATCCACTTTTCCTGTTGGCACTTCCGTTTCTTTTGTTTGCGCTGATTCGTTATAGCGTCATTGTCATGCGTGGTGGGATACCACGACGTAATGCCATTCCGGCGTCCGTTCTTTATGCGCTGTTCGTGATCATTGTTTCGTTCTGGATCTTTCGCAACACGCCGTTCTATCCGTTTGTCTCGTGATGAGGTGCAGAATATGCGCGCAGCTTTGTTCGTCCTTTTGTTGCTTGCCGTCGTTGTCAGTCAACCAAATGTGCCCAGTATGATCGGCCTGGCTTCCGACAAACCGGCAATTCCCGTGCGACCTGTTCACACGTTTTCGATCGTGGCGCGTGATCCGGCGACTGGTGAGTTGGGTGTTGCAGTGCAGTCACACTGGTTTTCGGTTGGCCCAATTGTCCCCTGGGCTGAAGCCGGAGTCGGTGCGGTTGCCACACAATCGTTCGTCGATCCGAGCTATGGCAAGAACGGCCTCGAGCTAATGCGCGCCGGCAAGAGCGCTCCCGACACGTTGAAGGAGTTGCTTGCCAAAGATGAGGGACGCGAAGTCAGGCAAGTGGCGATGATCGATGCGCAAGGTCGTGTCGACGCATGGACGGGCAAGAATGACATCCAGGCAGCCGGTCACATTGTTGGAAAAGACTTTTCGGTGCAAGCAAACCTGATGCTGAACGACAAAGTTTGGCCGGCAATGGCACACGCGTTTGAGAACACGAAGGGCGACCTCGCGGATCGTATGCTGGCGGCGCTCGACGCGGCACAAGCAGCCGGCGGTGATATTCGTGGTCGCCAATCGGCCGCGATAATCGTCGTCACCGGAAAGCCAACCGGCTACGCATGGAAGGATCGGATTTTCGATTTAAGAGTTGACGACAGCCCCCAACCATTGTTGGAGCTGCGCCGTCTCGTGAAGCTGCAACGCGCCTACAACCACATGAACGCCGGCGACCTGGCAGTTGAAAAGAAAGACAACGAAGGCGCGCTCCGCGAGTATGGAGCGGCGGAAAAGTTAGTGCCAAACAACGCGGAGATGATCTACTGGCACGCAGTCGCCCTCGTCAACATGGGCCGGCTGAATGATTCGCTACCATTGTTTCGCCGCGTCTTCGCGATGGACCGAAACTGGATCACATTGACGCCACGACTGCCAAAGGCCGGTCTGCTACCGGACGATCCGAAAGTGATCCAAAAAATCGTGTCTGTCGGAGGCCGATAGGTCCAACTGGACCAATATTCTTCTTGACCTGAACCGCCGTCTCGCCTTATAAGAGCAGGCACACTGAGCCCCGTTTCCTCTCGCCCGTTTATCGGTTAGAAATCGAGGATCTAAAACACATGCGCACCCTTACCCCCGGACAATGGTATCTCCGTTTCACTTGCGAACACTGCAAGGAAAAGGACATTCTTTTCCCCGATCTTTCGCGAGGTCAGGCCAAGATCAAAGCCACTTATGTCGTCGAGTGTTCGAGCTGTTCTCACACTGGCTCGTACGACGGTGAGGATATCGAACGTTACCAACACCCCTTAACTGCTGAAGCTTGAATCGGGCTCACGTTGATTGGTTCTTTCAACTATCAAACACAACCCCATGATGAAGTAAAAAACGGTGACCACTTCAGAGTCGCCCCAGTTGTAATGGACCAGTCCGCTCGCAAAGAAGCCGAGTGCACCGCCTAGCGCACCCAACGCCACGCCGCGGGCGAAATCATCGATCGTTTCACGACGCGTAATGCGCCAAAGCATTCGAATATAGACACCGATCAGGATCAACCAGACGATCAGTGCCGGCAGACCACGCTCGAGCGCGATTTGCAGCAAGTTCGAGTGCATGTGACCGATCGGTTGGCGACCGTTGTCAAAGAGTCCCCATTCACGCCAGTGACCTTTGATTGAATCCATACCAACGCCGACGAGGAGGTGACGCGGACTGCTCACGAGCAGATGCGTTCCTTCCTTCCAAACCATTTCACGCCAGCTTGTCGATTGATCTTTCTTGTCGAAGAAACCGATGCTGCGTTTCTGTTGGAGTAGAACCACGCTGGCGAGCACGAGTGGAATTGCACACGCGCCGACAATCAGAATCGTGCGACGTGACGAAGCCAACAAGAGCATCGCGAGGACCGACACTGCAAAACCGATCCACGAAGCGCGCGTGACTGTCGCCCCCAAAGCAAAGACGAGCCCCACGACACCGAGGACAAGTAACCCTCCGGTCAGACTTTTCTTCTGCTTCAGGGCTAGAAATATTCCGAGCGCAAGCGAAGCGATCAGTTGCAGCACTTCGGAATAAGTTACCCAGTGATTGAAAAACCCGGTGGCGCGCCAATCGCGGCCGCGCGACCAACTTCGGACTCCCAACTGGTCCAGAACATTGTTTCCCGGCAGCAACTGCCCGCGCGGCATTTCGAGCTCAGGCATCCATTCGACACGGTAGATCCTGACCTTCGCCGTTGGAGATCCTGAAGCGAGCGCCGAGGCCAACTCTTCAGGAGTGCCAACCGGACTGCCGTCGATCTGCCAAATAGTGTCGCCGTTAACGATCGGCGTCGATTGCGTGACGGCTCTCGTGCGAAAGACTGCTTTCGTCAAAGGGCTGGTAGGTGCGACGCCGTCCACCTTCACACCTTTACCGATCGCGAGTTGTCCGGCAGTCAGCAAGACATTGATCATGCACGATCCAATCAGCGCCAACGCGAGCAATCGCACCAAACGCAGCGAGCGCGCGTTCTGCGACACCAAATAGACGATCGTGAAGAGACTCGCGGCGCGCATCTTGCCGATCGAAGTAACCGAACTGTACGAGAAGATTGATGAGATGCCGCTCAGGATGAAGAAACCAATTAATGCGTAATCGACAGGTGATCGCGATAGCGCCGGCCGCGGGAAAATGGCAAACCGGGCGACCCAGAGCGCCATTCCGAGCAACCACGCCGCCTGCGTGACGGCAATTGAATGAGGCGCGAAAACGGCAATGATGAACAGGCAGGCAAGAATAGCTCTCTCAAGCCAGGTCGAAATCTGCATAGCTGGCATATTAGAATGGCACTGGTCTAACAATCCATCTTAATCAAGGAATTTTCATGCGCCTTCTCCTGTCAATCCTGTTCTTAATCTTGTCAATCCTGTCTACAACTGCCCTCTCGCAAACAGATTCTCCAGCAGAACAAGTAAAGCTGGTTCAAAACGATCCGCGCGTAGTCGCCGCATTCGATCACATCGACAAAAACCACGACGCCATCCTCCGCGAGTGGATCGCGATCACTGAAATCAACGCGCCGTCAAAACAGGAACAGGAACGCGCGAAGTTCATCGAAAGCCTCCTTCGCAAGCATAAGCTCGACATTCGTTACGATTCGGTCGGTAACCTGATCGCGACACGCAAAGGAACGGGCGGTGGACCAGTCACTGTTTTCGACGCGCACATGGACACTGTCTTTCAACCGGGCCTGAAGATCAAAGCGACAGTTCGCGATGGTCGTGTCTACGCACCCGGAGTCGGCGACGACACACGCAACATCGAAGCGTTGCTCGCGACCATCCGCGCGCTCGATGCGGCGAAGATCAAAACTAAAGGCGACCTTGTCTTTCTATTCACCACTGACGAAGAAGCCAACATGACCGGAGCGAAGCAATATACGAAAGAGAACAAGGGCAAGGTTGATTACTACATCGCGCTCGACGGCGGTTATGAAGGATTCACCTACGCCGGAATCGGAATCAACTGGTATCGACACCACTTCATTGGACCGGGCGGGCACACTCGTTCGCGCACGCCTCCTTACTCCGCCACTCTGCCGCTCGCTCGCGCTATTGCTCGAATTTACGAGTTGAAAGTTCCGACAAATCCTTCGTCGAATTTAAACATCGGCATGCTGGGCGGATCGGAAGTGGTAAACGCGAAGGCGTCTGACGCTTGGTTTACAGTTGACCTGCGCTCGACGAATAACGACGTTATTGCAGACCTGGAAAAGAAGATCGCGACGATTCTCGACGAAGAAGCGAAGCGTGTTGGGTTGACTGTGAAGACTGACGTGATCTCTTCGTCGCCGGCGGCGGTTCTGCCCGGCAATCGCGAATCTCAGCTAGTGAAGATTTCGGAAGCGGTACATCGTGCGATGGGATTCGATCCGCCGATCGGAAACGCCGGCTCAAACAACTCCAGCGCCGCACTCCTGCAAGGTATCACTTCGATTTCAACCGGCGCCGGCCCCTGCAACGACTCTCACGCCTTAACGGAGAACTGCGAAATCGAACCACTCTACAAAGGAATCAAAAAGATACTGCTGCTGGAAATCGCACTCGCCGGTCTTTCACAATAAGACAAGGGCGGCCACGGAGGGCCGGCCCTACAGTACGTTCCGCGGTACGTAGAATCATCAGATCCTTTGGAGCGTACTGTAGGGGCGGCCCTCCGTGGCCACCCTTGCGTCGAACTAGAACCCTTCCCTACCGATCATCACAAACCCGGTGCGGAGAATGATCTTCAGATCGAGCAGCAGCGACCAATTCTCGATGTAGAACAGATCGAGCCGCACCATCTCTTCAAACGGCAATCGGTTTCTTCCCGAAACCTGCCAAAGCCCGGTCAGCCCCGGCTTCATGTCTAGCCGTTTGCGATGCCACAGCTCATAAGCTTCAACCTCATAAGGAATCGGCGGGCGTGGTCCAACGATGCTCATGTCGCCCGTCAACACATTCAAGAGCTGCGGCACTTCATCGAGACTAGTGCGTCGCAAAATTTTTCCGATTCTTGTGATCCGCGGATCGGCGAGCAGTTTGTAGGTGGGCTTCGCATCGTTACCGACGTTTGCTTCAGCATGACCGGCAATAAACGCTTTTTGGTACTCACGGTGAAGCTCCGGATCAGCCCCGGCTTTCATCGTGCGAAACTTGTAAAGCAGAAACAACCGGCCATCCATACCGACGCGTTCCTGCGTATAAAACACCGGCCCTTTCGAATCCAGCTTGATAATCAGCGCCACCAGCAGCCACAACGGCAAGAGCAGCACGATCGAAAGCGCTGCAACGAGCAGATCGAAAGTGCGCTTGAGAATGCGAGCGCCATTCGAAAGCGGTTCGCGAAATAGACGGATCATCGGCAGCACGCCGATTTGATCGATCTCAGTCTTGCGGGGCAGACAGTTGAATAGACTCGGCGCAATCCGAAACTCAACACCGCGACGGCGTCCGCAGCGCATCATTACTTCAAACAACGTGTCGGCATTCACATCAGCATCCGCGATGATCACTTCATTCGCACCCGAATCTCGAATCACTTCCGGCAGTGATTCGAGCGTGCCGATTACCGGTACATCTTCATACGTCAACTGGCCATCAACACTTCTCGTCTCAACCACTCCGATCACGCGATAACCAAGCGACGGCCTCTCGCGCATCTCTCTAATGAATAACGATGCCTCCGGACCACGTCCGACAACGAGCGTCGGAATCAAATTAATCTGCCGGCTGCGCACAAACGTCTGTACGGCACGCATGAAGAATCGCAACGCGCCTGCGATGACCAGCAGGTAAAGAAAATCGGCGACGAAAACTCCGCGCGCGTATGAGAACGCACGAAACGCAAAACCGCCGCGATACAAAAACGCCACCGCGACAATCAACAGCGAACTAATTGCCGTCGCTTTGAAGATGCGTACGCCGTCGTCAAAAAACGAGAACTCACCGCGAATGCGATACAGATCGCAGTAACGAAAGCTCAACAAGCGAATGAGAACAACGAACACGAGCAATGCGCCGTAAGGCGCAAACTTCTCGCTCCATGCCAGACCGCCTCCGCTGGCGAAGACGGAAGCGCGTTCGCGCGTGTAGAAAGCCAGCATGAACGAGATCGCGGCAGCCGCGGCGTCGGCGATTACAAGCGTGGCCTTAACGGTCGGCACGATCCAACGCGGCGCGCGCCCGGGAACACGCACTACGCTCGCATCGATCACTGCCTGTTTACTTCGCTCCGCTCTCATTCAAGAATGAACCGCACTACTTCATCAATAACTTCGACGGATCTCCGCGGCTTTGCTTCTGGCTTCTTCTCGATCGAGAGATTACGCAAATCCTCAACACTCGAAATGCGTCGCATCCTTCCCTCTTTAACCAACTCTTCGTCGATCGCCGCCCAACGTCCGGCATACAAACTTGCCGCCGGCACACCAAGCGCCGCTGCTTCACGATTGATCGTCCCACCTGCGCTGAT
>Ga0070698_100003075_pt1 | contig 18395 bp, 17 predicted proteins | sample KBSK1502metaG_FD_65477 | JGI IMG/M metagenome (GOLD analysis project Ga0070698, IMG submission 65477) | Corn, switchgrass and miscanthus rhizosphere microbial communities from Kellogg Biological Station, Michigan, USA - KBS K1-50-2 metaG | ecosystem: Host-associated > Plants > Roots >...
GGCGCGGGCCGTCGGCCGGCGTTATGGCGAGCTCGGCCCGATCGTGCACGCCTACCGGGAGTGGCAGCAGGTCTCGGCCGACGAGGCCACCGCGCGGGAGCTGGCGGACGAGGACGCGTCGTTCGCCGCGGAGGGCGAGCAGCTGGGGCGCCGCCGGGCCGAACTCGAGGACCGGCTGCAGCAGCTGCTGGTGCCCAAGGACGCGAGCGACGCCAGGGACGTGATCCTCGAGGTCAAGGCCGGCGAGGGCGGTGAGGAGTCGGCGCTGTTCGCCGCGGACCTGCTGCGCATGTACCTGCGCTACGCCGAGCGGCACGGCTGGAAGACCGAGATCCTCGACTCGACCGTGACCGGTCTGGGCGGGACCAAGGACGCCACGGTGGCGATCAAGGCGGCCGGGCGCGGGGTGGCGCCGGGCGACGGGGCGTGGTCGCGGCTGAAGTACGAGGGCGGCGTGCACCGGGTGCAGCGGGTCCCGGTCACCGAGTCGCAGGGGCGGATCCACACCTCGGCCGCCGGCGTCCTCGTGATGCCCGAGGCGGAGCCCGTCGAGGTCACGATCGACCCTGGCGACCTGAGGGTGGACGTCTTCCGCTCGTCCGGACCCGGCGGCCAGAGCGTGAACACCACCGACTCCGCGGTGCGGATCACCCACCTGCCGACCGGCATCGTCGTGTCCTGCCAGAACGAGAAGAGCCAGCTCCAGAACAAGGAGCAGGCCATGCGGATCCTGCGCGCGCGGCTGCTCGCCCAGGCGCAGGAGGAGGCCGACGCGCAGGCGGCGGCCGAGCGGCGGAGCCAGGTCGCGGCGGTCGACAGGTCGCAGCGGGTCCGCACCTACAACTTCCCGGAGAACCGGATCTCCGATCACCGGGTCGGCTACAAGGCCTACAACCTGGACCAGGTCATCGACGGGGACCTCGACGCGGTGATCGACGCCCTGGCGGCCGCCGACCGCGCCGAGAAGATCGCCGAGCACGGGGGTCTGGCGGGCTCGCGCCCCCGGGCCGCCAGCACGGCCACCACGGGGCCAGCCGCGTGAGCGAGCCGGAGGCGAACGCGGGGGAAATACAGTGAGCCTGCTGCTGGACGAGGTGGCCATGGCGACGACCCGGCTGGCCGAGGCCGGGGTGGAGTCGCCGCGGACCGATGCCGAGCTGATCGCGGCGCACCTGCACGGCGTGGCCCGGGGCGCGCTGCACACCGTGCCCGACGCCGCGTTCGACCCCCGGTACTGGGATGACGTCGCGCGCCGGGCGTCACGCGAGCCGCTGCAGCACATCACCGGCCGGGCGTACTTCCGCTACCTGGAGCTCGAGGTGGGCCCCGGCGTGTTCGTGCCGCGGCAGGAGACCGAGGTCATGACCGGCTGGGCCATCGATGCGCTCGCCGAGATGGACGTTGCCGAGCCGGTCGTCGCCGACCTCGGCACCGGGTCGGGCGCGATCGCGCTGGCGATCGCCCAGGAGGTCCCGCGGGCCCGCGTGCACGCGGTCGAGGCCGACCCGCTCGCCCGGCAGTGGGCCGAGCGGAACATCGCCCGCTGCGCCGCGGCCGCGCCGCACACGGGGGGCCGGGTCACGCTGCACGGCGACGACTTCGCGACCGCGCTCCCCGACCTGTCCGACGCGGTCGACCTGGTCATCACCAACCCGCCCTACATCCCAGCCGGGGCCTGGGTGCCCCCGGAGGTCGGCGAGTACGACCCGGCCACCGCGCTGTGGGCGGGCGAGGACGGGCTGGACTCGATCCGGGTGATCGAGCGCGTCGCCCGCCGCCTGCTCCGCGGCGGCGGCCTGGTGGCCGTGGAGCACGGCGCGCCGCAGGGCGCGGCCGTCTACTGGGTGTTCGCCGAGGAGCACGGCTGGCGGGGGACGCGCAATCACTGCGATCTGGCCGGCCGTGACCGGTTCGTCACGGCCGAGTGGGAGGATGAGCGACCGTGACGGGCATGTATGACTGCGCGGACGCCGAGGCCCGCGCCGAGGGACTCGCCGCCGCGGCGCTGGCGCTGCGCACCGGGCAGCTTGTCGTGCTGCCTACTGACACCGTTTACGGCGTGGCCGCGGACGCGTTCCATCCCGCGGGGGTCGCCTCCCTGCTCATGGCCAAGGGCCGGGGCCGGGACATGCCGCCGCCGGTGCTGGTCGGCACCGTCCGGGCGGCCAATGCCCTGATCGAGGACCTCGGGCCGTACGGCAAGGACCTGATCGACGAGTTCTGGCCGGGCGGCCTGACGATCGTGTGCCGCGCGAGCCGGTCGCTGAACTGGGACCTCGGCGACACGCGCGGGACCGTGGCGGTGCGGATGCCGCAGCACCCGGTGGCGCTGGACCTGCTCAGAGAGACCGGCCCGCTGGCGGTCAGCAGCGCCAACCGGACCGGCTCGCCGGCCGCGACCACCGCCGCCGACGCGCAGGAGCAGCTCAGCAACGCGGTATCGGTCTACCTGGACGCCGGGCCGTGCAGCTCCGACGTTCCGTCCACGATCGTGGATCTCACCGGGGACGTGCCGCGACTGCTGCGGGCCGGCGCGGTCTCCGTCGGCCAGTTGCGCGAGGTGGCGGCCCTGTCGACCGAGCCCGGCTGATCAGCGGGTGATAAGCACCGCTCCCGGCCAGGTGCTCTAGAGTGACGGGTAATGCCGTGCATCCCGCTCAGCATGCGTCGTCATAAGCAGTCCTAGCCCGGGCCCGGTGGTCGCTGTGCGTGAGTACGCCCTGGTCGTGCTGGTCACGGCGGCCGTCACGTACCTGCTGACGCCGCTGGTGCGCCGCCTGGCCATCGCCGCGGGCGCGATACACGCCGCCCGCGACCGCGACGTGCACGTCATGCCGATTCCGCTGCTGGGCGGCCTGGCCATCTACGCGGGCGTGGCCGCGGGCCTCATCGTGGCCGCCCGGGTCAGCCCCATGGACGGGCTGTTCCAGGGCAACCCCAGGATGGCGCCGGGGCTGCTGCTCGCCGGAGGGCTCATCGCCCTGGTGGGCGCCGTCGACGACCGGTGGCGGCTCGGCCCGATGGTCAAGCTGGTCGGCCAGGTGGGGGCGGGCGGGATCCTGGTCTGGAGCGGCGCCCAGCTGAGCTGGCTCCCCGAGCCCAACGGCGGCACGCTCGGCCTGACCCCGAACCAGTCGACGGCGCTGACGATCCTCGTGGTGGTGGCGACCGTCAACGCCGTCAACTTCATCGACGGCCTCGACGGCCTCGCGGCCGGGATCGTCTGCATCGCGGCGATCGCGTTCTTCGTCTACTCCTACCGGCTCACCGAGGTGATCCAGCCTCGCATCTCGGTCCTGGGCGGCCCCGCGCTCGCGTCCGCGATCCTGATCGGGGCCTGCCTGGGCTTCCTGCCGCACAACTTCTACCCGGCCCGGATCTTCATGGGCGACACCGGCTCGTACCTGCTCGGGCTGCTGCTGGCCTACGTCCCGATCTCCAGCATCGCTTCGCTCCCCCCCACCGCGGCGCGCTACACCGCCAACCGGTTCCCCGAGGTCCTGCCGCTGCTGCTGCCCGCCGCGATCCTGGTCATCCCGTACACGGACCTGCTGCTGGCCGTGGTGCGGCGGACCAGGGCCGGGCAGTCCCCGCTCGCGCCGGACCGCAAGCACCTGCACCACCGGCTGCTCGACATCGGTCACTCCCATCGGTCCAGCGTGCTGATCATGTACCTGTGGGCCACGCTGCTCTCCGGTGCCGTGGTCTGGCTGTCGATCGCGAAGACCCCGCTGTTCGCGCTCGCCGTGATCACGATGGCGGCGCTGCTCCTGCTGCTGCTGATGTCGATGCCGCGGCTGCGGTGGTGGGAGCGCGGACGCCGGGCCAGGCCGGCCGCGGCCGGCGGATCCGCGCGGGCCAGGGCCGCGGTGGCGGACCACCTGGCCGCGAGGCCCGTGGTGGCCAACGGGACCAGGCCGGGCGCCGAGGCGGGAGATGCGGCGCCCCGCGTCTCCGCACGTCACCGCTGACCGGGCGGTGCGGCGCTCCGTCGGCTGAGGCATGACCGCACGTCGCCGCAGATCAGCCGCATGGGCACCATGAGTTACTTTCGTCACATTAGTTGACCCCGCGACGCCAAACGTCCGAGAGCTTGTGATTGCTTTCACAAGCGAGCTTGTGATAACTTTCACAAAGAGAGCCCACGCGACTATGAGTTAAGAGGCCCATGATAAATTTCGCTCACCTGGCGACGCAGCGGCGCCGCCGCTGCGGTGACGCGGCATGGTGCCACCCGGGCACCGATGCGTCCGCGAGGGTCAGGAAGTACCGTTCGAGCTCTCCCGGAGCCTTGTAGATGGTGGCGAACTATGTCCGGATCGTCCGGCGATCGGCAGCAGTGGCGGCCATCGCCGCCGCCGTGATGGTGGCCCTGGCCGCCGGGCTGGCCGGCAGCAAAGGGCTGGCCGGCGCCGCGATCGGCGTGGGCATCGTGGCTGCCTTTTTCGCGATCAGCGTGATCGTCGTGGGCCGCGCCGCGCGGGTGAGCCCGCAGGCCATGATGGTGGCCGCGCTCACCACCTACCTCGTCAAGATCGTGATCCTGCTCATCCTGGTCGGGCAGTTCCAGAACTCGGCCGCGTTCAACCCGCGGATGTTCGGCATGACCGCGATCGTCTGCGTCCTCGTCTACAGCGCGGCGCAGGTGGTCTGGTCGATGCGGCTGAAGACGCTGTACGTCGACCCGCCCGGCTCCTCTTCCCCCTCCGCTGGAGAACGGTGACTCGTGGGCCACACTCAGGGCATGGACGGCGGAACGCGGCCCACGCGGAACCCTGCGGCTGGGGGCGTCGATGAGCGAGACGAGCGGCCCGGAGCGGAAGAGCGCTGGCCGGGCGGGCGGCCCGGAGCGGAAGAGCGCTGGCCGGGCGGGCGGCCCGGAGCGGAAAAGAGAACAGCAGCGCCGCAATCCGCCCGGCGTGCCCGAGGGCGCGAGCGCCGGCTGGTCGATCCTCAGCTACATGCTCGGGGGTATGGCCCTCTACGGCGCGCTCGGCTGGCTGATCGGCCGGTGGACCGGGATCGGGGTGCTGTTCCCGATCGGGATGCTGGTCGGCCTGGGCCTCGCGATCACGTTGATCATCCTGCGGTACGGAAGGCACTGACCGCCTCGCCGCAGCCCCCAGCACGAGGAGCACGCGGTGAGTGACATCGACGCCATCCACCTCGCCCAGGCGGCCCACGTATGCACCCAGGCCGGGTCCCACTTCCAGTCCAGCTTCCACTGCCCCTACCCCGCCCCGGGGATCGGGGATTTCTTTTTCACGCCGATCTTCTCCATCGGCGCCTTCCACTTCACCAAGCCGGAACTGCTCGCGCTCCTGGCCGCCGCCGTCGTCGTGACGTTCTTCTGGTTCGCTTTCCGCAAGCCGCAGCTTGTCCCGCGCGGGGCACAGAACCTGGGCGAGATGGGGATCCTGTTCGTGCGGGACCAGATACTGCGGCCCCAGCTCGGCAAGAGGGGCGACGGCTACCTTCCGTTCCTGGTCTCGCTGTTCTTCTTCATCTGGCTGATGAACATCGGGGAGGTCATCCCGGTCATCCTGTTCCCGGCCACGTCGAAGTTCGGGATTCCCTTTGTGCTGACCCTCATGGTGTGGGTCACTTACATAACGATCGGCATCAGGAACCAGGGACCGGTCGGGTATTTCAAGAACATGGCGGTCCCGGCGGGCGCGCCGTGGTGGATCCTGCCGCTGCTGAGCCCGATCGAGCTGCTCTCGAACATCTTCGTGCGCCCGTTCACGCTCTCTATCCGACTGTTCGCCAACATGCTGGCCGGCCACCTGCTGCTGCTGGTGTTCTACCTCGCCACCTGGTACCTGTTCACGCTGACCGTCGGCCTGCTGTTCTCGGTCACGTCGTTCGTGGTCACGCTGCTCGTGACCCTGCTCGAGGTGCTGATCACGGCGCTGCAGGCATTCATATTCACCACGCTGACCGCGTTTTACATCTCGGACTCCATGTCAGCGGCGCACTGACGCACCCACCCGAGCCGCTAAAAGCCCCCGGCGGAAAGGGCCGCCGGACCGAAAGAAGGAACCAGCACATGAGTAATCTGGCCCACGTTCTAGCGGCGGGCACCACCACGTTCAAGATCACGAACCTGGGCGCGCTCACCTACGGCCTGGCCGCGATCGGCCCGGGCATCGGCATCGGCCTGGTGTTCGGCCACGCCATCGACGGGATGGCCCGCCAGCCCGAGGCCACGGGCCTGATCACCACGTACATGTGGATCGGGTTCGCGCTGACCGAGGCGCTCGCGCTGATCGGCATCGCGGTCCCGTTCTTCATCAAGTGAGGCCCAGGCCGGAGAGGTACCCGCCATGAAGTACCTGGCAGATCAGAATCCCCTGGTCCCCAACGCGACCGAGTCGATCATAGGCCTGATCGCGTTCCTGATCGTGTTCGGCGCGCTGGCCAAGATCCTCATGCCGAGGATCTTGAAGACCCTCGAGGAGCGTACCGACAAGATCGAGGGCGGCCTCAAGCGCGCCGAGGAGCTGCAGGACGAGGCGAAGGCGGAGCTCGAGAAGTACCGGGCTCAGCTCAGCGAGGCGCGGCACGAGGCCTCGCGGCTGCGCGAGGAGGCCAAGCAGCAGGGCGCGCAGATCGTCGCCGAGATGCGGCAGCGAGGCCAGGCCGAGTACGACCGGCTGCTGGCGGCCGCCGAGGCTCAGATCGAGGCCCAGAAGCAGCAGGCGCTGACCTCGCTGCGGGCCGAGGTCGGGACCCTGGCGGTGCAGCTGGCCAGCCGGGTCGTCGGCGAGTCGCTCGAGGACGAGGCGAGGCAGCGCGGGACCGTGGACCGGTTCCTCGCGCAGCTCGAGCAGCAGTCCGCGAGCAGCGCCGCGCAGGAGACGGCCCGGTGAGCCAGCGGGAAGCACAGTGAGAGGCACCAGCCGGGCCTCGCTCGCCGAGGCCAAGGACCAGCTCGCCGCGGTCATCGCCGGCGGCGCCGACCTCGGCCGGCTGGGCGACGAGCTGTTCGCCGTGACCGGGCTGCTGGACGCCCATCCGGCGCTGCGCCGGATGCTGTCCGATCCGACCCGGGAGGCCCGAGCCAAGGCGGCCCTGGCCGAGGACCTGCTCGCGTCGAGGATCGCGCCCGAGACGCTGGGGCTGGTCCGCGGCCTGGTCGGGCTGCGCTGGTCGGAGCCAGCGGACATCGCCGACGCGGCCGAGCAGCTCGGCGCGCTCACGATCATCGAGATCGCCGAGCGGGAGCGCACGCTGGACGACGTCGAGGACGAGCTGTTCCGGTTCGGCCGGATCGTGAACGCCGAGCCGGAACTCCGGTCCGCGCTGTCCAGCCCGCTCATCCCGGCGGACCGCAAGCACGAGCTGCTCGACGCGCTGCTGGGCGGCAAGGTGACCGGCCCGACGCTGCGGCTGGTCACGCAGGCCGCGGACCAGGCCAGGGGACGTAGCCTGGATGCGAGTCTGGACGAGTACGCGCGCCTGGCCGCCGAGCGGCGGGAGCGCCTGATGGCCGAGGTGCACGTCGCGATCGCGCTGACTGCGACGCAGCGCCGCAGGCTCGCGGCGGCCCTGGCCGCGAGCTACGGCCACGACGTACATCTGAACATCGTGATCGACCCCCGGGTCGTCGGCGGCATGACCGTCGAGATCGCGGGAGAGCTTATCGACGGCAGCATGGCGAGCCGGCTGGCCGGGCTCCGGCGCAGGCTGGCTTCGTAAAGGGAGTAAAGGGAAAGGCGCGAGGACATGGCGGAGCTGACAATCCGGCCGGAGGAGATCCGGGACGCGCTGGCGCGTTTCGTGGAGGCATACGAGCCGGCCGGCACAGCCACCCAGGAGATCGGCATCGTCGCCGAGGCCGGCGACGGCATCGCGCGCGTCGAGGGGCTGCCGTCGGCCATGGCCAGCGAGCTGCTGGAGTTCGAGGACGGCACCCGCGGCCTCGCGCTGAACCTCAGCGTGCGCGAGATCGGCGTGGTCATCCTGGGCGAGTTCGCCAAGATCGACCAGGGCCAGCGCGTCAGGCGCACCGGCGAGATCCTGTCCGTGCCGGTCGGCGACGGCTTCCTCGGCCGGGTCGTGGACCCGCTCGGCAACCCGCTGGACGGCAAGGGCCCGATCGAGAGCACCGAGCTGCGCGGGCTCGAGCTGCAGGCGCCGTCGGTGGTGCAGCGCCAGAAGGTCAAGGAGCCGCTGCAGACCGGGATCAAGGCGATCGACGCGATCACCCCGATCGGCCGCGGCCAGCGCGAGCTGATCATCGGTGACCGGCAGACTGGCAAGACCGCGATCGCGATCGACACGATCATCAACCAGAAGGGCAACTGGGACTCCGGCGACCCGGCCCGGCAGGTCAAGTGCATCTACGTGGCCGTCGGCCAGAAGGCCTCGACGATCGCGCAGGTCCGCCAGTCGCTCGAGGACGCCGGTGCGCTGCAGTACACCGCGATCGTGGCCGCGCCCGCGTCGGACCCGGCGGGCTTCAAGTACCTGGCCCCCTACACCGGCTCGGCCTTCGGCCAGCACTGGATGTACGCGGGCCAGCACGTCCTGATCATCTTCGATGACCTGAGCAAGCAGGCCGAGGCCTACCGGGCGATCTCGCTGCTGCTGCGTCGCCCGCCGGGCCGCGAGGCTTACCCCGGTGACGTGTTCTATCTGCACTCGCGGCTGCTCGAGCGGTGCGCGAAGCTGTCCGACGCGATGGGCGGCGGGTCGCTGACCGGGCTGCCGATCGTCGAAACCAAGGCCAACGACATCTCCGCCTACATCCCGACCAACGTGATCTCGATCACCGACGGCCAGATCTTCCTGGAGACCGACCTGTTCAACTCCGGCGTCCGGCCCGCCATCAACGTCGGCCAGTCGGTGTCCAGGGTCGGCGGCGACGCCCAGATCAAGGCCATGAAGACGGTCGCCGGGGGCCTGAAGCTCGCCCTGTCGCAGTACCGCGACCTGGAGGCATTCGCGTCGTTCGCCTCCGACCTGGACGCGGTATCCCGGGCCCAGCTCGATCGGGGCGCGCGCCTCGTCGAGCTGCTCAAGCAGCCGCAGTTCAGCCCGATGCCGGTCGAGCGCCAGGTGGTCACGATCTGGGCCGGCACCTCCGGCTACCTCGACGACGTGCCGGTCGAGGACATCGGCCGGTTCGAGTCCGAGTTCCTCGACTACCTGCAGCGGTCGCACCCCGGCGTCTACGACACGATCAGGGAGACCGGCGCGGTGTCCGAGGACACGACCACCGTGCTCAAGGACGCCATCGACGAGTTCCGTCGCGGCTTCGAGATCACCGGCGGCCAGCTGCTGGTGCCCGCCGAAGAGCCCGCCGAGCCCGTCACCGCGGACGACGTCGAGCAAGACCAGATCAAGAAGCGGACGGCGCCGCCGCCCAGCGACGGCGCGGCGACGAGCTAGGACGGCAGGCCGATGGGAGCGCAGCTTCGCCTGGTCAGGCGGCGGATCAGGACGGTCAAGTCCACCGCCAAGATCACCCGCGCCCAGGAGCTGATCGCGTCCTCGCGGATCATCAAGGCGCAGCAGCGGCAGCGCGCGGCCGAGCCCTACGCCCGGGAGATCACCCAGGCGGTCGAGGCCGTGGTCAGCCGGTCGTCGAACATCAACCACCCGCTCACCACCAAGCCGGAGAGCGTGACCCGGGCGGCCGTGCTGATCCTGACCAGCGACCGCGGGTTCGCCGGCGGGTACAACGCCAGCGTCCTGCGCGAGGCCGAGGGGCTGCGGGTGATGCTGGGGGAGAACGGTGTCGAGGCCGTGCCGTTCGTGGCCGGGCGCAAGGGCATCACCTGGCACCGGTTCCGGCAGCGCGCCGTGGCCGGGGAGTGGAGCGGCTTCTCCGAGAACCCGGCGGCCGCGAACGCCAGCGAGATCACCGCCGCCCTGCTGGCGGCGTACCAGCGGCCGACCAGCGAGGGCGGCGTGGACGAGATCCACCTGGTGCACACCGAGTTCGTGTCCATGCTCACCCAGCGTCCTTCCATCCGGCGGATCCTGCCGCTGGAGATCGTGGAGACGACCGAGGAGGCGCCCACCGGGCCGGTGCCCCTCTACGAGTTCGAGCCGTCCCCCGAGGGCGTGCTGGACGCGCTGCTGCCCTGGTACGTGGAGAGCCGGATCTTCCACGCGCTGCTTGACGCGGCCGCGGCGGAGATCGCCTCCCGGCGCCGGGCCATGAAGTCGGCCACGGACAACGCCAACGAGCTGATCGAGCAGCTCAATCTCGAAGCCAACAAGGCCAGGCAGGCCGAGATCACCCAGGAAATCAGCGAGATCGTCGGCGGCGCCAACGCGCTGGCCGAGGCGACCTCAGGGAGTTGAGCAACACCATGACCGCAAGCCCGTCCAGCACCGCCACCGAGGGCGCTGGCGCCAGCCCCGGCACCGGCCGAGTAGTCCAGGTGATCGGCCCCGTCGTCGACGTGGAGTTCCCGGCCGAGCAGATCCCCGGCATCTACAACGCCCTGCACGTGAACGTGACCCTCGGCGGCGAGGAGAAAACGCTCACCCTCGAGGTGGAGCAGGACATCGGCGACAACGTGGTCCGGGCCATCTCCATGCAGCCGACCGACGGCCTGACCCGCGACGCGCCGGTCACCGACACCGGCGGGCCGATATCGGTGCCGGTAGGGGAGGTCACCAAGGGTCACCTGTTCAACGTCCTGGGCGAGACCCTGGACGTGCCGACCTCCACCCTCAAGGTCACCGAGCGCTGGGGCATCCACCGGGACCCGCCGCCGTTCGACCAGCTGGAGCCCAGGACCGAGATCCTGGAGACCGGGATCAAGGTCCTCGACCTGCTCACCCCGTACGTCCGGGGCGGCAAGATCGGCCTGTTCGGCGGCGCCGGTGTCGGCAAGACCGTGCTGATCCAGGAGATGATCACCCGGGTCGCGAAGCAGTTCCACGGTGTCTCGGTCTTCGCGGGCGTGGGCGAGCGGACCCGCGAGGGCAACGACCTGTTCCTCGAGATGACCGACTCCGGCGTGATCAAGGACACCGCCCTCGTCTTCGGGCAGATGGACGAGCCGCCCGGCACCCGGCTGCGGGTCGGCCTGTCCGCGCTCACGATGGCCGAGTACTTCCGCGACGAGCTGGGCCAGGACGTGCTGCTGTTCATTGACAACATCTTCCGGTTCACCCAGGCGGGCTCGGAGGTGTCCACGCTGCTCGGCCGGATGCCGTCGGCGGTGGGCTACCAGCCGACGCTGGCCGACGAGATGGGCGAGCTGCAGGAGCGGATCACCTCGACCCGCGGCCACTCGATCACCTCGATGCAGGCCATCTTCGTGCCCGCCGACGACATCACCGACCCGGCCCCGCACACCACGTTCGCGCACCTGGACGCCCGCACGGTGCTCTCCCGTGAGATCACCCAGAAGGGGATCTTCCCCGCCGTGGACCCGCTCGACTCCAGCTCGCGGATCCTGAGCGCGGCCTACGTGGGGGAGGAGCACTACGCCGTCGCCCGCGAGGTGCAGCGGATCCTGCAGCGGTACAAGGAGCTGCAGGACATCATCGCGATCCTCGGCATCGACGAGCTGTCCGAGGAGGACCGGGTCACCGTGCAGCGCGCCCGGCGGATCGAGCGGTTCCTGTCCCATCCGATGTTCGTCGCCGAGCAGTTCACCGGCCAGCCCGGGGTGTTCGTCCCGCTGGACGAGACCATCGCCTCGTTCAAGGCGATCACCGAGGGCAAGTACGACCACTTCCCCGAGCAGGCGTTCTTCATGGTCGGCGGGATCGAGGACGTGGAGCGGAAAGCCAAGGACCTGGAGCGGTCATGACGCTCCAGGTCGAGCTCGTCGTCCCCGAGGGCGAGATCTGGTCGGGCCCGGCCGAGCTGGTCATCGCCAAGACTCTCGACGGCGACATCGGCGTGCTGACCAATCACACCCCCGTGCTCGGCATCCTGGTCGAGGGCAGCGTGGTCACGATCAGGCCCGAGACCGGCGAGGCGGGGGAGCAGGACCACCAGGATGCGGACCGCCCGGGTGGCCGCGACATCGTCGCCGCGGTGGGCGGCGGCTTCTTCGCCGTCGCGGACAACCGGGTATCGATCCTGGCGCACGAGGCGCAGCTCGGCCGCCAGGTAGACGCGGCGGCCGCGCGTGCCGCCCTCGAGAAGGCGCTGCAGGAGGCCGCCGACTCGGCCGGGGGGGATGAGGAGCCCGCGGACGTCCGGTACTTCAGGGCGCTGCTCAGAGCCGCCGGCGAGCCCGACGACCGGGCCTGACCCGGGTCAGCGCGGAGAGGGCCGGGGTTGGCAGGGGGGCAGCTCGCGCTCGACGCCGGCTGGCTCCTCGCGCTCGTGCTCCTCGTCGCTGTGGCGTGCGCCACGGTCATCGCGGCCCGCCGGACCCTGATCGAGCGCGGCGGCGGAAGTGTCGACTGCGGCCTGCGCCGCTGCCGGGGCCGCCGGCGCTGGCGGCTCGGCCTCGCCGCCTACCGGCCCGACGAGCTGGCCTGGTATCCGGTCTTCGGGGTCCGGCTGCGGCCGCAGGCGGTCTTCGACCGGCGCGCGCTCAGCGTGGTGGCGCGGCGCCCCGCCGACGCGATGGAAGCAGCCAGCCTGGGGCCGGGCACCATGGTCGTGGAGTGCGAGACCGGCCCGGGCGCCGCGCGGATCGAGCTCGCGCTCGGCGAGGACGCCCTGACCGGGTTCCTGGCCTGGCTGGAGGCCGCTCCGCCCGGGCCGGTGTCCGGGTTCGGGTGAGCGGGGCCGTACGGCCCGCCCCGCGCCCCTCCGTTACGGATCTTCAGGAGTTTTTCCTCCGGGCCGCCACAGCAGATCCCCGGCCGGCTCGTTGACCCGCCGGGCGAGGATGAACAGCAGGTCCGAGAGGCGGTTGAGGTACCTGGCCGGCAGCGGGCTCACGGCCGGGCCGTGGGCCTCGATGGCCGCCCAGGCGCTGCGCTCGGCGCGCCGGACGACCGCCCTGGCCGTGTGCAGCAACGCGGCGCCCGGGCTGCCGCCCGGCAGGACGAAGCTCCGCAGCACCGGCAGGCCCTCGTTGTACTGGTCACACGCCTGCTCGAGCCGGGTGACGTACTCCTCGCCGATCCTCAGCGGCGGGTACGGCGGATCCTCGGCCACCGGGTTGCACAGGTCGCTGCCCACGTCGAACAGCTCGTTCTGGACCCGCAGGAGCAGCCCGGTGATGTCGGCGGGCAGCCCGCCCATGGTGACGGCGACGCCGAGCGCGCAGTTCGCCTCGTCGACGTCGGCGTAGGCCGCGAGCCTGGGGTCGGTCTTGGCCGTGCGGCTCCCGTCGCCCAGTGCCGTGGTGCCGTCGTCCCCGACGCGGGTGTAGATGCGGGAGAGCACGACGGGGGTCTCCCGCCGGTCGTGTGGCATGCATCCCACCGTATCCGGACCCGGCGCGGACGAGCCGCGTGCGCTCACTGCTGCCCGCGTAGCCGACCAGCTGCGATGCCAGCAGTTAGCGCACGCGCTGCGGCCCGGAGGCAGGGCTGCGGGCGCCCGGGCGAAGACCGAAATACGAAATCGGGTGCTGAAACTGCTGTGACACAGGGGGATCCGGCGGTTCCGCCATGATCGAATCGGGAATGATCCGGATTCAGGGTTTAGCCTTGTGACCTGGGGTATTCACATAGACACCACGATGTGGCATCGTAGAAGTACGAAGGGTGATCACCGGAGGGGGCCGGTTCCATCGCTGAAGATTGGGTTTCGGTCACCTTACTCCGGTGTCCCTAACCAGGCCGAAACGGGGGGACGAGGCCTGGAGGCGGGCCTGTCGCATGGCCCGCAGGTCGGCTCGCGCGCCCGGCGGATCTCGGGGGCCCGCCGGAGCCGGAGCCGGCTGTCACTGTGGGGGGAGCGCGCCCCCGGCCCGAAGGGGGCCGGGGGCGCGCTTGACGTGTACGACCCCCCGGCTGCGGAATCCGTTGTCGTCGGCCACGAAATCCGTTGCCACCGCCGTCCTTGAGCACAGACCGGCCGCTGCCGCCGTCGGTATGGTGAGCACAGACCGGCCGCTGCCGCCGTCGGTATGGTGAGCACAGACCGGCCGCTGCCGCCGTCGGTATGGTAACTGTGCACAATGTCCGAACTGCGGGCGGAGGTGGGCCGTGTATGACTATGTCATCGTCGGCGCCGGAAGCGCCGGCTGCGTCCTCGCCGCGCGGCTGACCGAGAACCCGGACACCCGCGTCCTGCTGCTAGAGGCAGGCCCGCCCGACGACGCCGACGAGATCCACATCCCCGCGGCCCAGAACTTGCTGCTCCAGAGCACCTACGACTGGAACTACCAGACGGTGCCGCAGGAGCGAGCGGCCGGCCGGTCCATCTACTGGCCCCGCGGCCGGACCCTCGGCGGGTCGTCGTCGCTCAGCGCGATGATCTACATCCGCGGCAGCCGTTACGACTACGACACCTGGCGCGACGAGTACGGGTGCGAGGGGTGGGGCTACACCGACCTGCTGCCCTACTTCCTGCGGGCGGAGGGCAACTCCCGGGGGGCGTCCGCGTTCCACGGGGCGTCCGGGCCGCTCAGCGTGCAGGACCAGCGGCGCAAGTCGCCGCTGGCCGCCGCGTTCGTCGACGCGGCCCGGCAGTCCGGCCTGGGCGCCAACGACGACTTCAACGGCCCCCGGCAGGACGGGGTCGGCTTCTACCAGGTGACGCAGCGAGGCGGACGGCGCTGGTCGGCGGCTGACGCGTACCTGCACCCGGCCGCCGGCCGGCCCAACCTGACCGTGCACACCGACGCCCTGGTGACCGGCCTGGCGATGGCGGGCGGACGCGCGGCGGGCGTGCACTACCTGCGGCGCGGGGTGACGGAGACCGCGCGCGCTGAGGGCGAGGTCATCCTGGCCGCGGGGGCGGTCGGCAGCCCGCAGCTGCTCATGCTGTCCGGGATCGGCCCCGCCGACGAGCTGCACGCCCACGACATCGCGGTGCTGGTGGACAGCCCGGGGGTCGGCGCCAACCTGTCCGATCACCCGGTGGTGACCGCCATGTGGCGCACGCCGAAGTCGCGCGGGCTGTGGGAGCAGGCGGGCCCGAGGAACCTGGCCCGGTGGCACCTGCGGCACTCCGGGCCGCTGACCATGACCGTGGCCGAGTCCGGCGGTTTCAGCCGCAGCGACCCGGGGCTTCCGGCGCCGGACATCCAGTGGCAGGCGCTGCCCGCGCCGTACCTGGACGGCGGGCTCACCGATCCCGCGATCCGCGCCCTGTCGCTGCTGGTGGGGCTGGTGGCCGTCGGCAGCAGGGGACGGATCCGGCTGCGCAGCGCCGACCCGCGGCACAAGCCGCTGATCGACCCGGCCTACCTGTCCGACGCGGCCGACATCGAGCCCCTGGTCACGGGGATCCGGATGGCCAGGGAGTTCGCGACCGCGCGGCCGATGTCCAAGATCTGCGCCGACGAGCTCGCCCCGGGAGAGGGGGTCCGCACGGAGGCCGAGATCAGGGACTTCATCCGGCACAACCTCACGACCGGATGCCACGCGGCGGGCACCTGCGCGATGGGCGGCGACTCCAAGGTCGCCGCGAGCCGGCTGACCAGCGTGGTCGACCCGGAGCTGCGGGTCCGCGGGATCGAGGGGCTACGGGTGGTGGACGCCTCGGTCATGCCGGCGGTGCCCAGGGGCGATACCAGCGCGCCGGTCATCGCGATCGCCGAGCGGGCCGCGGACCTGATTTGCGGGCGCGCCCCGCTCGCCGCCATGGAGCCCGCCGACCTGGACCTGGCCGCACCCGCCCGGTAGGTTCTGTCACCGCGCCCCTACGGCCGCGGCGGCCAGCCCGAGGAACGCCGCGGCGCGCCCGAACGTCGCGCCCATGGTGTGACCGCGCAGCTGGTCCTGGTACGCCCGGTACCTGGCCATCTCCCACTCCTGGCCGCGCGGCGGGAGCGACGCCAGGCACGGCTCGGGCAGCGGCTTCCACGTCCAGGCCGTGATCGAGCCGGCCGCCCGCGCCCGCGGCTGGATGAAGTCGGCCGGATCGGCGTAGTAGCCCATGCGGTTGCGCACGAACCGCAGCCCGGCCAGCGTGCCCTCGATCCGCTGGCGCTCCGCGACCTGGCCGCTGAGGACCGCGTTGTAGTCGTCGGGGTGATACCGCACCAGGGTGGCGTCGACGATCGTGACCCACCACACCGCCTCGCTGATCATCGCGAAGGCCTGCGGGCCGCCGGACACCCGCCGTCGGAGCAGCCGGTCGGTCGCGTCGCGCATCGCGATGATGGACCAGTCCAGCGCGCTCGCCTCGGCGGCGCGGTCGCTCGCGTTCTGGCGGTTCCACGCGACCCGGCAGCGGGGCGAGCAGAACCGCGCGTGCTCGCGGCGCGGCGCGAACGACGCGCCGCACTGCTCACAGGGCCGGACATCGACCACGATAGATAACGTTACGCGTAACGCGCGGCCCCGTCGGCCAGGCGCACCGGCGCTCCGGTCTGCCGGCTGTGCTCGGCCGCGAAGGCCAGCAGATGACTGCCCAGCGACTCCCGCGGCCCCGTGCGGATCAGCGACCGGTCGCCCGGCGCGACCGCCCCGGCGAACGCGGCCAAGGACTCTCGTCCGCCACCGGGCGGCGCGGCGGTCGGCGAGGATCTGGCGGACGACGTTGCGGCCGGGGATGCCGGTGACGCCGCCGCCGCCGTGCGTGGCCGACCCGGCCTGGTAGAGGCCGCGGACCGGGGTGCGCAGGTCCGCGTACCCGGCCGCGGGCCGAGCGTGGAACATCTGGCCGAGGCTCAGCTCGCCGTGGAAGATGTTGCCGCCGACCAGGCCGTACTCCTCCTGCATCCGGTGCGGCCCGATCACCTGCCGGTGCAGGATCGAGTCGGTGAAGCCGGGCGCCACCGCCTCCACCCGGCCGATCACCCGGTCGGCGTACGCCGCCAGCGCCGCCTCGTCGGGGGCGTCGGCGTACCGGTGCGGGACCCACTGGGTGAACAGCGACATCACGTGCTGCCCCGCGGGCGCGAGCGAGTCGTCGAGCACGCTCGGGATGCAGATGTCCGCGAACGGGACCTCCGCCGGGCGGCCCGAGACCGCCTGCTGAAACGCGGTCTCGATGTCGTCGAGGCTCTCGGCCAGCACGATCGTCCCGCCGTGGACCTGCGGGTCGATCTCGGGGTGGCTGGCGAACACCGGGAGCCTGCCCAGCGCCAGGTTGATCTTCACGGTGCCGCTGCGGGTCTGCCAGCCGCGGATGTCCGCGACGAAGTCGGCGGGCAGGTCGGCCGGGTCGAGCAGCCGCAGGAACGAGATCTGCGGGTGGGCCGTGGTGACGACGGTCGGCGCGTCGATGTCCTCGCCGCTGGCGAGCGTGACCCCGGTCACGCGGCCCGCGCGGGTGCGGATCCTCGCCACCTCGGCGCTGGCGCGGAGCTCGGCGCCGAACGAGCGGGCCGCGGCGGCCAGCGCCCGGGTGACCCCGCCCATCCCGCCGCGCGGGAATCCCCACGCGCCCGCCTGGCCGCCGGTGTCGCCGACGTGGTGGTGCAGCATCACGTAGGCCGTGCCGCTCGACCTCGGCCCGGCCCAGGTCCCGATCACGCCCGAGACCGACAGCAGCCCGCGCATGGCGTCGCTTTCGAAGTACCGGTCCACGAGGTCGGCGATGCTGCCGGTGAGCAGGCGGGTGACGTCGACGGCCCGCCGCTCGTCAAGCTTGCGCAGGTGCCCGAGCAGCAGCCCCTGGCGCCACAAGTCGGCGGGCCGCCGCGACCCCAGCCGCGGCGGGATCTCCTCCAGCAGCGGGCCCAGGATCGCGCCGAGATCCGCGAGGTGCGCCTGGTAGCGGTCGTAGGCCGCGGCGTCCCGCCCGGAGAACTTGGCGATCTGGGCCCGGCGCGCCGCCGGGTCGGCCGGCAGGCCGAGGTAGCGCCCGTCCGCCCGGGGCGCGAAGTAGGGGCCCTGCGGGAACACGTGGTAGCCGTGGCTGGCCAGCCGCAGGTCACGGACCAGGCCCGGGGGCAGCAGCGAGACCACGTACGACAGCGAGGTCACCGTGTAGTCGGGGCCGAACGGGTGCTCGCTGACCGCGGCCCCGCCGAGCACCCCGCGGCGCTCGCAGACCAGGGTGCGCAGCCCGCTGCGCGCCAGGTAGGCCGCCGCGACCAGCCCGTTGTGTCCCCCGCCGACCACCACAACATCCCGGCTCGTAGGCATGGCCCGCACCCTATGCGAGCCCGGCCGCTGGTCGGCGCCCGCCCGCCGCCGTTACCTGTAACGCCTGCCGTGCAGCAGGGTGGCCAGGCCGAGGATCCGCTTCATGTCCTTGTCGGTGCGGGCGAGCGAGGTGAGGCTGACCGGCGGCCTCATCCGCTGCCTGGTGATCGCCTTCGGCCGGGAGAACTCGCGCAGCCCGTCGGCGCCGTGGATCCGGCCGAACCCCGAATCGCCCGACCCGCCGAACG
>Ga0070698_100003076_pt1 | contig 18391 bp, 13 predicted proteins | sample KBSK1502metaG_FD_65477 | JGI IMG/M metagenome (GOLD analysis project Ga0070698, IMG submission 65477) | Corn, switchgrass and miscanthus rhizosphere microbial communities from Kellogg Biological Station, Michigan, USA - KBS K1-50-2 metaG | ecosystem: Host-associated > Plants > Roots >...
GCGCCTGCGAACTTCTGACAGCGGACGCCACGAGTACACGGCCAGGTCCTTCCCGGCAGGCTGGCGGTCGCGCTAACCCGGCGGGCACGCACGTGCCCCCCGAACGATCGTCTGCACAGGAGAAGTACATGGCTGAAGGCACCGTCAAGTGGTTCAACGCCGACAAGGGCTACGGCTTCATCGCCCCCGACGACGGAACCGCCGACGTGTTCGTCCACCACTCCGCCATCCAGGCTGACGGCTTCCGCAGCCTGCAGGACAACCAGCGGGTCGCCTACACCGCCGGCCGGGGGCCGAAGGGCCCGCAGGCCGAGGAAGTCCGCCCGATCTGACCGCCGGCGGGCCGGGCCGGGGCGCCTGCTGGGCTGCCCGGCCCGGTCCGCCGCACCCGCCAGACCCAGCCGGAACACGAGCCAGAGCCGGTATTCGCGCGCCGCCGGCGAATCCAGGTGATCGCATCACCCGGTCAGGCGGCCACTGGCGAGTTCGCCCAGTCGATCGCCACCTCGCGGCTAGGGTTTGCCGGGTTGACCGCGACACTCAGATGTGCGCCCAGACGGAGGCCTGCCACCTTCGCTTCCGGCACGCGAGTCATGAAAACGGCTTCTATCGGGCTGGAGCCGTCGATCGGCAGCTCAGCCTTGAACACATACACCGGATCGCCGGGATCTGGCTGCGTGGGGTCCACATCGCCGACGGTCTTACCCGACGGCGAGAACTCGCGGAGAACCGCTGTCATCCGCTGCCCGCTCGCCAGCAGCTCGGCTGCCGAACGGCGTTGCCCCGTGTCTCCCGTCGTCTTGACCGCCGCAGCGATTTCGCCTGCACTGGCGCTGTCAAGGCTCTCCGCAGCGCCGTCAGCGACCGCGCTGCTGATCTTCTCGCCGAGTTCCCAGTTGTCGTGATCGGCAGGGTCGTAGCGCACCGAGAAAGTGTCGCCGGGCTTGAGGTTCCCGATCTGCGAGAACTCGACCTGCGTCCGGGCCGTCACCGTAAACGGCCCGCTCCCGTCCGCGGGTGTGATCCGCAACGTCAGGTCGACGAGCGGCGTGAAATTCTGCTGGCCTACCTCGCGGAACGAGACGAGCACGGCTTGGGCGTTGACGCCCGCCTCCGCCAGCCGCCGCCGGCGCTTCTTGCCATCGAACAGACCCATCTTGTTTCCCTTTCGCCAGTAAATCGCCCCGCGCGAAGTTTCCTGATCCTGCTGGACGGACATGGTTCTCGGGTTCCGCGCTGGCGGACCGCCCGCCAGTCGCTTCACCCCAGTTCTAGGCCGCTCGTCCCCATGGACGCTTGAGTAGCGACTACTCATTTCCTGGCACTAGTGGCCACTCCGGCTGCTCATCGTCCGGGCGCACGGCGCCGTCCGGGCATCCGCATGGCCCGCCCGAGCCGCGCTGAGTGTATGGGGTTATTGGTGCCGCGGGGCTCTCCGTTCTCACCCGTGGCTCGGGCAATGCGACGCTCACCGCTGGAGCGGCCGCTGGTCGTTAGGCTTGCTGCTATGCCGCCCGTGGATCTGTGCGGATGAGTCCTGGCAGCCAGAGCGTCCGGGTCCGGGTCGAGGACCGGGTTCTCACGGTCACCAACCTGGACAAGGTTCTGTACCCGGACGCGGGCTTCACCAAGGGCCAGGTGATCGACTACTACCTGCGCATCGCGCCGGTCCTGCTCCCGCACATCGCCGGGCGCCCGCTGACCCTCAAGCGCTACCCGAACGGCGTGCATGGTGCCTACTTTTACGAGAAGCACGCCCCCGCGCACCGGCCGGACTGGGTCCCGACCGCGGTCGTGGACTCGCCCAGCTCGGGCAAGGCCAGCAAGATGGTGCGCTATGTGGTCGCCGGCGACCTGCCGACGCTGATCTGGCTGGCCAACCTGGCCTGCCTGGAGATACACACCCCGATGTGGCGGGTGCCGCACGTCGGCGAGCCCGACCGGCTGATGTTCGACCTCGACCCGGGGCCGCCGGCCACGATCGCCGAGTGCTGCCGGGTCGCCGTCCTGCTGCGGCCGTTGCTGGAAGAGCACGGGCTGCGGCCGTTCGCCAAGACCTCGGGGGGCAAGGGCCTGCAGCTCACCGCCGCGCTAGCCGGCCACACCTCGCAGCAGGCGAGCGATCTGGCCCGCGGTTTCGCCGAGCAGATGGAGAAGGAGCACCCCGGGCTGGTGGTCTCCCGGATGGTCAAGGTGCTCCGCCCGGGCAAGGTGCTGATCGACTGGAGCCAGAACAACGCTAAGAAGAACACCGTGGCGCCCTACTCGCTGCGCGCGCGGGAGCGGCCCACCGTGTCCACGCCGGTCACCTGGGCGGAGGTGGAGGACTGCGACGACCCGCGCGACCTGGTCTTCACCAGCGACGACGTGCTGGACCGGGTGGACAGCCTCGGTGACCTGCACGCGCCGCTGCTGGACGGTGCCGCGCACGCTGGCTAGCCGCGGCGAACGGTCACCGCGTTGCGTGCGTCCAATATCTGGAGGATCCTGGACAACCGGCCGAAGGGAGCAGGCATGAGACTGTTGAAGGCGGCCGCGCTGGCCGCCGGGACGGCCCTGCTGGGCGCGGGGCTGCCGACCGCGGCACCGGCCAGCGCCAGCACCGGATGGACTATCCAGAAAATGCCCAAGCCGGGCTTTGGCACACAACTGCCCAGCGTGTCCTGCGTCACCGGCGGGACCTGCGCGGCCGTCGGCTGGTACGGGATCAAGCCCGCGGGGCAGGTGGAGGCGGTGCCGTTCGCCGCGCGCCAGGTCAGCGGCGGGGCCTGGGCGGATCAGACCATCCCCGAGCCCGCGGGCACGGTCAACGGCTACCTGTACTCGGTGTCCTGCCCCACGGCCTCGTTCTGCATGGCCGTCGGGCAGGCCGGCACGGCCCTCGCATGGACCTGGGACGGCACGAAGTGGTCCATCGTGCCGACGCCCCGCCCGGGGTTCTCCCCGGGGCTCGACTGGGTCTCGTGCTGGTCGGCCACCGGCTGCATGGCCGTCGGGCAGTACGCCCCCGCGCCCGGCGGGAACAGCACCGACCTGGTGGAGACCTGGGACGGGACCAGCTGGGCCGTCCAGCCCGCCGGGACCGGCGCCACCGGCGACCTGACGGAGGTCTCCTGCACGTCGGCGTCCTTCTGCATGGTGATCGGGCTCGGGACCAGCTTCAACGAGTTCAGCGAGAGCTGGAACGGCAGCACCTGGACCGTCCACCCGGTGCCGGTGCCGCCCAGCGCCACCCGCGGCATCTCCCTATTCGGGGTGTCGTGTGCGTCGGCCACCGCGTGCACCACAGTCGGGGACGCCACTGTCAACGCCCCTATCCCCACCAGCAGCGTGCTGGCCGAGCGCTGGAACGGCACCGCGTGGAAGGTCCAGCCCATTCCGGCGCCCAGCGGCAACAGCCTGCTGAACGGCGTGTCCTGCCCGACAGCCACTTCCTGCACGGCTGTCGGTACCAACGACGCTCCCGCGCCGGTGGCCGAGAGCTGGAACCGCGCCAGCGGCTGGATGATCCAGACAACCGCCGCCCCGGGCCAGGCCACATCCTCCGGGCTGGACGGGGTGTCGTGCCTGTCCGCCACCACCTGCACCGCCACCGGGAGGGCGAGCGGCTCCGGCATCCCGCTGGTCGAGCACGAATAGGAGTGCAGTTTCCTGAACGCGCCCGGCGCGATCTGGGCGAGTCAGGACAGATCCACTCCGAATCCTCGGGACCGGGATAGGTAGCCTTGGGCCGATGTCTTCGGTCCAGCAATCGACGCCGGCTCCGCGCCGACCCTGGCGCCAGCGCTACCCGTGGCTGCTGCCCGGCGGCCTGCTGCTGCTCCTGGTGCTGCTCACGGTCAACGCGGCGGCCAACGGCCCGCTGCTGCGCACCGACCGCAGGATCCGCAAGTTCGCCCGGGTCACCCGGAACTCGCCCGGCTGGCGGTGGCTGGACGGCCGGCTCGGGCCGGCCCGGCTGCTCGCCGACGTCAGCAACCCCTGGCTGGCCATCTCCGTGCTCATGGCCGTGGCAGTCGTCGTCGCCGCGCGGCGCCGGACCGTCCGCCCGGTGCTCACCGCCGCGACCGCGGTCGGCGTGCTGGCCGCGGTCGTCATTCCGGCGAAGGTCGTGATCGAGCGGCTGAATCCCAGCTACAACGTGTACTCCGCGCACACGCTGCTGGACGGGTTTCCGTCCGGCCACGCCGCGGCGGCGTCCGCGTGCTACATCCTGGCCGTGCTGATCATCGCTCCCCGCCTGGGGGACCGGGCCCGCGGGATCGCGCTGGGGGCCGTGACCGTGCTGGTGCTGGCGGCCGGCCTCGCCCTGGTGTGGCTCGGCGTCCACCGCCTCACCGAGGTCGTCGCCGGATGGGCGCTGGCGGCGCTCGTCGTGCCGCTCGCCGTGCGAGTGGGCGGGCTGCGGGCCGGTCCGCGAGCCGGTCACGCGGAGCAGCCGACCGTGCCGCGCACTGTGCCGGCGTCTGCCGACCGGGACACCAGGTAGGCCGGGACGCCAGGCAACGGAGCGGCGAGGACCGGTCAGCGGCCGCCGGAGATCGCTTCCACGACGCCGTACGGCAGCGCTCGCGGGTGCACCAGCAGCGCCCGGGCGACCTGGCGGATCTGCAGCCGCCGCGGCGTCAGCAACCGCTCGCTGTAGCGCCAGGCGCCGCACTCGTCGCCGCCGAACCGTGCGGCCATCGACCGGCGGAAGCGCCGCGCGTCGCCGCCGTCGGCCCGCCAGGTCGGCAGCCACGCGCGCAGGTCGTCGTCGCCCTCCAGCGTGGTCCAGTTCATCAGCTGCTCGGCGATCTGGCCGGCCGCGTCGATGACGAACGCCTGGTCGGCGCCTGCCTTGATGCCGTTGACCCGGCCCTCGCTGCCGTGGCTGTGGTGGATGCTCGCCGAGCTAAACGCCACCCCGACGCTCAGCGCCGCCACCGTGTGACCCGCCTCGTGCCACGCCGTCCGCACCGTCGCCTGCCGGGCGGGCGACAGGCCGGGGAAGCAGCAGTCGTAGCGCTGCCGGGCCCACTTGTCGTGCACGATCGACTCGTCGTCGTAGCGGGCGAGGCGGGCCAGCTCGGCCTGGATCCCGGCCAGGACGCGCTTTTCCGCAGGCTTCATCGGCACGACAGTCGCGAGCCTACCCGGTTCGCTAGGCTGCCTGGCAGCCGTGATCGGGAGGTCGGATGACAGCCGTGGCCGCCGGTGCCGCTGATCGCGAGCCGCTGCCCGAGATCCCGGGCGGTTGGGCGACCGTCCTGGCCGACCCGCCGTGGCGGTTCACCAACCGCACCGGCAAGGTCGCCCCCGAGCACCGCCGCCTGGACCGCTACGACACGATGACGTTCGCGGACATCTGCGCGCTGCCGGTGGCGGCGGTCGCCGCGCCGAACTCCCACCTCTATCTGTGGGTGCCGAACGCCCTGCTCCCCGAAGGGATGCAGGTCATGACCGCCTGGGGATACCGGTACGTGTCCAACATCGTGTGGGCCAAGCGGCGCAAGGACGGCGGCCCGGACGGCCGCGGCGTCGGCTTCTACTTCCGGAACGTCACCGAGCTCCTGCTGTTCGGCGTGCGCGGCAGCCTGCGGACCCTGCCGCCCGGGCGCCGCCAGGTCAACATCATCGAGACCCGGAAGCGGGAGCATTCCCGCAAACCTGACGAATCGTATGAACTGATCGAATCGTGCAGCCCTCCACCGTTTCTTGAACTTTTTGCCCGTTATACGCGTATAGGGTGGTCCGGGTGGGGTGATGAGGCCGCGGCCGGGGTCGAACCGCGCGGCCGGCCGCATCCCGCGTATGGCATGCGTATGAGACCACTGGCGTTACAGGGGCCGACGAGGCAAGATGCAACGATGACCAAGGTGCCAACGCTCCCCCGCGGCAAGCGGCTGCGGGATACGGAGCGGTCCAGCGTCGCCGCTGAGCTGCTCCGCCGCTACAACAGCGGCAAGAGCATCAGAGAGATCTGCGGCGAGACTGGTTACAGCATCGGGCGGGTGCGGCGGCTGCTCGAGGAGGCGGGCGTCGCGTTCCGCAAGCGCGGTGGGGCGACCCGGCGGCGGAAGGGTTCCGGCTGACCGCCGGGGACCGGGCTGACCGCCGGGGACCGGGCTGACCGCCGGGGACCGGGCTGACCGCCGGGGACCGGGCTGACCGCCGGGGACCGGGCTGACCGCCGGGGACCGGGCTGACCGCCGGCGGCCGGGAACCGGCCGGAATGACCCACCCGTCGCGCGCGTTGGTCTAGCTGCTGTGACCGGAAATGTCGGTACCACCAGTTACTGTGACGGGATGCTTGAATCGTTCCACCCTGCCGTGCGGACGTGGTTCGAGCGCCGGTTCCCGGCTGGCCCGACGGCTCCGCAGGCCGGCGGCTGGCAGCAGATCGCCGCGGGCAGCCACACGCTGATCGCCGCGCCGACCGGCTCCGGGAAGACGCTGGCGGCGTTCCTCGTCTGCATCGACCGCCTGTGCCGCGCCGAGGCGCCGGACGCGGCCGAGGCGCCAGACGCGGCCGAGGCACGGCGCGGTCCCTCGGTCGTCTACGTCTCGCCGCTCAAGGCGCTGGCGGTTGACATCCAGCAGAACCTGGACGCCCCGCTCCGAGAGATCGGCGAGACCGCCGCCGAACTCGGCCTGGCCGTGCCCGAGATCCGGGTGGCGGTCCGCACCGGCGACACCGCCCCGGCACAGCGCGCCGCGATGCTCAAGCACCCGCCCGACTTCGTGGTCACCACCCCCGAGTCGCTGTACCTGCTGGTCACGTCCGAGCGCAGCCGGGAGATGCTGCGCGGTGTCCAGACGGTCATCGTCGACGAGATCCACGCGGTGGCCGGCAGCAAGCGCGGGTCGCACCTCGCGCTGACGCTCGAGCGGCTCAGCCACCTGGCCGACGGGCCGGTGCAGCGGGTCGGCCTGTCTGCCACCCAGCGCCCGATCGAGGCGATCGCCCGGCTGCTCGTCGGCGCGGGCCCGGACCGGTCAGACGCCGGCGGCTCGCCGCGCTGCGCGATCGTCGACTCCGGCCACCGGCGCGCGCTCGACCTGGCGCTGGAGATGCCCGACGACGAGCTCGAGGCGGTCCCCACCACCGGGCAGATGGGCCAGATCCTCGACCTCATCGCGACGCACGTGGAACAGCACAAGACCACGCTGGTGTTCGTGAACACCCGCCGGATGGCCGAGCGGGTCGCGCACCAGCTGGGCGAGCGACTCGGCGAGGACCAGGTGGCCGCGCACCACGGCAGCCTGTCGGCGGGGCGGCGCCAGCGGGTCGAGGCGCGGCTGCGCGCCGGTGACCTGCGCGCCCTGGTGGCCACCGCGTCGCTGGAACTCGGCATCGACATCGGCCCGGTCGAGCTGGTCTGCCAGATCGGCTCGCCCCGCAGCTTCGCCACGTTCCTGCAGCGGGTCGGCCGGTCCAACCACACGCTCAGCGGCATCCCCACCGGGCGGCTGTACCCGACCTCGCGAGACGAGCTGGTCGAGTGCGCCGCGCTGCTGCGCGGGGTCCGCGCGGGCAGGCTGGACGCGATCCTCGTGCCGGACCGCCCGCTCGACATCGTGGCGCAACAGGTGGTGGCCGAGTGCGCCGCCGAGGACTGGTCCGAGGACGGGCTGTTCGACCTGGTCACCAGCGCCGCGCCGTTCGCCGGCCTGCCCCGGGAGGAATTCGGCGAGGTCGTCGAGATGATGTCCGAGGGAATCCGCACCGGCCGCGGGCGGCGGGCCGCCTACCTGCACCGCGACCAGGTGAACGGGCAGCTGCGGGCCAGGCGCGGCGCCCGTATGGCGGCGCTCACCTCGGGCGGGGCTATCCCCGAGCTCGGCGACTACCGGGTGGTGGCCGAGCCGGACGAGACCCCGGTCGGCACCGTCAACGAGGACTGGGCCATCGAGAGCATGGCCGGCGACGTGTTCCTGCTCGGCACCACGTCCTGGCGGATCCGCAAGGTCGAGCCGGGCACCGTCCGGGTGGTGGACGCGCACGGCGCCCCGCCGTCCGCGCCGTTCTGGCTGGGTGAGGCGCCGGGCCGGACGGTCGAGCTCTCCGACGAGGTCTCCAGGCTGAGAAATGATATTGCCGAACGGCTGCGCCCCGGGGACCCGGACAGCGCCGGCCAGTCGCCGCCGGAGGACGGCCAGGCCGGCCCCGGCGAATCGGGGGCAGGCAGCCAGGCCGCGGCGTGCCGCTGGCTCGAGGCCGACTGCGGCATCGCGCACGAGGCGGCCGAGCAGATCGTGCGCTATCTGGCGACCGGGCTCACCGAGCTGGGCGCCATGCCCACGATGGACACGATCGTGCTGGAGCGGTTCTTCGACCCCAGCGGCGGGATGCAGCTGGTGGGGCACGTGCCGTACGGCGCCCGGCTGAACCGCGCGCTCGGCCTGGCGCTGCGCAAGCGGTTCTGCGTGACGTTCGACTTCGAGCTGCAGGCGGCGGCCAGCGACGACGCGATCCTGCTCTCGCTCGGCCCGCAGCACAGCTTCCCGCTCGACCGGGTGCCGAAGTTCCTCGCGTCCAAGACGGTCGAGACCGTGGTCCGGCAGGCGGTGCTCACCTCGCCGATGTTCGCCGCGCGGTGGCGGTGGAACCTGAACACCTCGCTCACCGTGCTGCGGATGCGTGGCGGCAAGAAGAACCCGCCGGCCATCCAGCGGATGGAGGCCGACGACCTGATGGCCGCCGTGTTCCCCACGCTGGCCGCGTGCCAGGAGAACGTCGCGCCCGGGCCGATCGAGATCCCCGATCACCCGCTGGTCCGGCAGACGCTCGAGGACTGCCTGCACGACGCCATGGACATCGACGGCCTGCGGGAGCTGGTGGCGAGCATCGAGTCCGGCGCGGTGCGGGTCGTCGTGCGCGACACCATCGAGCCCTCGGTGCTCGCGCACGAGATCCTGAACGGCCGGCCGTTCACCTACCTCGACGACGCGCCGCTGGAGGAGCGGCGCAGCCGGCAGGTCACGCTGCGCCGCGGCCTGCCGGTGGAGGCCCGCGACCTCGCGCACCTCGACCCGGACGCGATCGAGCGGGTGCGCGAGCAGGTCAGGCCGGAGGTCCGCGACGCCGACGAGCTGCACGACCTGCTGATGACCGTCCTCGGGCACCGGCCCGAGCCGCGGTGGCGGGAGTGGTTCGGCGCGCTGGCGGCGGCCGGGCGGGCAGTCACGCTGCACGCGCCCGGCGGCGACCTGTGGTGCGCGGTCGAGCGCAGGCCGCGGCTGGAGCTGCTGTTCCCTGGGGCCGGGGCCACGCCCGATCACCGCTCGCCCGTCGCCGCGGCCGAGCTCGACCCCGACGAGGTGGCGGCCGGGATGCTCCGCGGCCACCTGGAGTACCTGGGCCCGTCCACCGCGGCCGACCTAGCCGCGCGGACCGGGCTGGGCGGGTCCGACGTGCTGCGCGCGCTGGCCCGGCTCGAGCAGGAGGGGTTCGCGCTGCAGGGGCACTTCACCGCGCTGGACAGCTCCGACGAGTACTGCGCCCGGCGGGTGCTGGCCCGCATCCACGCCTACACGCGGGAGCGGAAGCGCCGCGAGATCGAGCCGGTCACCGCGCGCGACTACATGCGGTTCCTGCTGCGCTGGCAGCACGTCACCCCGGACACCAGGCTGGAGGGCCGGTTCGGGGTGCTGCCGGCGGTCGAGCAACTGCAGGGGTTCGAGCTGGCCGCGGGCGCGTGGGAGTCGATCCTCGCCGCCCGGGTGGACGGGTACCGCGCCGAGTGGCTGGACGACGCGTGCCTGTCCGGCCAGGTCACCTGGGGACGGCTGTCGGTGCGCAGCGCCGAGCCGGACGCCGCGCCACGGCGCGCCGGGCTGACCCCGTCCCGGGCGACCCCGATCACGCTGACGGTCAGGGACGACCTGCTGTGGCTGCTGGCCGCGGCCCGCGGCGACCGGCAGCCGGCCCAGCCCGGGCCGGGCCGCACCCGCGACGTGCTGGACGTACTCGCCAGCCAGGGCGCGCTGTTCCAGTCCGACCTGGTCACGCTCACCGGGCGGCTGCCGACCGAGGTCGAGGAGGCGCTGTGGGACGGGGTGGCCCGCGGGCTGGTCACCGCCGACGGGTTCCGCGCCATCCGGTCCCTGCTCGGCCGGCGCGCGGCGGTCGCGGCCCGGAGCCGGCGGCTGCGCCGGGCCGGGCGGGGGTTGTCCGCCGGGTCGGCGGGCCGGTGGTCGCTGCTGCCCGGCGCGACCGCGGCCGAGGACCCGGACGAGCTGGCCGAGGCGGTCGCCGAGCAGCTGCTCGCCCGCTGGGGCGTGGTCATCCGGGACGTGATGACTCGGGAGAACATCGCCGTGAGCTGGCGCGACCTGCTGTGGGCGATGCGGCGCATGGAGGCCAGGGGCACGATCCGCGGCGGCCGGTTCGTGGCCGGGTTCAGCGGCGAGCAATTCGCGCTGCCCGAGGCGGTGGAGGCGCTCCGTTCGGTACGAAAAATGAAGCTGACCGGGGAACGGGTCACGATCTCCGCGGCCGACCCGCTGAACCTGGCCGGCATCGTGCTCCCCGGGCCGCGGGTGCCGGCGCTGCCGACGAACTCCGTCACCTACACCGACGGCGTGGTCGCCTCCGGCGCGGAGGAAGCCGCAGCGCCCGTGAGCGCCTGACCCGGTCCGGCCCGGTGGCGCGACGGGCCGGGCCCTGGTCCGCCGGCCGGCGAGCAGAAATCAAACCCGGACAATGGTGACATACCGCAACGGCGGCATCACTCGAAGGGACCTTAGGCCCTTGCCCCAGGGGGTCAGGGCGGCAGATGCTGACTGTGCGCGGGGAGGGACCCAGAGCGCAACGTCGACAAACGGGAGGGAACCCTGTGAGGCTGTCTTTAAGGAAGATGACTGTGAGCGCGGCAACCGTCGGCCTGCTATTGAGCGGGGCCGGCGGTACTTTAATGTCAGCGCCTGCGGCGAACGCCGCGGCGATGGCCACGCGGCCGTCGTTCGGCGTCCATCACGTTTCGCCCTTCGCCGGTGCCTCGCGCTCGGCGCGTCACCTGCCGCGGCGCCACGCGGCCGCCGCCGCCAGGCCCGCCGTGGTGACGACGCGGTGGGTGTCGAACACGGTGCCCGTGGGCACCGCGCCGGGCACGAGCTGCGCGTCTCCCGGGTACGCCACGATCTCCGCCGCGCTTTTGGCCGCCTCGCCCGGCGACGTCATCAAGGTGTGCGCGGGCACCTATGACGAGTCGCTGGCCATCACGCAGTCGGTCTCCCTGCAGGCGGTCGGCTCGGTGAGCGTGGTCGGCGGGGCCAGCCCGTCCCCCACGACCAGCTGCGACGCGGACGGCGGCGCCACGACGCCCAACCAGGACGTGGTGGACATCTGCGGTGACGGAACTGCCGGGGACGTCTCGGTGACTATCGCCGGGCTCACCATCCAGGGCAACTGGCCGTCGGCGGGCTTCTGCTACGACTCGTTCTATGGCGTGGCCGTGCTTGGCGCCGCCACCCTGACCATGACTGGCAGCACCGTCGAGAACATCGGCAACGGGTCGAGCAGCGGCAGCGGCTGCCAGGGCGGCGTCGGCATCGAGGTCGGCCTGGCCACGTCTGCCACGACAGCCGATCCCGGAACGGCCACGCTGACCAACGACACCGTCACCGGCTACCAGAAGAACGGGATCACCGTGGACGGTACCGGCAGCAACGCCAAGATCACCGGGACCACGGTCACCGGCGCCGGGCCGACCACTGCCATCGCCCAGAACGGGATCCAAGTGAGCGACGGCGCCACGTCGACCATCAGCGGCTCGACGGTCTCGGGCAACGAGTGCGACAACCCCGTCTGCGGCCCCGATGCCTTCACCCAGACGCAGTCGACGGGCATCCTGATGTTCGATTCCGGCAAGGCGAAGGTGTCGTCGACCAACGCCAACGGCAACGACATCGGTGTGTACAACATCGAGGGCTTCTCGTGGCCCTTCTACACGCCGCCGTCCACCTCGGTGCTGGTGACCTTCACCGGCATGACGCTGACCAACCGGTACGAGAACGCCGGCTTCGACGCGGGCCAGACGTCGCTCGTGTCCTCGACGCTGAGCGGCGGCGAGGCCGGGATCGAGGTTTTCCAGTACAGCGGTCAGGCGTTCCTGGCCAAGGGCACGGTGAAGGGTGACACGTTCAGCGGCGCCACCATCGACGCGATCCTGGTTGCCTCCGACGGGACGAGCGGCGACAAGGCCGTGAAGCTGACGGCGACGACGAGCAGCTTCGGGACCTCTAACGCCGGCGGCGTGGCCAACCAGAGCACGTCGGTGCTCAACGTCACCGACGACTGGTGGGGTGACGCCAGCGGGCCGTCGGACTGGGGCTTCGGCTCGGGGTTGACGGTGTCGTCCGACGTCAACTTCTTCCCATGGGCGACTGACTCGACGTTCACGACCGAGGAGACCTGCACGACCGGGTCCAGCCAGTCGACCACGGGAGACCAGGTCGTACTGTGCGCCCCGGCCGGCACCAGCAACGCGTTCCTGCAGAACGCCGGCAGCGGCCGCGTCCTCCTGATCGGCAATGGCGGCAACGACCAGCTGATCGGGAGCAGCACGGGCGAGACGTGGATGATCGGCGGCAGGCCGGGCTTCAACACTTTCAACGGCAACAACGGCACAGGCTTCATCCAGGAGCGCGGTGACAAGAACGACACCGTGACCAAGGCCGCTGGCTACACGATCGCCAAGAAGTAGACAGGCAGCAGCCTGCTGCGCCGGCCCGGGGGCACGCTCCCGGGCCGGCGCAGCTTTGGTACTGGCTTCCCGCTTGGCAGCCGTTAAGGATGATCCCGGTAGAGCTCGGCGACGCGGAACGCGAGGTCCAGCGACTGGCTGCGGTTCAGCCGGGGATCACAGGCCGTCTCGTACCGCCCGGTCAGGTCGTCTTCGGTCAGGCCGTGACTGCCGCCGGTGCACTCGGTCACGTCGTCGCCGGTGAACTCGATGTGGATCCCGCCGGGGTGCGTGCCGAGAGAGCGGTGCACGTCGAAGAAGCCGGTGACCTCGGCGAGGATGTCCTCGACACGCCGCGTCTTGCGCCCGTCCGGCGCCTCCACGGTGTTGCCGTGCATCGGGTCGCACACCCAGGCGACCTGGGCGCCGCTCGCGGTCACCTTCTCGACGATCGGCGGCAGGGCCGTGCGCACCCGGGCCGCGCCCATCCGGGTGATGAACGTGAGCCGGCCCGGCTCGTTGTCCGGATCCAGCCGCTCGATCAGCGCGAGCGCGTCCTGCGGCGTGGCGTCCGGCCCCAGCTTGACGCCGATCGGGTTGCGCAGGTGGCGGGCGAGCTCGACGTGCGCCCCGTCCAGGTCCCGGGTGCGCTCGCCGACCCAGAGGAAGTGCGCGGACACGTCGTACGGCAGGCCGGTGCGCGCGTCGGTCCGGGTCAGCGCCCGCTCGTACTCCAGGATCAGCGCCTCGTGGCTGGAGTAGAACTCGATCGTGCGGAACTCGGCCGGATCGGCGCCGCTGGCGTGCATGAACGACAGCGCCCGGTCGATCTCGCCGGCCAGCAGCTCGTACCGCTGGCCGGCCGGGCTGCCCGCGACGAAGTCGGTGTTCCACGCGTGCACCTGGCGCAGGTCGGCGTAGCCGCCCTGGGTGAATGCCCGGCACAAGTTGAGAGTGGCCGCCGAGTAGTGGCAGGCCCGCAGCAGCCGGGCCGGATCCGGCGTCCGCGACCGCGGCGTGAACTCCAGGCCGTTGATCGCGTCGCCGCGGTAGGCGGGGAGCTCCAGCCCGTCGCGGGTCTCGGTGCCGCGCGACCGCGGCTTGGCGAACTGGCCGGCCATGCGCCCGATCTTGACCACGGGCACGCTGGCGGCGTAGGTCAAGATGACGGCCATCTGCAGCAGCGTGCGCAGCTTGCTGGCGATCCCGTCCGCGGTCGTCCCGGCGAAGGTCTCCGCGCAGTCGCCGCCCTGCAGGATGAACGCCTCGCCGCGGGTCACGCTGGCCAGCCGCTGCCGCAGCGTGTCGCACTCCCCGGCGAACACCAGCGGCGGGATCCGCGCCAGCTCGCTGGTTACGGCGCGCACCGCCGCGCGGTCCGGCCAGTCGGGCTGCTGGGCCGCGGGACGGTCCCGCCAGGCGTCGAGGGAACCGGGTTGCATGCTTCACCTGTCCGGGCTGCGGGTCGGGGTGGGGGGCTGGCCGGTCGGGTCCAGCTGCCACTGCGTGCCGTCGGCATTGTCCCGCAGCCGCAGGCCGGCCGCTGTCAGCGCGTCGCGGATCGCGTCCGCCGCCGGAAAGCTGCCCTCGCGACGGAGCCGGGCGCGCAGCGCGAGCAGGGGCTCCACCGCGGGCCTGAGCCGGTCGCGCGGGTCTCCCAGGCCGTCTTGCGCGGCTTTGCCCAGCCGGGTGACGAGGCTGCGCAGCACCGCCCTGGCTTGCTCGGTGCCCTGGTCCTCGTCGGTGTCCGCCGACCAGGCATGGATCGCGGCCTCCAGGTCGATGATCGCCGCCACCATCGCGGCGGCGTCGCGGCCGCGCTCGGCCGCGTCGAAGCGGCGCTGCACCGCCGCGACGATGTCGGGAAGCGCGAGCGGCGTCTCTCCGGCCCGGTCCGCGGCCTGGCTCCTGGCCGTCGCGCGTGCCGGGGCGCCCGCGCCGTGACCTGTCCCTGGAGCGCCCTCGACTGCCCCGCTGGCGCCGTGGCCAGCCCCAGCGTCGTGGCCCGCCCCGGCCGTCGCCGGCCCGCCGGCTCCCGGCGGGATCCCTTTGCTGACCAGGTCGCGGAGCGCGGTCAGCGGCACGAGCGTACCCGCGGGCAGGACCATGCTGACGCCGCGGCGGCGGACCGTGACCCCGCCGCGGCCGGAGACCTCGACGGTCTCCGCGGCCAGGTCGAACACCGCGGCGGTGTGCTCGTCCACGCCGAGCACGGCGGCGCCGGCCGGCAGTTCCCGCTCGAGCAGCGACAGCCGCCGCTCGCCGAGGTAGCAGTACCTGGTGTCGTGGGTGCCGCCCTCGGCGTTGTCGTAGTGCGGGATGAGCGTGACGCGCAGCCCGAGCGCGCCCAGCAGGTCGAGCCCGTCGACCCAGTGCGGCGCGGCCCCGGCCTTGTAGATCTCGTAGACCGGCAGCGCCGCGACGCCGATCGTGACCGCGGCGGCGGAGGCGAGCACGGTCGCACCCGGCGCGGCCGCCACCCGGTCCCGCAGCGCGTCGCCGACCGGGCTGTCCCGCCACTGCGCGAGCGCGTAGGTCGGGCTGCCCGGGCCGGCGAACACCCAGCCGGCCGAGCGCACCGCCCCGGCACCGCCGTTCTCGCCCCCGGCGCCGGCCGGCGGCCGGGTGCCCGCCAGCGGAGTCACGTCCAGCCCGACGCTGTCGGCGAAGTACTTCTTCGCCTTGGCGGAGATGCCGCTCGCGTTCTCCTGGAACCGGTACGGCGTCTCCAGCAGGACGGCCCCGGGATGATCAGCCAGCCGCGCGACGATCGCGCGGTGCACGGTCACCATCGTCGGGCTCGTCTCGCCCGAACCCATGATGGCGAGAACGCGGCATACGGCCGCCTGGCGCATCCGGCCGCCTCCTCACCGTTCCCAGGACGCGTCGCGGGCGCGGCACCCGCTTGCTGCCCACGGTAACCCGGTACGCCGACGCCGGGGGGGAGGCCGGCCCAGGCGGGCGGCCCGCCGGGTGCTGCCAGCGCCAGGGCCCGCTGGTATACCGGGAGCATGAGCGGCGAGGACCTGCCGGGGCAGATGCGTTCCGCGGCCGCGCTGCTGCTGCGCGCCCTGGACGGCCCCGCAGCGGGCGCTCGCGGCGCGCCCGTTCGCCGACGACGCCGCGGGGCGGTGGCTGGAGTACCGGCCGCGGGAGCGTCCGGGGGCGTGCCTCGCGAACCTGACCGGGCGGCCCGCAAGGCCGCGTTCCGGCTGCTGGCCACCGGGCTGAGCGAGCACGCCTACGCGCAGGCGCTGACGATCATCGCGCTGGAGGAGGTGCTCGCCCGGCGCGAGGGCTGGCGGCGGGGTCGGCACATCGGCGACTACTGGGTAAGCGTGTTCGGCGACCCGGCGGGCGGCTAGCCGTGGTCGTGGCGGTTCGAGGGGCACCACGTGTCGGTGACGATGACCGTGGCCGGCGGCGAGGTCTCCCCCGCGCCGGTCTTCCTCGGCGCTAACCCCGCGTGCGTGCGTACGCCGGGCGGCCGGTGTCCCGCCCGCTGGCCCCGGAGGAAGACCTGGCGCGGGCGCTGCTGGACGCCAACAACCTAATCCAAGATTTTTGCGGCGTTCTGAGCTGGTCGTACGCACCTGCCGCGCTGCGGTTAGGGTAATGAACCGAGATCCCGTAGCAGGCAGTAGTCCCGGGACCGTTCAGGGGCAGGCTGGATCTCTCTTCGCGGACTTACAGTCTCCGAACCTGGCATGCGCGACAAGGGGCGGCCGTCCTCCAGCCCGGATCAGCCGCCGTGAGCGCAATTCTGACACTCCGGCCGCGATGGTAGCGGCCCTCTGCCTACATTAGAGATCCAGTACATGACACCCTGGCGGAGGTGTCGGCTTGACAGTATTAGTGATACTGTAAGTCCAGTACATGACGAGAGGATGGAGGTAATAGCCAGACGATGTCATCAGGTCGGGGCATCAGCCGAAGCGGCAGGGCCGACCTCGCCGCAGTGCTCGGATCCGGCAAACGGTTCGTGACCCCGGCCGATGTCGTGGACGCTCTCGGCGTCGATCCCGACACGGCCGCCAAGCGGCTGTCGCACTGGGCCGAAGACGGCTGGGTACGCAGGGTCCGGCGCGGGCTCTATATCGGCGTGCCGGTCGACGCCGCAGACCCCGCCGCATGGTCTGAGGACGCGCTGTTGGCCGCTGCGGCGGTCTGGTCTCCCTGCTACTTCACCGGCTGGACGGCGGCGAGTCACTGGGCGCTCAGCGACCAGGTGTTCCGCACCACCGTACTGAAGACGGCCAAACGCGTCCGGACCTCGCGAGATCGGCTCCTCGATCACGAGTACCTCCTGGCCCACGCGAGCGAGGAAGCACTGCAATGGGGGATCAAGAGCGAGTGGCGCGGCGAGACCAGGCTCCGCTTCGCCGATCCGGGCCGCACCGTCATCGACGTTCTCGATGACCCGAGCCTGGCCGGAGGCATCCGTCACGCAGCAGAGATCACGAGCGCCTACCTGGACGAATATGCGCCGGAAATCCTAATTGACTACGCAGAGCGATCCGGGAACCATACCGTGTTTAAGCGGCTCGGCTACGTAATCGAGGCGCTTGGCCTGGACCAACCGTATCTGGTGAACGCCAGCCAGGACAGACTGTCGGCCGGCATTTCGGCTCTCGATCCCGACGGGCCACAGGGAGGACGGCGGAACATGCGCTGGAGACTCCGGATCAACGCGACGATCACACCGCAGGAGCCGTCATGATCTCCCGGCGCGAGCTTGAGCAGCTGCGCGCCGAATGGACGCTCGACATCGCGGTCATCGAGAAGGACTACCTTCTCGGCTGGCTGCTGGCCGGCATCGCTGCCCACCCCGCACTCGGCCGGACCTGGGTATTCAAGGGCGGTACCTGCCTCCGCAAGTGCTACTACGAAACGTTCCGCTTCTCTGAAGACCTCGACTTCACGGTCATGCCCGGCGGCCCCGACGATCCAGACGACCTGCGCCAGGTATTCGGCCAGATCGCTGAGTGGCTGCGCGAGGAATCCGGCATCGAGCTCACCGTTGACAGCGCGCCGTTTCGACGGCGGCAGAACAAGCGCGGCAAACCCACCACGCAGGGACGCATCGCCTACCGCGGCCCGAACCCCCAGCACATGCTCCCCAAGGTGAAGCTCGACATCACCGCCGACGAGATCCTCGCGGGCCGGCCCGTTCTCCGCCCTATCGGCCACCCGTACGGTGATGCGCCGCTGCCGGGAGGCCGTGTTCTGTGCTACTCGATCACCGAGCTGTTCGCCGAGAAGCTGCGGGCACTCGCCCAACGGTGCAGGCCCCGGGATCTCTACGATGTCGTGCATATCCACCGCCATCCCGACCTGATCGGCAGGCAGCAAACCGTCGCTGCGGCGCTCGGCCGTAAGTGCGAGCACGCGGGAATCGACGTCCCCGCCCTCGACGCGATCCAGTCATCCCCGTTCCGCCAGGAGATCGAGGCCGAATGGGAGAACATGCTCGGCCACCAGCTCCCGCAGCCGCTCCCGCCCTTCGCGGACTTCTGGTCCGCCCTGGACGATGTGTTCCGCTGGCTGGACGGCACTCTCAAGGTCGGCACGCTGCGAAGGGCCTCGCTCGGAGCCCTTGACCCGACCTGGCAGATCCCGCAGGCCATCACCTCATGGCGACGCGGCGTCCCGCTTGAGCTACTCCGCTACGCAGGATCGAACCGGCTCAAGGTCGACATCGACTACCGCGCCGGGAACGGGCG
>Ga0070698_100003078_pt1 | contig 18385 bp, 25 predicted proteins | sample KBSK1502metaG_FD_65477 | JGI IMG/M metagenome (GOLD analysis project Ga0070698, IMG submission 65477) | Corn, switchgrass and miscanthus rhizosphere microbial communities from Kellogg Biological Station, Michigan, USA - KBS K1-50-2 metaG | ecosystem: Host-associated > Plants > Roots >...
TGGCGGCCGCCTCCCAGGACTGGCTGCTGGTTCCAATCAGCTCCGTCACGCGATACACGCTGTCTGCCATGACCTACCTCCCCACCAGATTTGGATAAGTCATTGTCGCGCAGCCAGTAATTGCGCCGGACGGGCCGTGGAACGCCGGAGCTTCAACTCCCCATTCATGGGGAGGTGGCGGCGAAGCCGCCGGAGGGCTCGCCAGACGGGCCGTGGAAGGCCGGAGCTTCACCTCCCCATTCATGGGGAGGTGGCGGCGAAGCCGCCGGAGGGGCCGCCCGATGGGCCTAAGCCCGGACGTGCTCCAGCCTGCGCAGCTCGGGCAGGACGTCGGCCACCTTCTCCGCCAGCTTCTCGGGCTGCTCGCCGCGCAGGTAGAGCACCTGCTCAGTCACGCCTTTTTCTAGAAAGCCGCCGCACTGGTCGAGCAGCTCCTGGCGCGATTCGCCGTCCCAGCCGAACTGGATGGAGCGCCGGATTTCGCCAGGATCGCGCCCGACCTCAGCGCATGCCACCTCGAGCATCGCGGTCAGCTCTTCGACGCGTGAAGGGTCGCCGCCCGCGATATTCCAGACGTCGGCGTGGCGCGCGACCAGGCGCAGCGTCGTCTTCCCCGACGCGCCGATCCAGAACGGCGGATGGGGCTTCTGGAGGGGCTTGGGGTTCGCGATCGCGTCCTGGAAGTGGTAATAGCGACCCTCGAAGTTGGTGCGCTCCTCGGTGAAGAGCGACTTCAGGATCTGCAGAGACTCGCTGAGCAGGCCGACGCGATGGTCGAGGCCGGCGATTCCGTACATCTGATGCTCGACCTCCGCCCACGCGGCGCCGATGCCGAACTCGAGCCGGCCCCCGGACAGGTGGTCCACGGTGACCGCCGTCTTGGCCAGCAGCGCCGGGTTGCGATACGTGTTCCCGGTGACCATGCAGCCGATCCGCACGCGCCTGGTCGCTTCGGCCATCGCGGCCTGCAGCGCCCAGCCCTCGTAGATGGGCCGGTCGGGCGTGCCGCCGCCGATGGCGGCCAGGTGGTCGAAGTCCCACAGGTGGTCGAAGCCGCCCTCGTCGGCGATCCGCCAGACCGCGCGCAGCGACTCGATGGTGATGTCTTGGCCGGAGGCCTTGATCCCGAATCGGAGTGGGTGGGCCATCACCGGAACCGCACCCGCTGCACCCGGATGGCGTTGCGGTAGGAGGCGAAGAAGCTTTCGGGCGTCAGGTCGAGGTTCTTGATGTCGCGTCCGTACTTGCGGATGAACGCCGCAACCGCGGCGCGCGGCCTGGTCTTGGCGATGGTGGCCCGGCCAGAGGCGCGGACCACGTCATCGCCCACCTCGTCGCTGTTGAGGTGGAGCTCGACGTTCGGGTTCTCGCGGACGTCCCTGGCCTTGGCGCCGTCCACGGCGTGGATGAAAAACGACTTGCCATCCCACAGAAACCACACCGGCACCGCCTGCGGGCGCAGGTCCTTGCCGGTGGTGACCAGCCAGATGACCTTCTCCCTCTTCAGTCGCGACTCGGTGTGCCTGTCCACCCTCGCCCACTAGTTTGGCGTGTTGCCAAAACTGGCAAATTAGAGGCGATGAAGAAGCTAGCCGTAGACAAGACCGAGACCGAGTGGAAGCAAGACCTGACCCCCATGCAGTTTCATGTGCTGCGCGAGAATGGCACCGAGAGGCCGTTCACGGGCGAGTACTGGGACACCAAGACGCCCGGCGCGTACCTGTGCGCGGGCTGCGGCGCCAGGCTGTTCGAGTCGGAGACGAAGTTCGACGCCCACTGCGGCTGGCCGTCCTTCTATGCCCCCGCTGAAGGCGCGCCCATCGAGGAAACGGTGGACGACTCGCACTTCATGATCCGCACCGAGGTCACCTGCGCGAACTGCGGCGGGCACCTGGGCCACGTCTTCGACGACGGGCCGGAGCCGACCGGGCTGCGCTACTGCATCAACTCGGCCTCGATCAAGCTCGACCCGACCGAGTAAAACCTGAAGCCAGACAACACCCTCGGATAGGACCACGCCCTCGGATAGGACCACACCCTCGGATAGGCCGGACTAACCGGTAGTTTCCTCGAGGAAAACCTCGGATAGGCCGGACTATCCGGCATTCTGCCCTCCGTATCTAGACCCCTAGCGGTTTCCGCACGAGGATGATCGTCGTCCGGCCGGGCATGAAGTCCGACTCCAGGATCAGCGTCCGCGTGATCTTCGTCCCCACCCCGAGCTGCTCCCGCAGCCGCGCGTCCTCGTAAGGAAACACGTAATCCCGGATCCGCCGGAACGCCGCCTCCAGGTCCGGCACCACCTTCTGCGCGCCGATGACCAGGATCAGCCTGCCCGCCCCCGACGCGATCGGACCGATCTGGCTCCCGCTCGCGGACGTGATCACGATCTGCCCCGCCTCGGTCACAGCGTGGGCAGAGCCCAGCATCACGTCCGGCGCCGAACCTAGCTTCCGCATCTCGTCGCGCTGCGTCGCCCGGTCCAGCTTGGACGTCCGCTTGCGGATGAAGTCGTATTCCTCGCCCTCCATCAGCGTGCTGAAGATGCCCGCGTCCTCCAGCGTCTTCGACTTGCCCGAATGGACGCTCGCGCCCACCGGAATCCGTTCCAGCACCGCTTCCCTGGCCGCGTCAGCGTCGTCGACGATCAGCACGTCGAAGTTCCGCTCGCGCAGCCGCGCCGCCAGCGCCTCCAGGGCAGTCTCGGAGGCCGGCGTCGTGTAATCCACCGAAGTCACCGCCATATCAAACCATTCTCCCTACAAAGCTTGCAAGAGCAACTCTTAGTGGAACAAGCTTGAACCTTCCAGGTATTCCAAGTAGCGTGAGCGAGGTGACAGTCAAGGCCAGAGCCGCGGGCCAGGAGCAGGTGACCGCCTGGATCAACCTGCACCAGACCGTGCGCGTCATCCAGGCCCGCCTCGAGGAGCGCCTCCAGGCAGAGACCGACCTCTCCTGGGCCGAGTTCGAGCTGCTCATGCGCCTTCAGGTCACCTCCGGCCACCCGCTCCAGATGGGCGAGATCGCGGCCCAGCTCGTCGGCAGCCCAAGCGGCACCACGCGCATCGCCGACCGCCTGGAGAAGGACGGCCTGATCGTCCGCGAAACCCCCAAGGAGAACCGCCGCATCGTTCGCGTCCAGCTGACCGACAAGGGCAAGCAGGTGCTCGCCGCCGCCGACGACGCCTTCCGCGTCACGCTCCAGGAGACCTTCGGCGACCACCTCACCGACAGCGACGTCGCCGGCCTCCGGGCCAACCTGCGCAAGCTGCTCGAGAAGAACGGCGCCTGGCAGGAAGCGCGCTGCGACCCCGGCGCCTCGAAGACTTAAGAAGCGGAGCGCCGCGCCTCCAGCATCTTTCTGACGATCGGGCTCGGCTCCTTCGGCTGCCACGCGCGGTACGCCTCGCGCAGCGGCACCGGCCACTCCATGTCGAGGTCGACGCGCGTACCCGACGCGGCCGCGCCCGCCAGCACTTGCAGCGCCAGCGTCAAGACCCGCCGCTGCATGACACGATCGTGGGGCATCCCGAACGCGTGCCCGAACGGAAACTCCACACCGACGATGCGCGGAGCGCGGCGCTCCTCGGCCACCGCGGGCATCATCGTCACCACCACCGTCGGAATTCCCTCCGCCTCGATCCACCGTGCCAGCACGGGCACGTTGCTGCAGCAGTCGGGTCAAGCGGGCGCGAGGACGAGCCCGTCCGCGCCCTGCTCGCGCAGGTGCGTCACGATCGCCGGCGCGGTGACCGAGCGCCACTCGTGCAGCGAGCGGTCCTGGTAGCCCATCACCGACACGTGCTCGGTCACGGCGTCCACCAGCTCCGAGAGCACGCGCATCGGCAGCGCGATCTCCGGGTCGGCCCGAATGTCCTCGTCATTTATATGTAGGTGCGCGACGGCAAGCTTCTCGGGCGGGGTAGACGCCGGGATCGCCCGCCACGTCGGGTCGCCCCACTCCGGATGTGACCGCTCACGGTCGACGTCGAAGGAAGGCTGCGCATTGCGCACGTGGATCCCAGCCGACGTCAGCAGCGCGATGCGCGAATCCGCCAGCCGTTTCGCGAACGGCGCCCAGACCGGCCCCTCCTCGCCCCGGAACGGCCCCCGCCCCTCATAGAGAGGACGGAAGCTGCGCGGCAGAAACCTGTAGCTGTCGACGATCAATCAGTCGAGGCCTGACAGCGTGCCGGTGACGACCGGTCGCACCGAGCCGCCGACCTCGATGCGGCTCGGGATGTCCTCCTCCCCTTCGTCGTATCTCAGCTCGATGTGGATGAAGCTCTGGCGCCCCATCTTCGTCCCCTGTTCGGACACGATCGACACCCTGGACGCGCGCTCGACCAACCCGTACTTCACCGCGAACGCGCCCAGGGGACCGGCGGCAGACCCGGTGGCAGGGTCCTCGGGAATGTCGACGGCGAACATCCGGCTGTACAGCCGATCGTGGACAACCGCGAACAGGTAAACGCCGTGGGCCTTGCTACCTTTGAGCAGCTTGCGCACGTGAGCCGGGTCCGACGCGGCCCTGTCGACTGCTTCAGCAGTCTTGAGCGCGACGAAGAGGAACGGATTGCCCGTGCTGGCGACCTGGGCAGGGATGTCGTGGATGATGTCGTCCTCCTTGACGCCGATGGCGGCCGCGACCCGCGCGTGCGGCAGCACCGGGCCGAGCGTCAGCGGCGGATGCGTCATCCAGACAAGGTCACCAGCCCGGCGAATGGCGACTGGACCGACGCCCTCCTCGAGCGTGAATGCGTCACCGCCGGCCGGGATGAGGCCCTCGCTGGCGAGCACCCACGCCGTGCCGATCGTCGGATGGCCGGCGAACGGCAGCTCAGTCCCCGGCGTGAAGATGCGCACCCGCGCGGCGTGCGACGGATCGTCCGGCGGAAAGATGAACGTCGTCTCCGAGAAATTCATCTCGCGCGCGATGCGCTGCATGTCGTCGCTCGACAGCCCGCGTCCGTCGAGCACCACCGCGAGCTGGTTGCCCGCCAGCGGCTTCTCGGTGAAGACGTCGACTATGCGGATATTCCTCCCCATTTATGGAGAGGGGCTCCTCCCCATTTATGGGGAGGTGGCGCGCAGCGCCGGAGGGGCTGGGGTGATCAGACAAGTGGTCGTGCCGTGCGCGAGCAGCTTGCCGCTGCCGGCAGCCGTCAACTTGCCTTCCGCGGTCGCGATCGTGCCGCCGCGATAGACGATGCTGCCTTCGCAGCGGACCAGTCCCGTGTCGACCGTGATCGGGCGCACGAAGTTGACCTTGGTCTCGAGGGACGTGTAGCGCTCGCCCTCCTTCAGCGTGCTGTGGACGGCGACGCCCATCGCCGAGTCGAGCAGGGTCATCGCGTATCCGCCGTGCACGACGCCAATCGGGTTGTACAGATACTCGCCCGGCTCGCCCTCGAACACTGCCCTGCCCTCTTCGACGGACGCGACGGTGAAACCCATCAGGTTCGCGATCGGAGGGGGCGGCAGCCTGTGCGCGATCATCTCCTGCAGGAGCTCCAGGCCGCTGCGGCCGGCCGCTGCCTTCGGCACGGTCAGTGGGTCTTGCCACGTCACCGTCCGCGTGCGGTTCTTGTGCTGGGTCTCCATGCCTAACCTGAAAAGGCCGACAGCACGGCCAAAATTCCCAGCACCGCGATCGCCAGCCCGCTGAAGGTGCTGACGCCGCGCACGATCTTGGGCGTCAGGCGAGTGCGCAGCAGCGACACGCCGAACACCAGGACACACCACCACACCACCGAGCCGAGCAGCACCCCGATCACGACCAGTGAGGGTCGCAGAAACGAGCCGCCGGTGCCCAGCCCCAGCGTCGCCGCCAGCGCGGCGAAGGACACGATCGTCGCCGGGTTGGTGATCGTCAGCCCGAGGGTGGACGCATACGCCCACGCGGCGCCGCGGCCGTTGGTCGCTTTGGTCGCGGTCGCCTCGCGACCCCGCGCCATCAGGATCGTGACCCCCAGCACCACCAGGATCACGCCGCCGACGACGGCCAGCGGCCGCCGCCCCGCCGCAAAAGCGGTCGTCAGCGCGGTGACGCCAAGCGTCGCGATGGCGGCGTAAAACGCATCGGCGGTGGCGACTCCGAACCCGGAGAACAGGCCGGCCAGGCGGCCCTGGACGATCGTCCGCTTAACGCACAGGAAGAAGATCGGGCCCGGCGACGCGGCGACGGCGAACCCAAGGACGAAGCCCCTGAGCAACAGGCTGAACACCGCATCCCCTCATGGCGAGGGGAATTGTATGGGCTAGGGGAAATACGGCACGGGCTTGCCCGTCTCCGCGTACTTCTTCAGCCTGCCGACGACCCTGCCCCACGTGTAGTTGACCGACGCGAGGTCACCGGGCGGCAGGGCATCGGGCCACCCGTCGTGGTCGAACCACACCTCATTCGCGCCATCCTTGCCCGGCTTGATGTCCCACGTCACCGAGGTGCCGTTCCACTCGTCGAACCCGGAACGAGTCGACCAGCGCACCCGTTTGCCCGGCGTCAATTCCTCGACAGTCATCTCCAGCGCCGGCCCGCCGAACCCGAACCGCGCGATCGAGCCCGTCTTCGGCTCCGCGTGGCTGTCCGCGGTCCAGAAGCTCGCCAGCCCCTTGCTGGTCGACAACGCCTCGTAGATCTTGTTCGCGTCAGCCTGGATCGAAACCATATGCATAAGCGGCCCAGCCATCCCAATCTCCTCCTGAAGACACAACTTAATTAAGCAAGGTCTTAGGATATACCTCCGATGGATACGCTGCTCGTCCTGTCCAGCCCCGTGCGCCGCGAGATCCTGCGCCTGGTGTGGACCGAGGAGCGCCCCGCCGGCGACATCGCCAGGGCCTTCACGGTGAGCTGGCCCGCGGTGTCGCAAAACCTGCGCGTGCTCAAGGAGGCCGGTCTGGTCAGAGAGCGCCGCGAGGGCACGCGTCGCCTGTACCGCGCCGACCGCGCGGCTCTCAAGCCGCTCGAGGCCTACCTGCGCAAGACCTGGTCGCGAAAGATCGACCGCCTGCGCCTGCTGGCCGAGGCGGAGGAGCGGTCGCGATCGAAGCGCTGATCGAGCAGTTGATATCGGCGCCGGTCGCGACCGTTTTCTCCTACCTTGTCCAGCCGGAGAAGTTCGTGCTGTGGATGGGCACCGAGGCGACGATCGACGCGCGACCCGGCGGCGCGTTCCGCCTCGACGTCGACGGCGAGCACATCGCCAGCGGCACGATCGAGGCCGTGGATCCTCCCCACCGCGTCGTCCTGACGTGGGGCTGGGAGGGCAGCGAGGACGTGCCGCCCGGCTCGACGACGGTGGAGATCACGCTCGAGGCACGCGGGCGCGAGACTCTGCTGCGCCTGCGCCACACCGGCCTGCCCACCGAAGCTCAGCGCGACGCCCATGCCGCCGGGTGGGCGGGCTACCTCGCTCAGCTAGCCTTGAAAGCCTGAAGATCGGATCATGTCCTCCCCACCTCGTGGGGAGGTGGCGGCGAAGCCGCCGGAGGGGCTGTTGAAGGTCGGTCTAGGGCTGCCCAACTCGGACCGCTCGCTGCGCCGCGGCCGCCTGCTCGTCGACGTCGCGCGGCGCGCGGAGGAGCTCGGCTTCTCGACGCTCGCCACCATCGGCCGCGAGGCGTACCCGACGTACGAGGAGCTCGTCACGTTGAGCGCGGCGGCCGCCGCGACGGAGCGCATCGGGCTGATGACGGACATCCTCCTCGCCGCCACGCGCGAGCCTGTGCTCCTGGCGAAGCAGGCCGCGACCCTGGACCAGATCTCCGAAGGCCGGTTCGTCCTGGGCATCGGAGCCGGCGCGCGCGAGGACGACTTCACGATCACCGGCTACGACTTCCACACGCGCGGCCGGCGGCTGGACGAAATGCTCGAGCTGATGCACCGCGCCTGGCACGGCGATGCCGTGCTCGGCTCGGCGCACCCGGTGACGCCGCGGCCGGTGAACGGCCGCTTCGTGCCCACCACGTTCGGCGGCCAGTCGGAGGGGGCCGTGCGGAGGGTCGCGAGATACGGGATTGGCTACACCCTTGGCGGAGGCACGCCGGAAGCTCTTGCCGGGATGATGCAGCGAGTCGACAAGGCCTGGAAGGAGGGTGGCCGGGAGGGCACGCCGAAGTACTGGGCGCTGGGCTACTTCGCGTTCGGCGAGGAGGTGGCTGAAGAGGCGGAGGACAACCTCATCGGCTACTACGGCGAGTTCGGGACGCGGGTGTGGGCCCGCGCCGTGAGGACCCGCGACGACGCCAGGGCGCGCTTGAAGATGTTCGAAGAGGTCGGCTGCGACGAGTACATCTTCTTCATGTCCGCGCCGTCCGCGGAGCAAGCCGAGCGTTTGGCAGAAGCGGTTTTCTAGCTTTGCGCTGACGGCATTACCGGGCGGCCATAATCTGCGTTCAAGCAACCATGGGTCGCCGCCTCCTCACCGCCATAGCTGCCGTCGCGGGCCTGATGCTCGCCGCGCTTGTCGCCGCGGCCGCGTACACGGCCCTCCACGCGCCGCTGCAGATCAACCCCAACAGCAACCTGTCGCCGGATAACTGCACGCCAGGCCCGTGCGCCAACGTGCAGGGCTACAAGATCTGGATCTCCAACGTCCGCCTGGACAACGACGTGGTGCGGCTGACGGTGAAGTTCCAGAACGCCAGCGCCTCGACCCACGCCTCGCCCGACGACCTGCAGCTCATCGACACCGGGCGCCGCGCGTCGCCGATGATCACGGACTCGTCGGGCTGCAACACCTTCACGCGGCACGACTTCAACAACGGCGCCTTCTTCGGTCCGATCGACGTCTGCTTCCGGGTCAGCAACACGACGCCGCCGTTCATCCTCCACTGGTCCCCCGACCTGGGCGCGTTCTGCTGCCAGAAGGACATCACGATCTGGCCGACCTGAGCTTCAACGCTCGGTCGACGCGGTTGGTGATGAGGCATTCGATGCGCGGGTCGTCCATGAACCGGCGCATGAGCCTTTTGTCGTCGACCGTCCACACCCACAGCGGCTTGTCGTAGGACCGGTCCGCGTACCGCTGGTCGACTGCGACGAAGTCGAGGGGGCTGACGCGAACCTCGGGAAAGTTGTGTTTGATCGCGCGGATCGATTCTTCGAAGTCGGGCGTGGCCACGACTTTGTGTGGCGGAAGCGTCCTCAGCACCCGCGTGAGCAGCTCGACCTCGTAACCCGACTCCTTCATGTCGAGGTGAAGGCCGGCGCGGCCGTCGAGCGCGAGTAGGACCTCGTCGAGCGTGGCGTGCCGCGCGCCCGGTCGGGGCTCGTCGTGGGCGTCGATGATCACTCCTCGTTGATCGCGCCGGACGTCGATCTCGATGAAGTCGGCGCCGGATCCGATCCATCTCGGAAAACCGGCGTGCGCGTCTATCAGCACACTAAAAGGATGCCGACTGTCGTCATCACGGGCGCCACGGGCGCGATCGGGTCCGCCACCGTGGCCGGGCTGGAGAAGCGCCGCGCGCAGGTGATCAAGCTGTCGCGACCCGCGTGCGACCTCTCCTCGCTGGCCTCGGTGCGGGCGGCGGCGCGGGAGCTGAACCGCGCGGGCGGCCACATCGACGCGCTGCTGCATGTCGCGGCGGTGTTCGTGCCGCGGTTCCAGAAGTCGGCCGAGGGGTGGGAGCTGATGCTCACGGTCAACCACCTCGGGCCGTTTCTCCTGACCAACCTTCTGCGCGACCGGCTGGCGGGCGGCGGGCGCGTGATCACCGTGACGGCGCCGTCGACGACGAAGGTCGACCTGTCGCGGATGCTCGACCGCGACCGCTTCAGCGCCTACTACTCGTTCGGCGCGACGAAGGCGGCGAACCTGATGTTCACGTTCGAGCTGGCGCGCCGCGCGAAGCGGTGGGACGTGAAGGCGAACGCGTTCCACCCCGGCATCGTGAGCTCGCAGCTCACGCGCGAGATGCCGTTGGTCGCCCGCGTGGCGACGCGGTGGCTCGGGCGCGACCCCTGGGCGCCGGCGGAGGACCTGGTCGACCTCGCTTTGTCCTCCTCTCATGCAGGCACGACGGGATGGTTCTTCAAAGGCCGCCGCCGCATCGACGCGCCAAAGTCGACCCTCGACGTGCCGCTGCAGGGCAAGGTGTGGACGCGCAGCGCCGAGTTGGTGGAGCTGGAAGGCGGCTTCTAGGAGATTGTTCCTCCCCATTCATGGGGAGGTGGCCGACGAAGCCGGCCGGAGGGGCTTCTCCTTCTCCATCCCCAGCACGCAAATCGTTCACAACTCGCTCACAGGTGTCGGGAACGATGGATAGCAACGACATCTCGTTCACCACAAAAGGAGTGAATCGGCAATGAGACGCGGTTTCGGTCTGATCGGATTGCTGGCGACAGCGATCCTGCTCGTGATCGTGGGAGCGATCGCCTACAACATCGGGTACTCCGATGGCGTGTCGACGCACCTCCCGGCGGTCACGCAGGGTGACGGCGCGCCGGCGGGCTACTACTACGGCTACGGCCGCCAGTTCGGCTTCGGGCTGTTCGGGATCTTCTGGTTCCTGCTGATCCTGTTCGGCATCTTCTGGCTGCTCCGCCTCGCCTTCTTCGGATTCTGGGGACGGCGCATGTGGGGCGGCGGATGGGGCTACGGCCGCGGATGGGGCTATGGCCCGGGCAGGTTCCCCGGCGGATCGTTCGAGGAGCGCGCCCAGGAGTGGCACCGCCGGCAGCACGGCGAGCAGCCGCCAACTCCTTCGGAGACTCCCCCTCCCCCCAAGGACGTTCGCTCCGTCTAGCGAGCGATGTCCGAACCTAGGATGGTCGTCAACGTGGCGACCATCCTTGTCGTTGACGACGAGCCGCGGATCGTGCAGCTCGTCCGCGACTATCTCGAGCACGGCGGGTTCACGGTGCTGACCGCCGCCGATGGACCGTCGGCCCTGCGCTCGGCGCGCACGGGCCGGCCGGACCTGGTGGTGTTGGACCTCGGTCTGCCCGGGCTGGACGGGCTGGACGTGGCGCGCTCGCTGCGCCGCGACGGGGCGGTGCCGATCATCATGCTGACCGCGCGGACCGAGGAGTCGGACAAGCTGGTCGGCCTGGAGCTGGGCGCCGACGACTATCTCACCAAGCCGTTCTCGCCCAAGGAGCTGGTGGCGCGCGTGCGGGCGGTGCTGCGGCGAGCCTCCGATGCCGCTGCCCCCGCAGATGTCATCCGCGTCGGACCGGACGTCGAGCTGGACGTGCCGCGGATGGAGGCGCGCTTCGGCGGCCGCCGCGTCGACCTGACCAAGAGCGAATTCCAGATCGTCGCTTTGATGGCCCGCCAGCCCGGCCGCGTGTTCACGCGCTCGCAGCTGCTGGACGCTGTGCGCGGTGTGGCCATCGAGTCGTACGAGCGCGCGATCGACGCGCACATCAAGAACATCCGGCGCAAGATCGGCGCCCGACATATCGAAACTGTCTTCGGCGTCGGCTATCGGTTCGCCGAGCCCGCGGGTTCATGAGGGCCGGCGGCGGCCCGGGCCGGTGGCGCGGCTGGGACTCGAACGCGTGGCCCGCGACGATGCGCCGGCCGCCATGGTGGCCGGAGGGCGAGCCGTTCCCGCCTGTCCGTCGCTGGGGCCGCCGGCGCGGGCCGGCTCCGTTCATCCGCTTCATCGGATGCTTCGTCCTCACCATCTTTTTGCTGTCTCTGGCGGTCGGTGGACTGATCGGAGCGCTGTTCGGCCGCGGCGAACCTCATCCGTTCTTCTTTCCGTTCGGCTTGATCCCGATCGTGATCGTGGCCCTGATCGTGATCGGCGTCGCGGGCGGCCTGCGCCGCGTGGCGCAACCGATGGACAACCTGATCGAAGCCGCGCGGCGGATCGAGTCGGGCGACTACTCGGCGCAGGTCCCGGAGTGGGGCTCGCCCGACCTGCGGTCGGTGGCGCGGGCTTTCAACTCCATGTCGGCGCGGCTGAAGGCGATGGATGAGCAGCGGCGGTCGTTCCTGGCGGACGTGACGCACGAGCTGCGCACACCGCTGTCAGTGATCCAGGGCCAGGCGGAGGCGATCGCGGACGGCGTGTATCCGGCCGACGCCGCCCACCTGGCACCGATCCTGGACGCCACGCAGACGCTGGACCGCCTGGTTGAGGACCTACGGACGTTGGTGCTGACCGACGCCGGCAACCTGGTGCTGCACAAAGAACCGACGGACATCGCCGCGCTGGTCCACGACACCGTCGAGTCGTTCCGGGCTCAGGCCGAATCCAAGGGCGTGTCTCTGACAAGCGAAATCGCCGGCCAGGTGCCGACGATCGAGGTCGACCAGGCTCGCATCCGCCAGGTGATCGGGAATTTACTCTCGAACGCGATCCGTCACACGCCCTCAGGCGGCTCGGTGAAGGCGGCCATATCCTCGGCGACTAACGAGGTGACGATCACGGTCACCGACACGGGCGAAGGAATCCCGCCTGACCTATTGCCTCACGTCTTCGACCGGTTCGTGAAAGGCCCGAATTCCACTGGCAGTGGCCTGGGCCTTGCAATCGCGCGAGACATCGTGAACCTGCATTCGGGCCGAATCGCAGCGACGTCCGGGTCGTCCGGGACAACTCTCACCGTCACACTTCCGGCAATGATGAAACCGATTTGAAGCAGTCTGAGCACATTCGTTGGCTAGAGACGATTGCGCGAATGGACGTCCAGGCGATCGGCCAGATGATGGAGTTTCTTGTCTGGGCGGAATTGATCGAGCAGTCCCGGGGAGCCCTTCACGTTTTTCTGCCGGTGCTGGATCGCGGTCTCGACGCCGTGATACATCGACGCACCGACGGCGAATACATCGGCGTTCAGGTTAAGTGCCGCACCCAGGCCATCAACGGCTTTGTAGAGATCGGAATCCCGGCCCATGGCCTAGTCGATGACCGCGCACTGGTAATCGCGGGCCTGCTCATCAACGAAGGTCTGCGCACGGAGCTGGGCCCCAAGTTGCTCGTCGTCGATCAGGCCACCTTCAAGCGCGTCGCCGCGCGAAGCCTCGTCAACGGCGAAGAGGTCTATACGGCCAGCTTCAGCATGGACTCCACGACCAGCCATTGGCGGCCATACCTCGTATCACGCGATGAACTGGCCGATCGTCTGCTAGGCCCAACGAAACCCACCGCATTCGAATACCCGGGCCGAGAAGAAATTGACGATTACGCCAGCTGGCTTGGATCCATTGGCGAGTACGAGGTAATCCTCAGGATCATGCACGAGCCCAACGTCAGCGTGTTCCGGCCGTTCCCTGACCTCGAGACGGTCGAGGTGCTGGTTCGCCATGACGTCAATGGGCGCTTCCTTGGACTGCAGGTGAAGACCGCAGTGCCCGACCTCCAACGACATGGTGAGGCGCATCTGCAAATCCGGAAGGCGTCATTCGTGCCCGCGCCGAGCACATACCTCGTCGGGCTGGCGTGGCTCCCAGAACAGACGCAATTCGCGGACGAATGTCTGGTGGTCCCTTCTGAAGACGTCGCCGCGGTAGCAGCCGACGGTGGCCAACACTGGGTAATGAACTTCCGCCCACACAGCAAAGAACGAGGCCGCCTTGACCCGTACCGGCACCGGCTGTCGGAACTGGCGACCTTGATTGAGGGTTTAAGCGCCTAGTACGCCGCCCCTACGGTTCCCTTATTGGTCTTTCGCCTATGGTGCGCGCTGTGCCCGCCGCAAGATGGCGACGCTGCTTCCTTATGCCGTCATGCCACGAATCGGTGTTGGTTGTGCCAATCCAAGAACTTTGGATTAGGCCGGTCGGCAGGCTGAGCTGGAACGAGAAGCTTGTGGCCGGTCATCTCGAGATACTCCTCCCCGTTGTGAAATTCGCTTTTCAATCGCTTGCTCACAACTACGTCCATCGCAGGTGTCACGGTCAGATACCCGCGGTCGAATAGCGTGTGGAGATCTCGGCGCAGCAATAGTCCGTTGTCGATGCGGTGTTCGCCACCCTCGGCGTATGGCCTGATGTGCGCCGCTTCGAGCACAGGCAGGACACGTTCACTTGTGATCGCGCATCGGCGCGCATACGCGTCGATGATTGCGGCCTGGAACGACCCCTGGCCAAGTCGTGGGAACTTGAACATGGGCGGGCCATACCGAGGTGCTATCGGTTCGGCAACCGAGACAACACCGGCTTTCAGCGCCGGGCCCGCCACGAGCGGCCGGATCTGGTCCCAAAGCGACCTTCCTGGCTCATCGTCCAACCGGTAACGGCGTCCGGACTGGATGTTCATTTTCCAGTCGGGCGCTTCGATCCAATCAGCTTCTCCAAAGAATGTTGGCTGCTCCAATAGGATGCAACCCACTTCGTAGTCCTCAGTCAGAGACGCCACCTTTCGGTATTTCTCTACTCGGCGCCTCATCTCGAATATCGACGGGGCGCCATTCTTGGGCCCGAACGCTTCCCACGCGATGCTCACTGGCAGCGCAACATAACGTGCGAAGAAGCCGACTCCGACGATGCGATTCCATGGGCTGTGCAGCTTGAAAAGGAACGGTTCGCCTGGCGAGAGGGCTCTGAATGCATGTGGACTGGGCTGCCAGAAATTGACTTCATCGATCTGCGCGGCTTCGCGTAGCTGGCTGAACCAGTCCCAGTCGGTGATGCCGACGTAAGCAGTCGGAGGCCCAGCGATCGTGGCCATCGTGCGTCAGCCGGCTTTACGAAATCGCTCGTATCGTTCGGCCAAGAAGTCAACGTTCGGGCGCAGGACCTTCTGGCGTGGGACTGTGATGGACTGGCCATCGAACCCCTGCAGCCCAACCTTGAGCATCGGGCCGTCAGCCTCACGCAGCACATCGTGTCGGACTTCGATCCTCAAGTCGGGTCGAACGCCAAGAATATCCGCGTCGAACGCCGCGTGATGCAGCTTGCACAGCGCCAACCCATTCGGAACAAGAGGATCGCCTCGCGGATCCTTATCAGGGAGGATGTGTGCCGCGTCGAGCAGTTCCCAATGCCGCAGCCGGCACACAGCACACGTCTCCTCATAGGCGTCCAAGACTCGGACTCTGAAGAGCGATTGGTGCAGGCGCCTGTTCATCAAGACCGCGAGATATGCGCGTTTTGGAGCATCGGCCAGAGTGGAAGCAGACGCTTCAACATCCGCTATGTCCTCGGTCAGGATCGTGAATGTGAGCCTGGCGGGGTCGTCGGCGACCACGTAGACGGGCCACTCGGCGTGATAGAGGCCAGGGCGGTGACCGTGGAAGTAGATGACAGGGACGTGCTCTGCCATGGCTCGACGAAGACCTGCATTGTCAGGGTGGCGAGGGTCCGTGCCTCTGTATCGGTAGTGGACGCCCTGGTACGTCGGCTCATCCTCATAAGGCCTTTCCTTACCTGGGACCTCCGGCACCGTAGTAATGCTGAGCGGGAGTTCGCAGACAGCGGGTTTGAAGATCCCTTGAGGCCCGACAAGTGGAACGCGCCGCCCGTCAAATTCGAATCCTTGCTCCAGGACCCGTCGGGGAAGCACCGAGCCGCCTCGAACGGCGCTCTGTTCCTTCAGGAAGTTGAAGGCCGCCACCCTCACCGCCTGGTCGAGGTCGGCTCCCACTGAGCCCGAATCTTATGGCGTACTGCCTATAGGGACGCCGCCTTAATGGGCTGGGTAGTCATCGCCGCCTGCCGAGGCTAGGTTGCTCGAGTGGACCACGCCGCAGACGACCGGCAGCTACTCAAAGACTTGATCGGTAGCGCTGCGCCAAGGTCGTGGCAGATGGAGATGACACAACTGCTCGAAGCAACCGAAGCAGAACTGGCCTCCCTCGGTCTCCCGCGTCCCGCCAGGCGCCGGCTGCTCGCTTGTGCCGAGATCGCTCGCCGCTACCAGCCGAGGGTCTCGCGGCCAAATCCGATCACGACACCGGGGTTAGCTGTCGCACATCTCGGCTCCTTGCGGTGCCGCAACCGCGAGACCTTGGCCGTGCTGCTTCTTGACGTCCGGCTCAGCGTGATTGCGCTCGAGATTGTTGCTGTTGGCGCGGTTGCTCATGTGTCAGTCGAGCCAAGAGAGGTATTCGCCCCGGCCATGACAGCGCACGCCAGCGCGGTAGTGCTCGCTCATAACCACCCGTCCGGTGACCCTGAGCCGAGCGCTCAGGACGTCCAATTCACGCGCAGCATGGTTGATGCTGGGCGTGTCCTCGGCATCGACGTTGTCGATCACCTCATCGTGGCGCAGCGCAGTTATTTCAGTATGCGTAGTGCTGGCCGACTCTGACAGTACCGTGGGAGGCGCAGCCGGATGGGTGTTCGCCCGGCGCGCGCGTGTGTAGCCCTTCGGACCGTGATTTTCCGTAACTCGCCGTGACTCCGCTTCGACCGGTCAGCTAGTCGCGATCGGCTCCGTGTGCCGACAGGACGGGTAGCCAGTGCAGCCCCAGAACGATTGACCAGCCAAGCTTCCTTTTCTCGCAACCCGAACGACCATAGGTCGGCCGCAATTGCTGCATAGATGATTATGGCCAGACGGAGCCACAGCATTCGGCGAAGGCCCGCTGCTCAGCTTGGCGACAAGATGGCCCAGCTCGATGCCATCAACCAGAGTCAGATTTTTCTTGTCGGTCCATCTCCGAGCATCGTTGGTGAAGTTGCCTGAAGTCACCAGGATCGCGCCGTCGGCATGCTCGTCCGCGACCGCACCCCATAGTTCACGGACCTGCGGCAGACGAACCACCCTTTCCTTCCAGTGCTTCGCTTGAACCAGGAGCTTCTCGCCTCCTTTGCGTATCTCCAGGTCAGCTCCGCCGTCGGCCATTGGTCCTCCACGTTGGACAACTTCGTATCCCTGCCGTCGATAGACCTCACCTAGAAGACGTTCAAACTCCTGCCAGCTGAGCCTTCGAACCGACTCAATGCCAGTTTGCGTGTCGAGGCGATAGCGATCGCTTCGGCGGTCAAACCAACCCGTCCCCGCGCCCACTAGACCGAACAGCAGAATCGATCCGGCGAATAGTCCTCCGATGATCCGGATTACCGGCAGGAAGATCACCGCGAAATTCACTCCGTCAGCTTTTGGATATGAAGGCGCCAGCAGCGGTGCCACTACCTCGCAAAGAAGCGCAACCAGCGCGGCTGCGACGATGGCGTACGTAAGCGGCATCTTCTCGAAGAGCGCGGCAGTGTCGATGAGGTCGGATCCCGACGAGCGGCGCGAACGTCTTGGCATGACGCCAGCGAATATCTCATAGCACGGCGCGTCGCTTAACAGAATTAACGGAGAGAGTTGGAGCGAGACTAGGTCACGACCCCAACCAACGATGCCGGGGGCATCAGGACGCACCAATATCTAACGGCGCACACTCGCTGATGGTGAGAGACGAGTGGAGCGGGAGACGGGACTCTCGACCCCAAGTACCAATCACCGCGTCGAGTTGATTTATCGACTCGGATAACGGCCTACTGGCGGGACGATGTCGACCTGGTGGCACCGACTCGCCAGGAAACGAAATGACCCCAACGGATCGCCTCTCCGGCTTCGGAACCGGTCTTGCGACCAACTCCGACTCCGGTGAACGTGTCCCTTGGGGCCACTGCTCACAGTACTCCACTCCCAACGGTTCTGCCCGCGTATCTTTTTTCCGTAGCCTGGCTACTCAGAAGGTCTGGGGTGGGCCGATCGCGACATTCGGTTGACGTGGTCAACGCGCCCGGCCGGGGCTAGTCGCTTGCACTTGGCGGCCGCCCTCCACCGCCCTCGGCAACAGTTCTTATGTGCTCCGCACACCGACCAATTGAGGTGTATGGTGGCGACAGCGGACCGCTCCCCAGCCCGTTACATCTTTGAGCTGAAATTGGCGGAAGCGCCGAGCGGCCCGCTTAACTCCAAGCTCATGAGTTTCGCCCGCGACCCAGGTCACCTATCGAGGGCGATCGCGCGGACGGCAGTTTGGGTGTCCTACGACTACCGTCGTGGCTTTCTGCGGAGTCGATTGGTCCCGGCGCGCTTGCGCTCCCGGACCACGCGGATGGCCGAGGCCTGGTCAATGGCACTCACCACGAGCTTGCGCGGCCGGCCAGGAGGGCGGCGCGCGCGCCGGAAGGCTTCCAGGTCGTCCGGGAGAATTGCCCACACGATTCCCACTTTGATTCCGTACAGTCGCTGCCGCAGCAGCATCCGGCGCACGTAGGCCTCCGATGCGTTGAGTTCGGCGGCAGCCTCAGCAACGGACAGCAAGCGTGGGCGCTCGATCCGCGGAATATTAGCACGTCGCCGCAACCATTTTCTGCTATAGTGGCAACTGTTCTGGACTGAGTCGGGGGCTGGTAACGGCCCTCGCGGTTGCCGGCCTCGGATGGCAGTAGCCTTCTTGGCCCTCCGCCTCGCGGTACTCCTTAGGAGGAGACGCAATGACCGAATCCAAAGACACGACCGCCCGTTTCGTAGCCGCGTT
>Ga0070698_100003079_pt1 | contig 18384 bp, 20 predicted proteins | sample KBSK1502metaG_FD_65477 | JGI IMG/M metagenome (GOLD analysis project Ga0070698, IMG submission 65477) | Corn, switchgrass and miscanthus rhizosphere microbial communities from Kellogg Biological Station, Michigan, USA - KBS K1-50-2 metaG | ecosystem: Host-associated > Plants > Roots >...
CCGGAAAGCCTGTCCGCGGTCGCCATTGCGGCCGCCGCCTCGGTGGGCATGTCGTCCTACGGAACTCCGATCGTGAAGTCGGGGCCCCGGGGAACCGTGGTGGGCCTGCTCTGCCATGGCGGACATGTCATCGTGCACGCGATTCCCGAAGAGTCACGCTGCCTGGTGGACATCCTGGTGATGGCCCCGGGTAACGCTGCCGACCGCGGCATCGAGGTCATTGCGCGGCGCCTGGGCGGGAAGCCGGAGTAGCCGACCCTCGAATCACACCCTCCGACCGTTTCTCCGGCACCAGGAACTCCACCGCGACGTTCAACACCGCCTCCGCCGTCACCTCCCGGTAAGGCCGGCCGGGATCGGCGGTCTCTTCCAACCCGGTTCCGACCAGCCACGCCTCGATCATCTCTCCCAGCACCGAGCCGGCGCTCTGCCGTGCGACCTCAGACTGGCCGGCGAGATAGTTCACCGCCTGGTCCAGCTCCGGGCCGCTGACCGGTTCCCGGGTGAAGCGGGCCAGCTCCTTGAGCATTTCTTCCCGCGCCTCCGGCTCCCGCTCCGGCGCGGTGGCGATGTAGGTCAACAACGCCCCGGCGCCGCCGCGCTGCCATGAATTCGCTATCACCGTATAGGCCAGCGACCGCCGGCTCCGGAGCGATTCAAAAAGCCGCCCGCCCAGCCCGCCCGCCACCGCCGCCCAGACCTCGGCCGCGTGCCGGCGGGGATCCCGCCGCGATGGGCCCGGGAACAACATCGCCACCGCGGTCTGCGCCTTGTCCCGTTCGATCGCGCGCTCGCCGGCTGAGCTCATCGCCCAGGCTTGCGCGGTGCCGCCCGCCCGGGTCGGGCGATCCTGAAGGTCGCCGAAGATTGCGGTCAGCTGGTCGGCGACGGCTTCAGGATCCAGGTCTCCCACTGCGGCCACCGTGATTCTCCGCTCCATGCTTCGCCGGTAGTACTCCCGCGTCCGGTCAACCGTGAGATTCGGCAGCGTCTCCGGCAGTCCGCCAACTGGCAGCCCGTAGCCGCGCCGGCCGAAGGCGCTGCCAAACGCCAGCTGCAACGGGTAACGGACCATGTCGTCCGCCAACTGGAGAGCTTCGTCAGTCATCAGCCGCCGCTCCCGCTCGACATCGCCCGGTTCCAGCCGGGCTTCCGTCCGCACCGCGGAAAGCAGCGCCGCGGCTGCCTCCAGCCGGTCGGCCAGCACGCTGGTGCTGAATCCGAGCCAGTCCGCCGAGGCGGCGACACCCAGCGCGCCGCCCAGCCGCTCGAACGCAAAGGCGAGTTGTCCGGAATCGTACGGACCGGCCCCGCGCACGGCGCTTCGCACCGCCAGGGCACCGATGCCGGCTTCCTCGGGGTTCTCGATCCCATCGCGCACGGCGTAGAGGCCGAGCGTCACGGTCGGCACGCCGGTCTTGCGGCGAATCAGCAGGTCGGCGCCGGCCAACGAAACATGAAGCACCTGGTCCACCCGCCAGCCCGGAGGCGATCGGCGGCGCGGATGCGCTGGAACTTCCGGCTCGCTCGAGGCGGCCGGTTTCGCCGGCGAGCGAAATCCGCTCCGCACCGTGTCGCCATCGAGGTCCGCGCCGGCCTTGTCCGGTTGATACACGACGGCGGACACCCGATCCTGCCCGAGATAGCGCTCCGCCACTTCCCGCACCTGCGCGGCGGTAACTGCCTCGAGCGCGGCGTACTCCTCATCCAGGTACGAGTAGTGCCTGAGGCCTTCGGCCTCGGCCAGCGCGGTGGCGCGTCCGTCCATGGACTCGAGCCGGCGAGCCCAGCGGGTGAGCAACAGGGTCCGGGCGCGCGCCAGATCTTCCGGCTCCGGTCCCGACTGAATGAGCCGCGCGACCTGGCCACCGGCTCCCCCGAGCACCGCATTCACCGTGTCCGGCTCGGTTTCGGCCGACACGCCGAAGATGCCTACTTCAGTCGGAGCGTAGAAGTGCGCCGACGCCGAGGTGGCGAGCCCGGTCTCCCGCAGTGCGCGATAGAGCCAGGATCCACGACCCATGCCGAGGATCGCGGCGGCCATGTCGAGCGCCGGCGCATCGGGATGCAACGGGGGGACGGCGTGCCAGCCGAGCGCCAGGTGGGCATGGGTGACATCGCCCCGGAGAGTGCGGACCCGCACTCCCTCGTGGGGCGGCTCTTCGGGAGAACCGTCCACCGCCCCGGCTGCATCCGGCCAGCCGCCATAGGCGGACTCGGCCAGCAGGAGGGCGGAATCCTCGTCGATCGCGCCGACGATCGATACCACGGTGCGCCGCGGCACATAGCGCGACCGATAGTAGCCGAACACGTCGTCCCGGGTGAATCCAGCCAGCACCGCTTCCTGACCGATCCGCCAGCGCCGGATGCGATGCCGGTCGAACATGACGGCATTGAGCGTCTCGTGTGCCACCGCCGAAGCGCTGTCGAGCTTGCGCCGGGCCTCCTGGATGATGACCTGGAGTTCCCGGGCCAGCTCGCCGGGATCGATCACCGAATGCTGCAGCGCGTCGGCCTGGATATCGACGGCCGCCTCCAGGCTCGAGGCCGGCAACACCACGAAGTAGGACGTGTGGTCGTAGCCGGTGCCGGCGTTGAGATAGCCGCCCGCAGCTTTGGTCTCCCGCGCGATGTCGCCGGGGCCGCGCCGCTCGGTCCCCTTGAAAAACATGTGTTCCAGGACGTGGGAGATCCCGGCCCAGCGATCGGGCTCGTCGAAGAATCCGGCTTTGACATGGGTCACGACCGCCGCGGCAGGGGCGGAGTCTTCGCGTTGGACCAGGACCGTCAGACCATTGGAGAGGACTGTACGGCGGACCCGGTCAGTCCAGCGCGTCACGCCCGTCCGCCGGCGCCGAGGGGGCGCCAGCGAAGCACGGCGAGCGCGGCGAGAACGAGCCCGGCTCCATAGAGGAGCACGTGGGTCAGGTCGGAACCGGTAAGCGGTGGCGCGTTCAATCCGGTCAGGTGGAAAGGCGGAAGCAGCTGATACACGAAGACCCAGAAGGACGACAAATCGATTTGGGGCGAGTGGTGCAGGGCGTTGAGCATGCTTTGCAGCATGAATACCATAAGTCCCAGCAGCCAGTCCGCCCGCAGCACGGTGGACACCAGGAAGACCAGCCCGCCCAGGAGAAGATAAAACGACTCGAGCCGGCCCACGAGCGACCACTCCATGGGGATATGGCCGAGGGCGAGCGAGAATGACAGGGTGTACACCGGCGCCATCACGGCGACGAGCAGGGCACCGAGGAGCCAGCGCTGCAGGTAATACAGTGGGGGACTCACCGGCCGGGAGAAGATGCTGCGATAATAGCCCTGGATGCGATCCCCGCTCACCATCTCCGACGTGCACAGCAGGATGAAGATCCAGCCGCTCTGCTGCACCATGTTTCGAATCCAGTCCGGGCCGATCGTCGCCGGCGGCCGCGGGGAGATCCGGACGGTAATGACGTAAATCAGGAGGCTGATCGCGAAGAGCACCAATCCCTGGGTCCGCAGCAGGTCGCGTAGCATCCAGGGCAGGTAGCGAATGGGGATCCGGCTCATGACTCGCTCTCCCCCACCGCGGCGCGGAACTCGGTCTCCAGCCGGCTTTGTTCCGGATAAAACGCGACAAGGGTGATTCCCGCTTCCATCACCTCGGCGAGTCGCTGATTGAGCTGCTCCAGCGTCCCGCTCACCCGGAACTCATTGGAGCGTCCCTCCACGACTGTTGCATCGGCGAAGAACTCGGCCAGGCGGGGGGCCGGATGGGCCAGGACCAGGCGGTACACCCCACCGGTATGGGCACCGCCCGCCGTCACGATCCGCTGCAGCCGGCCCTGGTTCAGGATGCCAACCCGGTCCGCCAGCCGCTCCAGTTCATCCAGGTTGTGCGAGGCAATCAGGATCGTGCGGGAAGGCCGCCGGAGCTCGGTGACGATGTCGCGGAATTTCTGGGTCCAGACCGGATCGAGACCGTGAGTCGGCTCGTCGAAGATCACCAGGTCCGAATCGGCGAGCAGGGCCTGCGCGATGCCCAGCCGCTGGAGATTGCCCTTGGAGAGCTGGCGAACCTGTTTCTTGCAATGCTCCTCGAGCCCGAGGGTATCGATGGCGTGTCGAACCCGGTCCCGGGCCGTAGGCTTCGGCAGGTTGGACAGCGAGGCATAGCGATACAGCGCGGACTCGAGGTTCCAGCGGGGCGGAATGGAAACCAGCTCGGTCAGGTAGGAGACCCCGCTCCGCTCGACGTACTGCCGCGGATTGTGGCCGTCGAGACGGGCCTGTCCCGCGGTGGGCCGCAGGTAGCCGAGCAGGATGGACAGCATGGTCGACTTGCCGGCCCCGTTGGGCCCGGCGATGCCGAACACCTCGCCCCGTGAAATGCTCAGGGTCAGGCCGGCGAGGGCCTCCACTCGCCGGTTCCGGAACAGTGAGATGTAGGTCTTGGAGACGTTCTCGAGTTCGATCACTGAAGAATGCGAAGGACGCCGGCCTGGGCACTGGCCTGGAAGAACGTCTCGGCGTCAGTGACCGGAATAACGATGCCGGTTTCAGCCCGGCCCCGTTCGGCCAGCGATGTCATGAAGTCGGCCAGGGTGGCATCGGCCCACTCCTCGTCAGCCGCCTTCATCTGGAAGAGGATCTCGTCCCAGCTGCCCTTGAAGGTGCGGCCCGAGAGCGTCGTGACCTGGTGCCCGTCGCCGATGCTGGGCTTCTTCTGCATGGTGTGCAGCTCGGCCACCAGGGTGCCGAACAATTCCAGCTGGTGCGGGTCCCGCACACTGCCGTCCGGCTGCTGTGCCTCCACCTCGGCCAGCAACAGGTCCACCGAGTCCGGCTCGCCCGCCACTTCCAGGAGCCGGGTGAGCCAGGGCGCCAGCTCGGGGTCGTCGTCGGGCAGCCGGTACAGGCTCTTCTTCAATTCGATGTAACGCCAGAGGCCCAGCTCATCGAAGTGATCGTCGGGAACGGTGCGCTCCAGCTGGTACAGCGCCGCTTCCGACTCCCCGCGGTCGTAGAGCATGTTGGCCAGGTAGATCCGCGATTCCGAGTGGTCCGGATCCAGCTCCAGTGCGCGGCGCAGCCAATAGAGCGCGGTGCCGTCGTGCCCCAGGCGGTGGGCGGCATACCCGGTGCAAGCCGCAGCCTCGGACGATTCGGGCTGCGCGTTCACCGCCAGCTCGAAAAACCGGTGAGCGTGGTGCAGCAGGCCTTCCCGGAACAGCGCCCGCCCGACCTGGAGCATGAGATCGTGGTCGTCCTGGAAACCGAGCGCAAGAATCCGCTCGAAGGCCGCGAGGGCCCCGACCCGGTCGCCCAGCTTGAGGAGGATTTCGCCGAAGCCGGCCAGCCCGTCTTCGTGATCCGGCTCGAGACAGAGCGAGCTCTCGAAGCTGCGGCGGGCCCAGGCGTATTCCTCCCGGGCCAGGTGGGCGTATGCCTTACCTACGTTGAGTTCGACAGCCTGCGGATAGAGGGAAAGACCCTCGTTCAGCATGGTGAGTGCTTCTTCGTAGCGACCTTCGTTGTAGAGTTGGTGGGCTTTCTCGTCAAAGTCGTCGGAACTCAAAAAACGACCCGACATCAGCGGCCTTTTCGAGGAGTTATAACAAGTTAGAAAGCTTGGGCGGGTACAGCAAGAGAATGTACCGCTCAAACCGCCTGTTCGGCTCCAATGCGCTCGGCGCGGCCCAGCTTCTTGAGCAGGTCGCGCAGGTGATTCTGTTCTTCGGGCGACAGGACGGCGAACAATTCACGGACTTCGCTGGCGTGCCGGGGAAAGATCCGCTCGATCATCGCTTCGCCCTTGGGCGTCAGCCGGGCGTAGATCACCCGCCGGTCATTCTCGCAGCGTTCCCGGCTCACCAGGCCCAGCTCGACCAGGTTGTCCATCACGTACGTCACGTTGCCGCTGGTCACCAGCAGCTTCTGGCCGATTTCGCTGAGCGGGAGGGAGCCGAGGTGGTAGAGCGCTTCCATCAGCGCGAACTGCGGGGTGGTCAGGCCGTAGGCACGGATCATCCGGTCCGTCGCCCGGCTCACTGAGGCATAGCATCGCGCCAGGGAGATCCAGGTGCGGAGTGCACGATCCTGCTCGGGAGGGTAACTGCGATCGGGGTGTGTTTTCACCTCAAGCTTAAACTACTGCCCCCGATTGCGGCGTCAAGTTATTGCGGCGCTTTGCTTTCTCGCCCCGGCGCGGGGCGCGAGCAGAAACAGCAGGCCGAGCAGCGATGCGTACCCCTGAATTCCAAACAGCCAGGGCCGCCATTCCAGCAAGTCCCGGGGAGTCAGCACCAGGGCGACGGCCATCGCCGCCAGCATGATGGCACCACCCAGGCGGACGTGGCGATAGGTCAGCAGCATACCGGCCAGGCCCAACACGATCAGCTCGACGGTGAGTTGCAGGCGCGGGAAACCGACTTTGCCTTCGGCCAGGATCATCGAGAACAGCAGCACGAAGCCCAGGAACCCCAGGAACGCCAAGGAGCGAACCGTGTGGACGAAGTGGCTGCGGGGGTGCGGCAGCGGCGGCTTGTCCAGGGGAACCATGATTTCCAAGTGTGCTCCTTGATTCCCGGCCGGGTAAACGCATCTTGTACGGCCCAAAGCTAACCCATACCGCAACCGGAGTTCTCGATGCTCACTACCAAGAGCGTGCGGGGTGCAGAGTGCAGGGTGCACAACACCAACGGCGTGCAGAGTGCAGAGTGCAGGGTGCACAACACCAACGGCGTGCAGAGTGCAGAGTGCAGGGTGCTGGGGAGAAGACCAGGATGCAGTTCCCCTGCACCTCGCACCCTGCACCCTGTTTCCTCCGCACTGTGCACCCTGCACCCGGTACGCAGTTTGGTCGTGCTCCTCGCCCTGACATCTCCACTCCTGGCTCAGACCCCACCCCCCACCAGGATCTTGATACACGCCGGCCGGCTCATCGACGGCCTCGCCGACCAGGCTCGGTCCGACCAGGGCATCCTGGTCGAGGGAGAACGGATCAGCGCGGTCGGTCCCTGGGCCGAGATGGCCGGGCGGGCGGCCGGGGCCACCGTGGTGGACCTGCACGATCGGACCGTGCTGCCCGGGATGATCGACAACCATACCCACATCCTGCTCCAGGGCGACATCACTGCCGCCGACTACGACGAGCAGCTGCTCAAGGAATCGATTCCCTATCGCACCATCCGCGCGGTCGCGGCGGTGCACATCGCGCTCCTGAACGGCTACACCGCCATGCGAGACCTGGAGACCGAAGGGGCCATGTACGCCGACGTAGACGTGAAGCAGGCCATAAACCGCGGCATTGTGCCGGGGCCTCGCATGTTTGTCTCCACCCGCGCGATGGCGCCCACCGGCATGTACCCGCTCAACGGCTATTCCTGGGAGCTCGACGTCCCCCACGGCGTCTGGATCGTGGATGGCGTGGATGACATCCGGAAGGCGGTGCGGGAACAGGTGGCCCGGGGAGCGGACTGGATCAAGTTCTACGCGGACCGGCGCTATTACATCGGGCCGGACAACAAACTGCACAGCTGGGTCAACTTCACCGACGAGGAAATGAAGGCCATTGTGGACGAGACCCACCGGCTGGGGCGCAAGGTGGCGGCGCACGCCATCGGGTCGGACGGGATCGATGCGGCTCTCCGGGCCGGAGTGAATTCGATCGAACATGGCGACGGGCTCACCCCGGAGCTGATCGACCGAATGGTGCAGCAGAAGGTCTACTGGTGCCCCACCATCTTCGTGGGCGCCTACGTGGCGGAGGGGCGCGGGGGGATCTGGCCCCGGATGGTGGAGATCGAAAAGGCGGCCTTCGGCGAGGCGCTCCGCCGCGGTGCGCTTCCTTATATCTCCTACGGGACCGATGCCGGCGGGTATGCCTGGACCGAGAACCAGGCCCAGGAGCTGGCCTACATGGTGCGCTACGGGATGACGCCGATGCAGGCGATCAAGTCAACCACTAGCGTGGCGGCCGCGCTGCTGGACCAGACTGCGAACCTGGGCGCGATCGCGCCGGGACACTATGCCGACATCATCGCGGTGCACAGCGACCCACTCGCGGATATCACGGCACTGCAGCACGTGGACTTCGTGATGAAGGGCGGGGTGGTCTACAAAGATTGAGCGGATTGAGGGGATTTGTTTTCAATCCCCTCAATCCCTTCAATCCCCTCAATCCCCTCAATCCTTGCTGTCTTCCATAAAGGGATACCGGTAGTCCACTGGCGGCACGAACGTCTCCTTGATGGTGCGGGGTGAGATCCACCGCACCAGGTTCAGGATCGATCCCGCCTTGTCGTTGGTGCCGCTGGCCCGGGCGCCGCCGAACGGCTGCTGCCCCACCACCGCGCCGGTCGGCTTGTCGTTGATGTAGAAATTACCCGCCGCGTTCCGGAGCGTCTTCTCCGCTTCGATGACCGCGCTCCGCTCCCGCGCGAAGACCGCCCCGGTCAGGCTGTACGGGCTGGTCCGGTCCACCAGCTTCAGGGTCTCGCTCCACTGGGCCGCCGGATAGACATGGACGGTCAGGACCGGCCCGAAGATCTCCTCGCACATCGTGCGGTACATCGGGTCATCCACCTGGATCAGCGTGGGCTCGATGAAATACCCGGTGGCATTGTCCGCCTTGCCGCCCGCCAGGATCTTCACCCCGGACGCGGTCCGGGCCTGGTCGAGATAGGCCTTGATCCGCTCGAAGGCCTTCTGGTCGATCACCGCGCCCATGAAGTTCCTGAAATCGGACACGTCGCCCATCTTGATCGCCGCCATCATCTCCAGCACGCTGTCCTTCACCTCGGGCCACAGATTGTCCGGCACGTACGCCCGCGAGGCGGCGCTGCACTTCTGGCCCTGGTACTCAAAGGCGCCCCGCACCATGCCCACCGCCAGCGCCCTGGGGTCCGCGCTCGCATGCGCCACGATGAAATCCTTGCCGCCGGTCTCGCCCACCAGGCGGGGATAGGTGCGATATCCCGGCAGATTCCCTGACACGATGTTCCACAGGGACTGGAACACCTCGGTCGAGCCGGTGAAATGGATGCCGGCCAGGCTGGGCTCCTTGAGGACGATATCACTCACCTGCGCGGCGCTCCCGGGAATGAAGTTGATGACTCCGGGCGGGAGGCCGGCCGCTTCCAGCAGCTGAAGGAACCGGTAATTGCTGAGCGAGGCCGTCGCGGCCGGCTTCCAGACCACCACGTTGCCCAGCAGCGCCGGCGCGGTCGGCAGGTTGCCGCCGATCGCGGTGAAGTTGAAGGGCGTGATGGCGTACACGAACCCCTCCAGCGGCCGGTGATCCATCCGGTTCCAGATTCCGGGCGACGACTCCGGCTGTTCCCGGTACAGCCGCTCGGCGAAATGGACATTGAAGCGCAGGAAGTCGATCAGCTCGCAGGCGCTGTCAATTTCGGCCTGGTGGGCGGTCTTGCTCTGGCCCAGCATGGTGGCCCCGTTCAGCACCGCGCGCCACGGCCCGGCGAGCAGGTCCGCCGCCCGGAGAAAGACCGCCGCCCGGTCCTCGAACGTCCAGCTCCCCCACTCCCGCTGCGCCTCGTTGGCGGCCTTGATCGCGTTGTGGATGGTGCCGGCATCCGCCTGGTGGACTTTCGCCAGCACGTGCTGGTGGCAATGCGGCGCGACGACATTCACCGTCTTTCCGCTCTTCACGTCCTTGCCGCCGACCACGCACGGAATGTCCACCACCTCCCGGCTCATCTCTGAGAGCTTGGCCTTCAGAGTCTGGCGCTCGGGAGATCCTGGAGCATAGGAGAGAACCGGCTCGTTCTTCGGATTGGGAATGCTGGGGATGCCGCTCATCGGAAACCACTGAGGAAATTGGGTTGGCAAAGATAGGCGGAATGAGCCGGTTGCGGTACGGTCGTGCGATTGCGGGTCAGTCTGGCTTATGACCGTCAGAGGAGCATCAGCTTGAAGCCTGCAATGACCAGTACCAGCGCGAGCGCTCGCCGGAGCGCGGTTGGGGGGAGCCGACGACTCCCGTAGCTCGCTCCGATCCATCCCCCTGCGACGGCAACCCCGGCGAACACCGGCAAGACCGACGGCAGGCCGGCGACCGCAGTGACGTGCCCCAGAAGTGCCGCGATAGAGTTGACCAGGATAAACAGCGCCGACACCGCCGCCGTTTCCCGGACCCCGGCCCAGCCAGCCAGAAGCAGAATGGGGCTGAGAAAAATCCCGCCCCCGACGCCGATGAGGCCCGAGACCAGCCCGATCACGGCCCCGATTCCCAGGGCGACCGGCAGGGGCGGTTGTGCGCTGGCCCGCTCGGCAATCGCACGACTGCTGAAGAACATCTGGACCGCGGAATACAGCAGGACAACACCGACAGCGACTTTGTACCACTGGCCTGGCAGCGTCAGGGCGCCGCCAAGGAAAGCAAAAGGAACGGAGGCCAGTGCGAACGGCCAAAAAAGCCGAAAGGAGAAATGTCCCGCCCGATAGAACTTGGTAGAGGTGACTACGGCGACGAGAATGTTGAGCACCAGCGCCGTGGGCTTCATGACCGCGGGGGCCACACCGAGCAGTCCCATCACCGCCAGGTATCCCGAGGCCCCTCCGTGGCCGACGGCGGAATACAGTATTGCCACGCTGAAAATCAGAACAGTAACTATGGCGACGAGCTGATTCGACATCGTCAGAGATTAGCCTGGGATGAATGGGGTGTTGCCAGACAGGTGTTGGCTACTCGGCCTTCGGATTGTCGTAGATGACCTGGCGGACCAGCGCGAGCATCCGATCCCGGTCCAGCGGCTTGCGGAGCAGGTTGACTGCGCCCGCGGCCCGCACGGTCTTGTCCAGGTCCTCGTCGGTGCTGGCGGTGACCACCACGACCGGGATGTTGGCGAGGTGGGGCACGGTGTGAAGTTTCTGGAGCACGTTGATCCCGCCGCCGGCCGGCATCAGCATGTCGAGCAGGATCAGGTCGGGGGGATCGTGCTGGGCGTACATGAAGCCCTGCATGGCATCATAGGCCTCGAGCACCAGGTAGCCGGCATCGCGCAGGATGGCGGCGGCAAGCACCACGAAAGCCCGGTCATCGTCAATGATCAGCAGCCTTCGCCGGGTGTCGCTGCGCTTGGTGGAGCCTGTGTAAGAGCGGGATGGCCGGTTCAATGGCGTCGCCTTTCAGGGTCGTACTTACTTAAGCCAGCCCGGGCAACATGTCCAGATGCCGGACCAGGAATCCCCATCTATCGGCTTGCTCTTCGATAACTTTAGAGATCGGTTTCCCGGCGCCATGCCCCGCCTTGACTTCCACCCGGATGAGGGCCGGACGGCGTCCCGCGTTGGCGGCCTGCAGCGATGCTGCAAACTTGAAGGAATGGGCGGGGACCACCCGGTCATCGTGGTCCGCGGTCGTGATCAGGGTCGCCGGATAGTCGGTACCCGGCTTCAGGTTGTGCAGCGGAGAATAGGCCAGCAGGTAAGGAAACTGGCTCGCCTCGTCGGCGGAACCGTACTCCGACACCCAGGCCCAGCCGATGGTGAACCGGTGGAAGCGCAGCATGTCCATCACCCCGACCGCCGGCAGCGCCGCACCGAACAGGTCGGGTCGCTGAGTCATCGCGGCGCCGACCAGGAGCCCGCCGTTGGAGCCGCCCGCGATCGCGAGCCGGGCCGGTGCCGTGTATTTCTCCCGCACCAGGTATTCGGCCGCGGCGATAAAGTCATCGAAGACATTCTGCTTCTTCTCGAACATGCCCGCCTGGTGCCACTCTTCCCCGTATTCGCCTCCGCCCCTGAGATTAGGCTCGGCCAGGATCCCTCCCATTTCCAGCCATACCACCGCGCCCGGTGAAAACGCGGGGACAATACTGATGTCGAACCCGCCGTACCCGGTGAGATAGGTCGGGTTGGCTCCATCCTTGTCGAGATCAACCCGGTGAGTGATGAACATCGGGATCCGGGTTCCATCCCGGCTGGGATAGAACACCTGGGTCGTCACGTACTTCGAAGGATCGAAGTCGACTTTCGGCGCCTTGAAGATGGTGCTCTCTCCGGTGTCGAAGTCATAACGAAAGGCCGTCGAGGGATAGAGCTGGGAGGTGAAAGTGTAGAACATCTCCCGGTCCTCCTTCCGGCCTTCGCTCACCAGCACAGTTCCAATCCCGGGGAGCGGAATCTCCCGCACCAGGGTGCCGTCCAGGCTGAAGAGCTGGAGGACGGAATGGGCATCGACCAGGTAGTCCACCACCAGCAGCCCGCCGATCACATCGGCCGAGCTGATGACCCCGGAAGATTCCGGAATGATCTCCCGCCAGTGATCCCGGCCCGGATTGCGGGTATCGACGGCGATCACCCGGCGGCGGGGAGCATCGAGATCGGTCACGAAATAGAAAACCGGCCCGTCGTTATCGATCAGATGGTACGCGGCATCGAAGTCGTCCAGCAGCGTGACCACCGGGTTTCCCAGGGCCGGCTGCTCTTCGCTGCCCAGGTCCACGTAGTAGAAACGATTCCGCGAATCGGTGCCCAGCCATACCAGCATGGCGAGGTAGCGGCCGTCATCGGTGACCGAAGCGCCGAAGCCCCAATCCGGTTGATCCGGCCTCTCATAAATCAGCTGGTCCTGGTCCTGCGGCGTCCCCAGCCGGTGATAGTACAGCCTCATGAACCGGTTGGTCCCGCTCAACGCCTCTCCCGACGCCGGCTCCGGGTAGCGGCCGTAGAAGAATCCCTGTTCGTCCGGAGTCCATGAAGCCCCGGAGAACTTGATCCACTCCAGCCGGTCCCCCTGATCCTCGCGCCGCTCCAGATCCCGAATCCTGAACTCCTGCCAATCCGAGCCGCTGGCCGTGGTGCCGTACACCAGCCACCCGCCCCGGGGAGAAACCTCGGCGACGCTCAGCGCCACGGTCCCATCCGGGGAAAACGCATTGGGATCGATCACGATGCTCGGCGGAGCGTCCAGGGTAGGCTGGAGGTACATCACGGCCTGGTTCTGGAGACCGTCGTTGCGGAAGTAGAAATACTTGCCGGCCCGGATGAACGGCGCGGAATAGCGCTCGTAATTCCACAGCGCTGTAAGTCGCTTCTGGATGGCGGCGCGCTCGGGAATCCCGGCCAAGTGGGCGAAGGTGATGGCGTTCTGCGCCTCCACCCACGTCGCGGTCTCCGCCGAGTTGTCGTCCTCGAGCCAGCGGTATGGATCGGCGATGACGGTGCCGTGGTAGTTATCGGCCACGTCACCCTTCCGGGTGACCGGGGGAACCGGAACCTGCGAATGTTGCGGCGGAAGGCGCATCAATAGGAAGGGGATTACTGGAAGTTACCGCTCCAGGAAAGGGAGGCTCCGTGGGGGGAGGCCGACACCAGCGGACTCCTGAGCCCAAACAGGCGCAGCCGCCCGTTGATGAACTTGGCCGAGACGATCCCCAGGCCGGCCCCGGCCAGGACATCGCTGGTCCAATGGGCGTTGTCGTTGACCCGAGACCAGCCGGTCGCGGCGGCCATGGTGTAGAGTCCCACCGTTACCCAGCGATTGTGAATCTCGTCGCTCAGGGCGGTCGCCAGGGCGAACGCCATGGCGGTGTGGCCCGAGGGCGCCGAGGCATTGCCGCTGAACGGGTGGAAATCGTCCCCGTCGGCGCCCGGGTGCGAAGGACGCTGGCGGCCGGCGGAAAGCTTGCCGAGGGTGACGATAGCGCCAGCCAGGGCAAGGCTGGAGCTGATCCGCATTCCCGCGTCTCGAATTCGCTCGTTGCCGGTGATCAGGCCGGTGGTCAACACGCCGAGCCCCGCAGTGACGAATACTTCGGGCTGACCCATGTGCTTGGCAAGTCTCGCGATGCTGTTGCCGGTTCCCGAGCGGTTGTCCTGGGTGAACCGCTGCATCGAATTGTCGAAGGTAGTGAGCAGGGCGTAGACGCCCACGGCGGCGGCCCCGTGCCACCACTTGATTTCGATCCCCTGGGATGGGGACTCCTGGGCCTGCAGCGGCGAAACGACCATTCCGAGGGCAACGGCGAAGGCCGGGGGAACCCGGTAGCAATAGCGGGGCAGTTTCAGCATAGGTTGGCCATAGATATATTGCTGCCTGAGTTTGCGCTACCGAATTGACGCTGGACCGACCTCTTCGGCCCCTGGAAAAATCATGAAACGCCCAGTACTTGTCCTTCTCGCCCTGATCGGCCTGGCGGCCTGCCGCGACTACCCGCTGGCCGACCACCTCAAGAACCAGGACGGGCTCCTCCCCGCCGATCAGTTCGCCTCCTACGGACGGGAGCAGGCGATTGCTGTGGCGATCGGCCGGGAATTTGGCCGGCCCTATAACTCCGGTCTGGGCGCCCCGGCCCGGGTCGCCATCGCCTACGCCAGGCAGTTCCCCGAGATCGCGAACATCCAGGCTGACAGCCTGGGCCACCGTCTGACGGTCCAGTTCAACAGTGGATGGCGGGTCGGCATCGTCCCGATTGACGACGGCAAGCGGGGAGCGGATACCCGGATCCCCAGTTAAGGGCCGGCTGGAGACCGGCGGCACCCGATGAACCCGGGCCTGCTACAGGTAACCACGACCGCGGGTTCCCGGCCGGATGCCGAAAAGCTGGTCCACACCCTGGTGACCGAACGACTGGCCGCTTGTGGTCAGGTCGGCGGTCCGCTGACCAGTTACTACTGGTGGGAAGGCCGGCTGGACAGCGCCGAAGAGTGGCAGTGCGCACTCAAGACCACGGCCGCGATGTTCCCGGCACTCGAGACCCGGATCCGCCAGCTGCATACCTACCAGAATCCCGAGATCATCGCGGTGCCGATCGTAGGCGCCAGTGAGGCCTATGCGGCCTGGGTGGCCGCCAACGTCGCAGGCTCAACCGAAGGCCGCGCACTCTGACTCCTGGGAGCCTAGTATGACTGACGCCGCACCCCCGCAGAAGACGGCCCTATGGGAAGATTTCCTGGAAATCTTCTACGCCCCCAGCCGGGTCTTTGCCCGGCGTGGCGGCAACGAGTGGGGAATCCCGCTCCTGGTGTTGATCGTGCTCGCCGCCATACTCACCTTCGCCACCTGGGGCCTGCTCAAGCCCCTGGTCGATGCCGAATCGGCCCGAGCCTTCGCGGAGCGAGTCAGCAAACTGAACCTGACGCCGGAACAGATCGAGCAGCAGCGGGACGCGATCGCGAAGTTCAGCGGCTTCGTCCCGATCATCATCATCGCGGCCACCGCGGTTCTCCCGCTGATCGTCGGGCTTTTCCTCTGGCTGGTCGGCAAAGCCGTGGGCGCCGTCGAGTCGCTGGGCGAAGCGATCATGATCGGCGTCTACTCCTACTTCCCCCGCCTGATAGGGTCCGTGGTGCTTGCCGGCCAGGCCGCGCTGATGCCGGAGGACAAGTTGAAAGGCCTTGCATCGGTATCGATCGGCCCTGCCCGGTTCATGGACCCCGAGCAGACCAGCGCCGGAATGCTGGCGATGGCCGGCCGGCTGGACCTGTTCATAGTCTGGAGCACCGTGTTGCTGGCGATTGGCCTCAAGGTAAAAGGGAAAGTCAGCATGGGGCAGGCGGCGATCGCCGCGTTCGTGGTCTGGCTCCTGGGCTCAATCCAGGCCATCGCGGCCCTGGTGAGAGGATAGCCGGATATGAAACGAGGCAAGATCATCACCATAATTGCGATCGTCGCGTTCGCCGCATTGCTGCTGTACAACACCCTCTCGGCCCAGAAATACACCTGCGAGGTGTGCGTCGAGTTCAACGGACAGCGCAACTGCGCCAGCGCATCGCATGAGTCCGAATCGGAGGCCGCCCATTCCGCCCAGGCGACGGCGTGCGGACCCATCACCAACGGGATGGACGACCAGATCGCCTGCGGCCGGCGGCCTCCGGTCACTACGCAGTGCCGAACCAAATAGATCCCCCGCTCCGTTCACGGAGAGCGGGCAGGGGTGAGGTGAGGCCTGTGAACCTTTGCCCCGGTTCAAACGTTCTCTTTTGGAAGCCGGTCGAATTGGTCGGTCTTAGTGTCCAAGTGGTCACATAGCGGCAAAAGAGTGGCACCGGCGTGGCGCATTGCCATCGGTTGCTCCGAGCTGCAGCACTCCCGGCCGGTAATTGAGCTAACTCGAAGCGATTCCAGAGGTTGCTTTCGGCTTTCCAGTGTGAACCCCAGGCTTTCTGTGTCCGCCCTCACGGCCGGATCGGAGGCGGAGCGGAAGAGAGGAATGGCACCAAGATTGCGAGATTCAGCGCCTGCAGATTCACCTGAGCAGAACATGGAAACCAGCGACGTAGTCATCCGAGACATGGAAAAGGGCGAGGAGTTCGCGGAATGGTTCGCGGACCTCCTGCTTCGACATGACGAGGAAACCGGCCTCGACAGTCACCGGGACGACCGCTACCTGGTCTTGAGCAATGAGATTGGGGACTGGATCGGCGGGCTGCGCTATTCGCTTCAGGGGGGCGTGGCTCAGCTGCTCGAGCTGGCGGTATCGCCCGAGGAGCGGCACCAGGGCCATGCCCATCGGCTGCTCCAGGCGTTCGAGCAGCGGGCTATCGAGTCGGGCGCTCACGTCGCCGAGTTCTGGACCGACGATCAGCGTTCCGAGGCGTTCCTGGTGGCCTTTGGGTGGAACCAGATCCTTACCCGGAATGACTACATCGGCCGGCGCCCCTGGTTTCTGATGGAAAAGCGCATCGGCGAGTAGGGCGCAACACACTGCACCCCTGCGCCATCGAGGCCCGGCATCCGCCGGGCCTTTGTTGTTATCATTCAGCGGTCACCCCTCTGATCCTCCGGAGACTTCTCGTGCCCTCGCGTCCTCTTCTTCTCGCGATGCTGTTGCTTGCCGCCTGCTCCGGCAAGGACAAACCCGCCCCGGCTCCCATCGCGGCGGCGGACTCCGCTTCTACCCCCCAGACGGAAGCCGAGGTCCTCGGCAGGGAACTGTACTCCCTGGTGGACCAGGCCATGAGCTATAAAAGCGCTCACCGGGGCCGGTTGCCCCGCTCCCTACGCGAGCTGGGAGTGGACGAGCTGACCCGCAGTACCAGCCGAACGCTCACCGTCAGCGGTGGCGAGCCTGTGGTGCAGGTCGATTTCAGAAACCTCGGTGTGCACGTGTTGCGGAATTGTCGGGCCACCAGCTCCATTCTGGAGGAAGCGGCTCTCAGCGGTGGCGAATTCTCGGTCATCTGCACCACCGTCACCGGCGGGTCTACCACGCTGAAGGTTCGGCCCTGAGTATCTCGGTTCGCGCTCCCCTGGAAGTCGCCGCAACGATTGACCTCGCTGTCCGGTATGCCGTCGCCACAGTGTTCCTGCTGTCGTTGCTGGTGGCCCTGGTGTACTGGGCCGCGAGACGGGGGAAGATCAACGCCTTCGGCTGGCTGGCCCGGGGAACCCGGCGGCTCTGTGATCCCTTCATGCATCCGCTGGAGCGCCGGGTGGTGCGCCTGGGCGGAAACCCCCAGGATGCGCCGATCTGGCTGGTGGGCATCGTGGTGGTATTGGGCCTGTTCCTGCTCGCCTTCATCCGGTGGCTGGTGGGAACCGCCTACTACCTGGAGACGCTGTCGCACGCCGGTCCTCGCGAGTGGGCGCGCTTTGCGGCGGACCTGGTTTTCTTCGTTCTCACGGCAGCCATCATTGTACGGGTGATCGGGACCTGGATCGGCATGGGTCGGTACAACCGGCTGACCCGCCTGGCCTACTTCCTGACCGACTGGGTGGTAGAACCGATCCGGCGACTGCTTCCGCCGTTCGGGGCAATCGACCTGAGCCCGCTGGTCGCATACGTCGCGCTGTACTTAACCCACCTGGTAGTGCTTCGCCTGCTCGGCTCCTAGCCATGACCCCCGGGCCAGGTCCGATATCCGCCGTACCCGGCGGGATTCGACTCCAGATCCAGGTGCAGCCCCGCGCCTCTCGCTCCGAAATCGCCGGCTTGCACGATGGCCGGATCAGGATTCGGCTGGCGGCGCCCCCGGTGGACGGGGCGGCCAACGACGAGCTGATACGATTTCTGGCCGGCGAGCTGGGAATCTCGAAAGCGGCCCTGCGGATTCATTCCGGTTTGAGCGGGCGTCGCAAGACGCTCTACGCAACGGGAGTGACCCTGGCATCCGCCCGCGCCTTGCTGGAAGCCGAGACAGGATAGCGCGCATTGGCGTTCGGCGGTCCATGCGATTACAATCCGGAGACAACTGAAGCTCGTGGTGATTTGCGCATATTGCAGCCACGTTAAACAAATTGCTAAAACGCCGCCCCGCGCCCCGTTTTGGCACCGGGCATTTTTCTTTTACCGACTCGAATGACTGCGACCCATACCCAACTCTGGACCCGCACCTCCCGGCAGGCCGCGATTGAGCAATTGCTGGCCCGCCGGATCCTGGTGCTGGACGGTGCCATGGGGACCATGGTGCAGAGCTACAACCTGGAAGAGCAGGACT
>Ga0070698_100003081_pt1 | contig 18380 bp, 16 predicted proteins | sample KBSK1502metaG_FD_65477 | JGI IMG/M metagenome (GOLD analysis project Ga0070698, IMG submission 65477) | Corn, switchgrass and miscanthus rhizosphere microbial communities from Kellogg Biological Station, Michigan, USA - KBS K1-50-2 metaG | ecosystem: Host-associated > Plants > Roots >...
TTTCGCGGCACATCGTCACGATCGAGGAACCGATTGAGTTCGTGCACGGCAACAAGCGCAGCATCATTACCCAGCGCGAGATCCCTGGCGATTGCGAATCGTTTCCGGTCGCGCTGAAAGCGGCGTTGCGCGAAGACGCGGACCTCGTTCTTGTCGGTGAAATGCGCGATCTGGAAACAATCTCGCTCGCACTTACCGCCGCCGAAACCGGCTTGCTCGTTTTCGGAACGCTTCACACCAACAACGCGCGCAAAACCGTTGATCGAATGGTCGACGTTTTTCCAGCGCTGCGTCAACCGCAGGCGCGCGCGATGCTGGCCAATTCGTTGCGCGGCGTGCTCGCGCAGTTGCTCTTGAAAAAAGCGGACGGCTCCGGCCGCATCGCGGTCAATGAAATCCTGGCCGCAAACGCCGCTGTCTCCGCGATCATCCGCGAAGGCGCGACCCAAAAACTTCAGGACGTGATTGTTTCCGGCAAAGGGCAGGGGATGCAATTTATGGACGACGCGATTTTTGCGCTGTTGGAAAACGGAACGGTCACGGCGCACGAAGCGTTCATGAAAGCGATCGACAAAAACCGGTTCAAACAATTCCTTCCAGCAGAAGAAGAACATCTTGGCGACGCCGCCGGCGCTGTGCCCGACGACGAAAAACGGTTGCCCGGCAATTTTATGAAGCGCGCCGCGACTCGCAGCTCGGCCAGGCGTAATCCGCCACGAATAACTGAGAACTAATAACCGCTAATTTACTCATGTCTTCCTCAGCCGTTGGCCGCGTCGCCTGATTAGGCGGGATCGTACGAATGCTCCAAAGAATCGGGTGCCGTCTTGGTACCTTCAACAAAGCCAAACGCGGCGAGACCGAAAGCAACATTTGGGTCGAGCGCCTTCGCGCAGTGACGAATTAGCAGTGCGGTTGCCGCGGCCGCAGAGTGTGCGGCTTGCTCCGCGGATAAGTTGAACTTCCTGCAGATGGGAAAGTACTCTTGCTCGACTTTCCGCTGCGTTTCGAGAAACGCGAGCACAGGCTTGTTCTGTGGATTGCTCAATGTCTCCTGAGGGGCGGAAGCGACCTTGATTCCGAAACGCGCCAACGAGCCCAGGGCCACCTGAATGAGCTCGCCCTCCCGCTCCGCTGCTTGGACAGACAAGACGATTTGGCCTGGCTTAACCCCCTGGAGGTTCAGTTCAAAAGACCGAAACAAGTACGTTCCAGCCATTCGAGCGCTAGCTGCTATGACGGTGGCCGGATGAATGCCACCCGGCACTTTCAGTGCCGCAATGGCGGCATTGGCGAATTCACCCGCGGCATCCATCTGCGACTTACTGAGCGTGACCATAGGTGAAGTGTGCTACGTGAGGCCTAACGAGAATTAGGCCGAATTATTCTGCAATTAAAGGCGGAATAATTCCATCTAATCCGGAGCTTTACTCGGAGGGCGGGAGAGAAACACCGCATTCGGTCGCGATGATGTCAGTTTTTGGATTCTCCTGCAAGCCGCGGCGGAGCGGTCGCCCTTCGTTGACAAGGGAAAACGCGGGTGATACTTTCGCCGCACTTTGGCGGAAATGTCGTCAAAGCCGAGTTACCGAGGGTAATGCACTCGCTGTTAAACAGTCAGGTTCTGGTTCTAAATCGCCTCTGGCAGGCGGTCAACATCTGCTCTGCCCGCCGCGCTTTTTCGCTCGTTTACGCGGGTCATGCTCAGGTGGTCTCGGCCGACGACGCGAACAACTTCCTGACCCACGATTTTGAAAGCTGGCGCGATTTTTCAACGGACGCGCCCGATCACGAACTGGTCCAGACGGTTTCGTGGAAGATCCGGGTGCCACGCGTGATCGTGCTGCTCTTTTTCGATCGGCTGCCGAAAAAGGAAGTGAAGTTCACCCGGCACAATGTTTTCGAGCGGGACAAGAACACCTGTCAATACTGCGGCCAGGGTTTCGATCGGAACGATTTGAATCTCGACCACGTCGTGCCACGCGATCGCGGCGGGACAACGACCTGGGAAAACGTGGTTTGCTCCTGCATTCCGTGTAACACACGCAAAGGCAATCGCCTTCCGCAGGAAGCGCAGATGACGCTGATTCGCAAACCGAAGCGACCGAAGTGGCGGCCCTTCCTGCACGTCACGTTCACGGCGCCGCAACACGAGAGCTGGCGGCACTTTGTCGATCTTGCTTACTGGAACGTTGAGCTGAGCGATTGAGCTGAAGCGCGGATTACCCGCCACGGCGGGCGGGCAACGGATTTAACGGATAAGAGCAATCTGGAAGCCGAGAATCCAGGAAATTCCCTCTGCTGAATCCTGCTCTTTTTCTGATCCGCGATATCCGCGTAATCCGCGGTTAATGCTTTAACGCATTTAAGATTGGCTGCGGATAAACGCCGAACCAAATCGTGGCGATGATCAATAAGATGATCACTGTCCGTGAAAGGCTGCTCACTGCAATCGCGCTGTTATTCGCGCTTGGCTGCCAATACATCGCGCGGACAACTTTCAGGTAGTAATAAAAGCCACACGCTACCGTAACGATTCCGACTGCCACCAGCGCGGTTTGTTTTTGTGCAACGGCGCCCACGAAGATGAAGAACTTGCCGAAGAATCCGGCGGTGAAGGGAAGACCAGCAAGCGATGTCATCGCAACGAGCATCCCGAATGCGAGAAAGGGCGCGCGTTTCGCCAAGCCGTCAAAACCGGAAATTTCTTCGCCGGTTTGTTGCGCCACGATGATCAGAATCGCAAAACTCAAGAGAGTCATCAGCAGATACGCGACGAGATAAAATGTGACTGCGCGTCCATCGAAGCAGGCCACGCCGATGAGCAAATAACCCGCATGTGCGATGCTGGAGTAACCGAGCAGACGCTTGAGATTGTTCTGCGGCAGGGCGGCGAGATTGCCGTAAACGACCGTAAGCAACGCGATCAATACGAGGAGGCGTTGCATGTTCGGGAGCATGAGGAACGGTTGGAGCGCGCGCAAAAGAACAACGAAACCGGCGGCTTTGGATCCGACGGAAAGGAATGCGGTCACCGGCGTGGGCGCACCTTGATAAACATCCGGCACCCAGATTTGGAACGGGACCGCGGCAATTTTAAAACCGAGACCGACGAGCACCAGTACGGCACCGAACGTTGCCCCATAATTATCGATCTGGTCGCTGGAAAATGCCGCCGTGATTCGTTGCAAATTGGTTTCGCCGGTCACTCCGAAGATCCACGTGATTCCGTAAACAAGAAACGCGGTTGAGAGCGCGCCGAGGATGAGATATTTCACGCCGGCTTCGAGCGCGATCGGATTTCGTCTCGGAAAACTAACCAGCACGAAGAATGAAATGGTGACGAGCTCGATCGAAACAAAGATGAAAATGAAATCAATCGCAGAGACCAGATACATCAATCCCGCGCAAGTCAGGAGCGGCAGCGAGAAAAATTCGCCGAGGTTTGAGGGGTGATCGGCCGCGCTCCGCAAGGCTGGCGCGTAATCGATCATCATTACGAGCACAATGATTGTGGTCACGAGCATGAATCGTTTAAAAAAGATCGACAACGGATCCGCGGTGTAAAAGTTCCAAAAACCGCTTGTTTGCTGGGCCGGCGACTCCGGGGACAAAAAGAAACTGGCGATGAGCACGGCCGTGAGCCCGATGATTCCGGCGTAAGCAAAGGTTTTCTTGTCGATCTTGGCGGCAAAGGTTTCCAAGATCAGGATCGCCATGCCGAGGACGAGGACCGCGATCTCGAGATAGGGTGCGGGGATCGCGTTCATTTGGTCGCGGTGAAATAAGTTCGAAACGCCGGTGTGACCATTTGCACGAGCATTTGCGGGAAGAATCCGAACCAGATCAAACCCGCGATCAATAACGCGACCGGGATTCGCAGAGCCGTGCCAAGATCGACAAGCTTTGCCCAGCGCTCATTCATTGTGCCCATGAAGGTCCAGCGATAAGCGCGCAACATGTAAACGGTCGAGATCACGACGCCCCAGAGCGCGAGCACGGTCGCGATTTGAAAAATGTGGAAGCGTTGCATGTCCCATCCGTTTCGAATCGCACCGAAGAAAATCATGATCTCCGACGCGAAGTTGGCGAAACCGGGCAGACCAATTGCGGCAAATGCAGCAAAGCCGAAGGCGAGGCCGGCGAACGGCATCACTTTGGCCAGACCGCCCAGATCGTCGAACAGCAAAGTGCCGGTGCGATTTCGAATTTGGCCGGCGACGGCAAAAAGCAGCGCGATGGAAAGCCCGTGCGCGAAGATGAGTGCAGCGGCGCCAATTGTTCCAAGGATGTTGGCGCTCGCGATTCCAAGAAAAATGTAGCCCATGTGCATCACGCTGGAGTAACCGAGCATCCAATCGAGCTGCTTCTGCGCGATCGTGACCAGGCCGATGTAGATAATGTTGCCGAGTAAAAGGATGACGACGAGATACATCCAGTAATGCGCGCCATCAGGCAGCATTGGGATCGCTAAACGCAGCAAACCATAGAGTCCGAATTTTTTTAAGACGCCCGCGTGCAACATGGCCGCGGGCGTGGGCGCTGATGCGTAAGCTTCCGGCGCCCAGGAATGAAATGGAAAGAGCGAGGTGAGAATGCCGAAGCCAATCAGCAGCAAAAGATAAATATGGCGTTGCGTCTGAGCCGCGATCCCGTGCGCAACCGCGGCCGCTTGCAATTCTCGAATGTCGAACGTTCGCGCTGTCGCGGGCAAACTTTGGTAAAGCAGAATCAGTCCGATGAGCAAAACGAAACTGCCGAGCGTGAGGTAGATTGTGATTTTCCACGCTGCGACGCCGCGATTGCCGGTCCCCCAGATTCCAATGAGCAGAAATGTTGGGATCAGCGCGAGTTCGTGAAAGGCATAGAAGAAAAACAAATCGATCGATGCGAAAGCGCCGATCGCGCCGGCAGAAATGAAGAGGAGACAGGCGTAAAATGCGCGCTCGTAATTGTCGATCTTAGCGGTGAACCAAACCGCGGCGACAGTGACAATCGTGGCGAGCAAAAGCATGAGCAGACTCAAGCCATCGACGCCGAACGCGAAATGAATACGCCAATCCGCGGAAACGACCAACGAGCTGACAAACTGAAAACCACCTGCGACTCGATCGAATTGACTGAGAACAATGAGAGTGACGAATAGGTTTGAAATCGCCGCGGCGAGCGCGGTGAGTCGCGCGGGCGCGCCGGCGATGATTATGATCGCGGCAATAATCGGGCAGAGAACAAGGAAGAGAAGCATTACGGATTAGAATGACGAAGCACGAATGTCGAATGACGAAGGAATAACGAAGCTCGAACGACCAATTTTCCCGGCAGCGCGGTAACGGCTTTTTCATCATTCGCCATTTGAGCTTCCTTCGTCATTTGTCATTGTCTTGGCGTGTGTTTCGCGGGCTATCTAAAGAGAGTGAAATAAATGAGCGCGACGATTCCCAACCCGAAAAGAAATGCGTAGGCCTGGAGATTGCCGACCTGAAGCAATCGCAAGAGCGCGCCAAGCCCAAATGTGCCGCCGCTCGCACCACGGACCGCGCCGGCGTCAATGATCCAGCGATCGAAGAAAGCTGCGATCCGAGCGAGAAGTTCCTGGGTCGCGCTGATCAGCCAATCGTAAAACTCGTCGATGTAAAAACGCCGCCGCAGAAGATCGACATGTAACGGATCGCTCTCACGATTGCGGTAAAGGCAAACGGCAATGCCAACGCCTAAAATCAGCGCGATCAAAGCCAGCGCTGGGACGGTGAAAACGGTTTCCTTTTCGTGCGGCACCACCAGAAAATGTTTGGCGACGCTCTCCAATCCGGCGACCAATGCGAACAGCGCCAGAACGAGCAACGGAATAATCATGACCAACGGTGATTCCCTGCCGGCGCGGGCGACATCGCTGCGGGGTTTTCCAAAAAACACGACGAGGATCGCGCGTGAAACATAGAACGCGGTCAGAAATGCAGTCGTTAGGCCGATGACAAAGATCGACATATTGCGTTCGTACGCGAGAGCGAGAATCGCGTCTTTGCTAAAAAACCCGCTGAATGGCGGGCAACCGATCAATGCGAGCGCGCCGACGGCGAACGTGCCGAATGTAATTTGCAGTTTTTGGGCGAGGCCGCCCATTTTCCAAATGTTCTGCTCGTGGTGAAGGCTGACGATGATGGAGCCGGCGGCGAGGAACAGTAACGCTTTGAAAAAAGCGTGCGTGAAAAGGTGAAACATCGCCGCTTCGTTTGAAGTGAGGCCGACCGCCATGACCATGTAACCAAGTTGGGAAATTGTTGAGTAAGCGAGAATGCGTTTGATGTCGGATTGCTGCGTCGCCATCAGCGCGCCGAGCAATGCGGTGATCGTTCCAATCCAGGCGATGACCAGCAGTGCGGTTTGCGACGCCTGAATGAGGAACGCAACCCGCACGAGCAGATAAACTCCCGCTGCGACCATCGTTGCGGCATGAATCAACGCCGAAACCGGGGTTGGACCTTCCATCGCGTCCGGCAACCAAACGTGGAGCGGAAACTGCGCGGATTTGCCGACCGCTCCGCAAAAAATCAAAAGCACAACAATTGTGAGGTAGCCGGGATTGCTCGTGATTTTGGAAAGATGCGCGACGATGTCGTCGAATACGACGGAGCCAGTCGCCATCCACACCATCAGGATTCCGATCATGAATCCGAAATCACCGATTCGTGTGGTGAGAAACGCTTTTTTCGCAGCATCAGCGGCCGCGTCGCGATCGAACCAGTGACCGATCAGGACGTAGGAAGTGAAGCCAACCAGTTCCCAGAAGATAAACATCATCACGAAATTGTTCGCGAGCACGATCCCGAGCATGGCGAACATGAAAAGCGAAAGGGCTGCGAAGTAGCGCGACTTGCCGTCGTCGTCTCGCATGTAGCCTAGGGAGTAGATGTGGATGAGCGATCCGACCCCGGAAACGACCAGGAGCATCAATTTGCTCAGATTATCCAGAATGAAAGCAAGCGGAACGGTGAAGACGCCGCGAATGTTGATCCAGGTAAGTTCCGGCGACGAAATGTCGTCTTTTCCAAAAATTAAACAGCTGCACGCGAAGCTTCCGAGAACAGCCGCGATCGAAATTAAACTGCTGATATTCTTCCAGCGACGCGTGAACAAAGTAATCGCTCCAGCCGAGGCGAGCGGCAGGAGCAAAACTAACCACGGAAGCAAACTGTTGGTGGTAAAGGTCATTGGATCACCCGCTAAACACGCGAAACAGCGCTAAAGCTTTACAGATAAAGCGGTTCATCGGCTCGAAGTTTGGGCTGAGTATTGGCCAGTCGTTCGTATTGCAACTTTGGGTAATGGCCAAAGTTAATTAACAGCCCGAGCTGAAAGCTGCTCGCTTTCAAGTAATTCAGCACCTGGGCACGGTGATCGTCGGTTAATTCCGCAACTGCCTTGAGTTCGACAACGATCTTCCCGTAGCAAACAAAATCCGGAAAATACTTTTGCTGGAGAATTCTACCCCGATATTCGAGAGACAATGCCGGCAGCGCAATAGCCGGAATGCGGCAATGCTCAAATTCGATCCCAAGACATTCCTGATAAACAGGCTCGTGAAAGCCGCATCCTTTGTCCTCATAAACTTCGAAGCACGCGCCCACAATCGAATAGCATTCGTTTTTGAAGATTAAGTCGGGCACTAGGGTTTTTGGCGTCATTTCGCGTGTTTGGCGGATCATTAAAACTTCAGAGTGTTGATGTCTTCGATATTCGTGGTTTGTCGGAGACGAAAGAGCGCGACCACGATTGCCAATCCGACCGCAACCTCGGCCGCGGCCACGGTGATGACGAAAAACACAAAAACCTGCGCGTTGTAATTCGGAACGCCGCCGGGATCGACATGGAAGCGCGAGAACGCGACGAGCGACAAATTAGCGGCGTTCAACATCAACTCCAGCGCCATCAAAATGATGATGATGTTGCGGCGTACCATCACGCCGGCGAAGCCGATCGTGAAAAGAATCCCGCTGACAATGAGATAATCGCCAAGTGTGACCATGTCAGCGACTTTCGCGTCGGCTCAGCATCACGGCGCCGACGGTTGCGACCAAGATGACTACGCCGATGATTTGAAACGGCAGATTGTAATTGTCGAAAAGCAAAAGACCAATTCGATGGACATCGTCCGATGTCGATCCTGCCAGCGGCGGAAACGTTTGTTTCGCGACCTTAAGTCTGCCGACCACCGTAAAAATTTGGATCATCAGTGCGAGCGCAACCGCCAGGCCGCCGGCGGACGCGATCCAGTTAATTTTTCTCAATTCTTCTGCCCGCAAATCGAGCAACATGATGATGAAAAGAAACAGCACCATGATGGCTCCGGCGTAGACGAGCACTTGAATGATGCCGATGAAGTAGGCGTCGAGCGACATGAAGAGCGCAGCCAGCGCTAAAAACGAAACGACCAGACTGAGCGCGCTCGCGACCGGATTGCGGTTGATGACGACGGCCGCGCCAAACACCAGCATCATCAAAGCGAAAATCCAAAACAGAAATAGTGACATTGCTTTTAATTTCGAATTTCGGTCCGAGCCGGACTGGCACTATTCGAATTTCGAATTTGAGGGATTACTTCTTCTCGTTCCATTTCAAAACGACTCCGTGCATCACCCCGCCGATCTCGAGCAGTTTGTCTTTGTGATGCATCATATCTTCGCGAGTGAATCCGGTAATGGCGTAATCTTTACGCAAATAAATCGCCTGCTCGGGACAAACCTCCTCACACATGCCGCAAAAAATGCAGCGGACCATGTCGATATCGAATGCCTCAGGATACTTTTCGACTTTAGCGAAACGATCGTTCTTTGAAATTTCGCCCGGAATAATCTTGATCGCGCGGGGCGGACAGATGAATTCACAAAGCTGGCAAGCGACACAGCGGACGCGGCCGTCGGTGTCGCGCACGAGCGCGGGCGCGCCTCGATAATGCTCGGGCAAGTTGGAGTCCCATGTTTCCTCCGGATATTCCATCGTCACTTTGGTCCGGCGAAAAATCATGTTCTTGAAATGCTTCAACGTGATCAACAAGCCGGCCGCGATCGCGGGCAGGAACATTCGCTCGCGCCAATTCAAGTTGGGTCGTGGGACCGTGATCGCCATGATTCAGAATTGTCCGCCAAACACGCTAAAAAACGCGAAAGATTGAAACGCGGATGGCTTAGTCGAAGACAAAATTTGTGGTGTCATTTGGCGTGTTTAGCGGATGAAAGCCAAAATTCCTGCGACCACAAAGATATTGACGAGCGCGATTTCAAAAAAGAAAAGCCAGCCCAGACGCATGAGCTGGTCCCAGCGAAAGCGCGGCAGGGTCCAGCGCACCCACATGAACAAAAAGATCAGTGCGGCAACTTTGGCGAAGAAGACGGCGATGTTGATCAACCCGAAAATCCAACCGTGCGATCCATCAGGGACTCCGGGAAAATGCCAACCCCCAAGAAACAGCGTCGTAATGATGCCCGAGCCCGTGATCATGGCGATGTATTCGCCGAGAAAAAATAAACCGAACTTCATCGACGCATATTCGGTGTGGTAGCCGCCGGCGAGTTCCTGTTCGGCTTCCGGCAAATCGAACGGGAGCCGGTTCGTTTCCGCAAGGACAGCGATCATGAAGACGAGGAAGGAAATGAACATCGGGATGGCGAGCAGCCATTTTTCGAGATTGGTCCAGTCGCCAACGAAGGGCGCGATCAACCAGCCGTGATCGATTTGATATTGGACAACGCTCGTTAGTCGCAGATTGCCAACGAGCAGGAAAATTGGAATGACGGCGAGGCCGAGCGAAAGCTCATAGGAAATCATCTGCGAACTGGAACGCACGCCGCCGAGAAACGGATATTTGGAATTGGAAGCCCAACCGCCGAGGACAATTCCGTAAACGCCGAGGGAAGCGATGGCGAAGACAAACAAAATGCCGACGTTGATATCGGCGATGACCATCGGCACACCGAACAGCGTGCTACCAAACGGAACGACTGCGATCGTGATGACCGGCGGGACCATGGCCAGACATGGCGCGAGCCAGTAATAAAGTTTGTTTACGTGTGCCGGCGTGAATTGCTCTTTCAGTAAAAATTTTCCAGCATCCGCGATTGGTTGGAGCAGACCGGCAGGACCCACGCGATTTGGCCCGAGCCGGTCCTGAATCAACGCGCTGACACGACGCTCCGCGTAGACCGCGTAATTCATCAACCCAAGCACGAACGCGAGAAGGCAGATAATTTTAAGCAACGACGTGCCGATAAAAAAATAATCCATTGTCGATCTTGTATTATCGTCCGGGTGGCCGCTTCATTTCCGCTTCTTCGATGTCCTCGGCTTTCGGATCGACCGGCGGTCGAGGCGATTCGTTTTCCTTGATCACATTCAGGCCGAGGTCCCCGATTTTGCTTAGAGTAAGGCCGGCGAACGGTGGGACCTCTGCGCTCATTTGCCGAAAGACATCTTCGATCGTGTAAATACCGTTGCTGCCGCCCAAGGCCTGGAGCAGATCGCGCAAAATTTCCCAATCGTCGCGCGCGTTTCCAGGAGGGCGCACCGCACGATTCAATCGTTGCAGCCGCCCTTCGCCGTTGATCATCGAGCCACGTTTTTCGGCAAACCCTGAAGCGGGCAGGAGAACGGTCGCGCGTTCGTTGGCGGCATTCGACAAAATGTCCATTACAACGAACGCTGGGATGTTCGTTAACTCGTCGGCTGAAATTCCGAGCTTGATTGGATTTTCACCTAACGCGAGCAGCACTCTAATTTCTCCGGATTCCACGGCCTTGGCGAGGGCAGAAAGCCTCGCCCCTGGTTCTCCGTCCAATCTTAGAATCAAGCGCGCGCCGGTCGCGTTCGGATTGCGGTCTTCGCACAGCAGAATATCGTCGCCCTCGCCAAAGCGCGGCACGATGTCGATGTAGCGGACGTCGAGCAGGTCCGCGATTTTACGTGTGAGCCAAAGTTCTTCGTTGGTCATGCGGCCGGATGCGACGATCGCGATGTTTCCTCCGCTGAATTGTCGGAGCTGCACGGCCGCGTGTGCGATCGCGTTCTTCCAATCGACCGGCATTAGCCTTTTGCCGTCAAAAATCTGCGGCTCAAGGATGCGGCTCTCCGCTTCCAGATATTTGAAATTCAATCGGCCGTAATCGCACATCCAGCATGAGTTGACGTGATCGTTTTCTCGGGGCGTTTGCCGATAAACGATGTCTTCGCGGGTTCCAATGACCGTATTGCAACCGGTCGCACAACTTGTGCAAATGCTTTTCGTTTCTTTCAAAAACCAAACCCGCATTTTAAAACGAAAATCGCTGGAAGTGAGCGCGCCGACCGGGCAGAGATCGACCGTGTTGAGGGAATAATTATTTTCGAGACGTTTGCCCGGATGCGCGGTAAGCACCGTGTGACTGCCACGATCGACAAATCCGAGCACATCGTCGTTGGCAATTTCGTTGCAAAAACGAACGCAACGCGAACAAAGAATGCAGCGTTCGTCGTCGAGCGTGACGCGCGGCCCAAGCTGCACCGCCTTCGGTTTCTTGACTTTGTTTTCGAGAAAACGCGAGCCGGCCGCGCCGTACTCAACGCTGAACTCCTGGAGCTCGCATTCGCCGGCTTGATCGCAGATCGGACAATCGAGCGGGTGATTGATGAGCAGAAATTCCATCACGCCTTTTCGGCATTCCTCGACCAGCGGAGAACTTGTGCGCACGCCCATTCCCTCGGCGACATCCTGTGCGCAACAAATTTGCGGGCGCGGCATCCAATTGATCATCGGCTTTCCGTCCGTTCCGAGCTCCGGTTTGCGATCTGGACCCATTCGCGGCATTCCCATTTCGATCAAACACATTCGGCAATTACCCGGCGAGCTGAGTTTTTTGTGATAGCAGTAGCGCGGCACGTAAGCGCCGGCTTGCGCGCAAGCTTCGATCACGCGCGTCCCTTTCGGAAACTGATGCCATACGCCGTCGATCTGGACGTTGAACATTGGCGCTGCGCTGGATTTTTCTTCGGCCATATCGATTTAAATCACTGCATCGGCGCCGGCTTTTTCCCAGCCGGGATCGTGGGCGAGGGGACTGGTTGGAATTGTTTCGTGTTCGACCAGCTCTGTGGGCGTTTGTTCCGGTGGAAGCGGCGGTGGAACGGGCTTGCGCGCGTAGCGCGCAAATTCCTCCGGAAATTTTTCGACAAAACTCTGAGTCGGCCAGGCACAAGCTTCACCGAACGCGCAAATGGTCCGGGCGGCAATGTTGTCGCCAATCGTTTTCAAAGTACGCGGATCTTCCGTGACGCCGCCGCCGTCCAACATGCGCTCGGTAATTTTTTTCATCCAAAGCGAACCTTCGCGGCAGGGCGTGCATTGGCCGCAGGATTCGTGGGCGTAGAATTCGTTGATGTTGTTGAGCACCCAAACCATGTCGCGCGAATCGTCCAGCACAATCACGCCGCCCGAGCCGGCCATCGATCCAGCTGCTGCCAATGAATCAAAATCCATCGGCAACTCGTCGATCGACATCTCGACGTCGATGGTCGATCCGTCCGGTTGTTTTTGTTTGATTTTGAATCGCTCGTCTGCCCGTAAGACTTTGGCCGAGCTGCCGCCGGGAATTACCGCTTTCAATCGGCGGCCCCATTTCATTCCGCCCGCCATTTCGTAAATGAGTTGGCCCATAGTCACTTTGCCGACTTCGATTTCGAAATAGCCGGGACGTTCGACATCGCCGCTTACGCAAACAATCCGTGTGCCGGTATTATTCGGTCGGCCGAGCTGCGCATATTTCGCGCCGCCCATCGCGATGATGTGCTTCACCGCGCAAAGGGTCTCGACATTGTTTACGATTGTCGGGCACATGTAGAGCCCGAGCACGGCGGGAAAGTAGGGCGGTTTGATCCTTGGATACGCGCGCTTGCCTTCGAGCGATTCGATCAGACCGGTTTCTTCGCCGCAAATGTAAGCGCCGGCCCCGCGATGAAGGTGAACATCGACATCGAACCCGGAGCCGAGAATGTTTTTGCCGAGAAAGTTACGCTCGCGCGCCTCTTCGATTGCGCGTTCGAGGATCCGTGCGCCTTCCGGAAATTCGCCTCTTATATATATATACGCCGTCCGGGCGTTGAGGGCGAAACAGGAAATGGCGATCCCTTCGAGCAGTTGATGCGGGTCTTCATGAATGATGTAGCGATCTTTGAACGTCCCGGGCTCCGATTCGTCCGCATTGCAAATTAAATAGACCGGCTTCTTCTCGTCGGCCTTGATGAAGCTCCATTTCACTCCGCAGGGAAATCCAGCTCCGCCTCGTCCGCGCAAGCCGGAGTTTTTTACTTCGTTCACGATGTCGATGCGCGACATTTTGACGGCTTTGCGCAAATCGTCGTAACCGCCATCGTTCAAGTAGGTTTCGATGTCAGTTTTCCAATTCTTGCGTCCAATGTTTTTGAAAACGATCCGCTGCTCAAGTGGATGAACTGATTGCTGATTGGTGATTTCTGATTTCTGATTTTGGAGAAGATTGGTCGCTGATTCGGGGCTGACATTTTCATGCAAAGCGTCATTGACCATGCAAACCGGCGCGGTACCGCAGCTCGCCAAACATTCGACAAACTCAATGCTGTAATTCCCGTCAGCGCTGATGGAAATCGGCGTGTGTCCCGCGCCCGCGGGATCACCGACGGTTTCGCGTTGAATGCCAGCTGCCGCGCACAGATTTTCCATTACCTGATAGCTTCCGGCCATTGCGCAACTCAGGGTGCGGCAAACGCGGATGTGTGTTTTGCCGGCGCGCTTCTCGCGCAACATCGGATAAAACGTAACCAGCTCGAGAATGTTGATCGGCTGAAGTCCGAGCTTGGCTGCGATCCACGGCACCGCGTCGCCACTAATGAAACCGAAATGTTCTTGCCAAAGATGGAGCAGCGGTAACGCGGCACTACGTTTCTGATCGACCGGATAATGGCCGATGGCTTCATCCATTTTTCGCTCCAACTCGGCGGGAACGCGTGTGCTCGTCGAGTCCACGGGCGAAGAAATTAGTCAGTTAAGGTGCTCTGCTTTTCGGTCACCTTGTCGTCTTTGAAAACGATCGTCACCGTATCTTTGCCCTGCCGGTAAACGTAAGTCGTCCTCTTCATGATGACGAAATCCTTGTTGTCGAGCTCGGTCGGCGGTCCAAGAATCGATTCCACCTGTTTTTTCGACATTCCTTCGGCCACTTCATCGACATTGGCTTTCGTGATGCGCCGGCCGACGCAGGAAAGCTCGAGCATGACTATGAGCACGAGCAGGAAGCGGGAAATGACGAATGACCAATGACGAATGCCCAAGGAATGTCGAAGCCCGAATGCCGAAATTATCCCGCGCCGCTGTTTGGGACCTTCGTTATTGGATATTTGCATTTGTTTCGTCATTCGAAAATTCGTGCTTTGTCATTCACTCATCTGTCGCATTCGCCCATGACAAAGTCCAGACTTCCGAGCACAGCGGGAACGTCGCTCACCAGGCAGCCCGGAAGTAATTCCGGCAAGATGCTCAAGTTCACAAACGACGGCGCGCGGATCTTGAGGCGATGCGGAACGCCGCCGCCTTTGCTGTTGATATAAAAGCCAAGTTCGCCCTTTGGATTTTCGGCCGCGAAATAAACTTCGCCGGGCGGCGCGTCGAGCCCTTCGGTCACGACAATGAAATGGTGGATCAATTCCTCCATTTTCGTCATCACGTGTGATTTCGGCGGTGTCATATTTTTCCAATCGGCAACGTTGATCGGACCGCCCGGCAATCGGTCGATGACCTGCCGCAGAATTCCTGCGCTTTGTCGCATTTCCTCGATCCGCACCAGATAGCGGTCGTAACAATCGCCGGCGCTTCCGATCACGACGTCGAAATCGTACTGCTCGTAATCGAGATAGGGGTGTTTGCGCCGCAAATCGTGTTCAATGCCGCTGCCGCGCAAATTCGGGCCGGATAGCGCGTAGGCGATTGCGCGTTTTTTTGAAATGACGCCGACATCCTTGGTTCGATCGACAAAGATGCGATTACGCGTCAGCAACTTGTCCATCTCGTCCAGTGCCGGCCCGAATTGATCAAGAAAGTCGCACAACATTGGAATGAATGTCTCCGGCAAATCGCGGATTTGCCCGCCGACCCGCGTGTAGGACGTAGTGAAGCGCGCACCGCTGAGCAACTCGCTGAGATCATAAATTTTTTCGCGTTGCGTAAACGAATAGAGAAACACCGTCATCGCACCGAGATCGAGCGCCATCGCGCCGAGTCCCATCAAATGGGACGATATCCGCGAGAGTTCGCAGCAGATAACGCGAATCGCTTTTCCGCGCGGCGGGATTTCCCAATTCATCAATTTTTCGACCGCGAGCGCATAGGCGACGTTGTTCGCCAGCGGCGCGAGATAATCCAAGCGATCCGTGTAAGGCACGAATTGGTTGTATTGCATGTTCTCGGCGATTTTTTCGTCGCCGCGATGCAGAAATCCAACATCCGGCATCGCTTTGGTGATGAGCTCGCCATCCAATTCGAGCACGAGTCGCAACACGCCATGCGTCGCTGGGTGCGACGGCCCCATGTTGAGAATCATCTTCTCGCCGATGTCGTGATCGGTTTCGCCGAGTTTCGCTTCTTCGGCAGCGACTCGCGTTACCGGATCGGGCGATTCAATTTCGCGCACCGTGAATGCCATACGCTTGTTTATGCTCGCGAGTGCATCACGACGTGCAAGCGTAAAGTGACCATGCAAAAATGGCGCTCGCTCTTACAATGCGTGACGATTAACTGACGAGGCCTGATGAAAAAAATTGCGCTGCTATTTGCCGGACAAGGTGCGCAGGTCGTCGGCATGGGAAAAGACCTGGCCGATCCGTTTCCGGCTGCGGCGGATTTGTTTCGGCGGGCCGACGAAATTCTCGGCCGCAAATTGAGCGATATCGCGTGGAACGGCCCAATCGAGGAGTTGACCAAGACTTCGAATTGTCAGCCCGCATTGTTTGTTCATGGACTCGTGTGTTTGTCGATCTTGCGCGAGCTCTCCGGTGATTTTCCGATCGGCGGCGCAGCTGGTTTGTCGTTAGGGGAAATGACCGCGCATGCTGCCGCCAGCACATTCGATTTTGAGAACGGTCTCAAGCTTGTGCAGAAGCGCGGCAGTTTTATGGACGAAGCTTGCGCGGCGACGGTCGGCGGAATGGCGGCAATGATTGGTGCTGATGAAAATGTGGTGCGTCAGTTGGCGGATGAAGAAGATGTCGACGTTGCAAATGTCAATTCTCCCGGCCAAGTCGTCATCTCCGGTGAGCTGGCGAAAGTCGAGGCCGCGGTAGCTGTGGCAAAGGAATATGGCATTCGCCGTGCGACGATGCTCAACGTTGCCGGTGCTTATCATTCGCGTTTGATGCAAAGCGCTTATGAAAAATTGGGCGCAGCCTTACGCGAAGTGCAAATGAAAGTCCCGCAGTTTCCGGTGATCAGCAATGTGACCGGCCGCGAAGTTCAGACGCTACCGGAGATTCGACAGACGTTGCAAGACCAGGTCACGAGCACGGTCCGCTGGGTCGATTGCATGGAATGGCTTCTCGATCTCGGCTGCGATCTGTTCATCGAACTTGGACCGGGCGGCGTTCTCGCCGGTCTGCTCAAACGCACGCGAAAAGATGTCGATGTTATTTCGGTAAGCGATGTCGCATCGGTGCGTGCGTGCGCTCAGAAAATATCCACCTAAACGTCAACGCCTTTCTTTTTTGCGGCTGTATATACGCGCTACAGAAGTGTCAGGATTATCGCCACCTACTTGGGTAGAAACTGGAAACTTCGATTCGATCCAGGAGATCAATTGCGGATTGCGCCGATAGCGGGCGCTTACGCTGACCCCAGCGACAGGATACTGACGCAGTGTTGCCTCCAGATATGTGCTGCTCCTTTGGTCGAACTTGAAAGTAGCGGCAAAGGTTAGATTGATAGCGGACGGTGGGACGAGGCGATTTGCCAAGTAAGGGATCATTGCATCATCGCTCAGCAGATAATCGCCGGGAGCCGTGTTCTCCTCGAGATAGCCGATGACTTGCTCTAAATTGTCCGGCTGTGGATGAAGGGCGCGATGATCGTAACGCACAATCCACGGAAGATCGATAGCCGTAATGAAAAGAGCGACGACAAACATCATCGCCAGCGATTTGTTTGAGTTAGAGATCGCTGCACGTCTACGAAGACTAGCGATCGTCTGTTTGAGAGCGATGAAGCCTCGGTCCAGGCCGAGCACCGAAAAGACGACTAGCAGCGGGACCACCAACGTGTAGTGATGCAGCCATGGCGGCAACTGCATGAGAATTCCTATCGATATTAATTCGCCGGCGAGCAAAGCCGACACGGCAACCGGAAGTGGGCGAAGGCTGACGACGCCCAGAGCTCCGAATCCGAGCCACGGAATGTTTAGTCGAGTGAATCCAAGCAGAGCGCGCCAACAATCCCCCGCTGTAGGCGCAAGCCAATTTTTCTCTGCTAAATGAAACATGATTGTGCGCCTGTATTCGTTGATCGGATGGAGCAGATCGATGAACGGCGCCGCCGTAAGAATTCCGGACGCAGCAAACACAAGCAGATCCATCGTCAATGCGGTAAGATCAAAGCGTAGCCTGCCCGCTTCGCGCTGCGTCCGCTGAATTGGAAGAAGGATGAAGACCGAAACGGCGAATCCGATCGCAAGCGGCTTGATCGTGAGACTAGCGGCTGCGCAAGCGCCGCTCAACGCCAGCCAGAACCGACGCCGTTTTGCTTGAAACGCGAACAGCGACACCAGCGCCCAAATTAGGCACGCGGCACTTGGAATATCGCTCATCGCCACACGTGACTGTTTGAGGTAGAGCGGTTCCGCGGCCGCGGCGAGAATGGCGAGCGGCACGGCCCATCTTGCACCGAGCTGATAGCTCAAGACTGCGATACCGAGCACTCCAACCAGTGAAAATCCGAAAACGGTGAGTCGCCCGACAATCAATGAATCACCAAAGAGCTGAAATGCCGTTGCGAGTGTCTTCGGAAATAGCCAGAACTGATCGAAGAAGAATGTGCTCGACGCATAGCCGCCATTTAGGAGACGTGCGACCATCAGGTAAACCCCTTCGTCGACATCTCTCCTACGCGAGACGAGCGCGTCGGGCATCAAGTACCAAGCCGCAAGTCCGATCGCCAGAGCGATGGCGAGCCCGAACAGGACACGTCGCTGCATCGGTCTGACAATGAAGATGCCGATTTTCGGGTCAATCGAATTCTAAGCAGGCATCCACGTGTTGTCGATTGGGGATAGCGTGCTCGTCAGTCGGTAACACCTCGGTTTAACTTCCTTGAGGGATGCTCGCTTAACGCAAACGTGCGTGAA
>Ga0070698_100003082_pt1 | contig 18377 bp, 15 predicted proteins | sample KBSK1502metaG_FD_65477 | JGI IMG/M metagenome (GOLD analysis project Ga0070698, IMG submission 65477) | Corn, switchgrass and miscanthus rhizosphere microbial communities from Kellogg Biological Station, Michigan, USA - KBS K1-50-2 metaG | ecosystem: Host-associated > Plants > Roots >...
CCCCCGCGATCATAGACGTGGCAGTCATAACCGTCGTGACGGAGCTCGAGCTCCTTGCGGCGTCGCGGCTCTTCAAGTTCGACTTCGATCAGCCTCATGAGGTCGACGCTTGGGGCCCATACTGGTTTCTCAAGATACCGGCTAGACACTATCCTCGGCCCCTGGACGTGCTCGTGACCTGCATTGGACGCGACTCAAACTATCGCTCCGGATCCTTCACAAGTAGGCTCCTCGCAACTCGACGTCCGCGTTTCCTCATTCTCTGTGGGATAGCAGCAGGCCTCGAAGGAAAGGTAGGGCTTGGCGACGTTGTCATATCCGAACAGGTCGTTGGATACGACATTGGGCGATCTACGCCAGAGGGTCTTGAACCACGCTTCGACTGGAAACAACCCCCAGCCCCCGTACTGAACGAGCTGCGCCGACTCAACGTCGTAATCCGGCCCAGCTGGTACGACCACTTCCGCTCAGCCCAAGCTCTACTTTCTTCCGCTGAGCTCCCCCCCGCAGGGCGTACGACGGATCCTGACTCACACTTCGGCACAATCGCGTCTGGCGAGAAACTCCTGGCCGACGGGCGTCTCGCAGAGCTTAGGAAACGGTATGACGAAAAGATCCGAGCTGGAGAGATGGAAGCCATTGGCCTCGCCAATGCGGCCGACCCGGACAAGATCCCATGGGTCGTAGTTCGGGGCATTTCCGATTTCGGCGATCCGGCTACCAAGGAGCACCGAGAGAAAGATCGATATCATGCGACTGCTGCCAACAGCAGCGCGGCCTATGTTCGCGCACTGCTGGAACACTTCTCGCCTCATCTCTTCTCTGACCACCAGAGGCTTTCTTCGGCCTTCAATCTGCAAGTCGAGGCCCTAGCGAATCGGATACTTCACGCAGCTAGAGACGGCTCCACCTCACTGGCTAGCGTACGCCGTAAGCTCTACGAGTTGGCAGATGAATGGGAGAGCCTAGTCGGTCCGGCCCCCGAAGATCTTCTCCTTATTGATCGCTACGAGCTCGAGATGGACTACTCGAGTCCTCACTCCACTTCCAACGTACTCAACTTGTCCATGCTATCTCTTTCGCGTTCGGCGGCCACACAATTCGAAGAAATCCTGACAGCTACGAGGCCGGCTTCTGATGACGATCTTCGACTTGAGGTAACGCCCCCGTTGTCGGTTGCCGTTGACCCAGACATGTCCTCAGATAGGAAAAAACGTGTCGTCATTCACTTCCCGCGCCTTAGACGAGGTCGTCGATTGTCCTTCGGACTCAACTTCCAGTGGTGCGGCACCTCAACCTCAACGGTCCAACGCTGGCATGAGTTCGTTACCGACTTCCTTGTAACGCAGCTCGATCTTGTTATTCGAACCGCACATCGTATAAGGATCCTGAGTCTAGAAGAGCATACGAGCAGCGGTGAACCGAGACATCTCCTACAGGATGAGTTCACGATTGTGGAACGACCGGAGTCAATGAGAATTACCCTTCTGTCCCCTCGTTTCAATAGAAAATACCGGATAGGCTTTGAGCTTCTTACGGAGTAGCGGTCGCACTCCTGCGGTCCGGGGTGCCGTAACTATGACGTCATCACTCCACGCTGCCCAATCAAAGGCCATCGCACGGCCGATCGTGTCCCCCCCGTAACCGTCTATCACGACTCGGCCAGCAGCAGAAGGAACGAGCACAACAAAATGAGCAGACCGATCGCTGCGATCCGCAAAGAACTGAGCCGACTCAAGTCGAAGCAATAGCTGCGACGCATGGGTGGGCCTGAGGAGAGGTTCGAGTCTAGGTTCTCCTATGAGCAAGCGGCCAGCAGCGGCAAGATACGAGGCGGCTGCCACGGCGGATCTTGCCCAAGCTGTCGGCCGGGCATCGCCTACAAATCGCCGTCCCTCGCCGGCACCGACTAAGGATACGTCGTTCCACACCTCACTCAGGTGCTTTCTCGATGCTATAAGGGTGCTCGCATGACCGCCCTGGGCGAGCAACCATGCGAGGTGGAACGAACTAGTCCCAGTTACATGTGCGGGATACCCGAGCTGCCGCCTAAGCTGATTGCGCAGTTGGCTAACCGTCGGCACGCGGCGCCGTCGACTCAAGAATCGCAGCGACACTTGAACACCTACCAGTCCACAGTCATGAGGCCCCTGCTGGGCCACCTGACATATCGCAATTTGTCTTAGCTCTTCAATGTCGATATCGGCAGGCCCCGGCAGCTATGTACCTTACGGCTTCGTTTGACAACACACGGTCCTTCGTCCGAACCATAAGAAACATGTCCCCTTCTAGCTCAGCGAGCGCCGCTTCCATCTCAACGTCGGTGATCGCCTTTCGGAGCCGTCTCCGGAGCTTAGATAGGGTCTCTCCGTTTCGTGCAGCGCCTCCTACGTAGTACGCTCCGGCCGACATTACATAGCTTTCTGGTGCCGCCAGGATGCTTAAGGCCAGCCTGGCAAGGTAGCCATGTCTTCCCCTTGCAGATCGGACACGGCTTGATAGCTTGACTGGGATCGCTGACTCCCCTCGTATCAGTCTCCGCTCGGAATTTAGAAAGAGGGTGCGTCCGTTGCGCTGGGCTGACTTTACGAAGGAGAGCCATCTCTCCTCGCCCAGATGGAGCAGATGTGCACAAACCTGCCGGAGGGCGTCTCTATAGATCCTGTCTCGTTGTTCATCAACGAATACGCGCGTTGCCAAAATCAGGTTTCTCGCTCGAGAAACACCAAACATCTTCGCCAATGGGATAAAGGCTAAGATGTCGCAGACCCCCTCTTCGTACCCTCGAACAAGCGCCTCAGACTCGACAAAAGAAAATAGCGTATGCACCAATTCGTGGCAGACAGTTGCCTCTCCAACTCCGGGGAAGGCCGCGGACTCGCGAATATAAACCCCTGCCTGAACTCCACATTCACGAGCGTCTTGATGGTCGAGCATCAAACCGTATAACTCTGGATCTGAGTACGGCTCGGGAAATTCGTCAACAATCCGAAGCGGCAGATCGAGTGTCTTAAAGCCAAGGTCACGGTATGCCGTACTCGCTACACGGTAAGCCCTTGCCAATCGTTCGCGAACATCCCCCTGCGGCTCAATTCGGCGTCTAAGTGCTTGCTGGACAGTCTGAACGTCCCGAGACACGACATCTCGAAGAGGCCGACTGAGACCCTTCAGCGGATCCAACTTCGCGAACAGCGATGAGAACCATTCGTAGTCTGCCGCCTTCACCCCCAGCAAATGCGCGAAGCCATAGGCCAACCATTTGCGATCTTCCTTCAGCATTGATGGGTTCCGTGCTGTTTGCGGTTATGCGAATAGAGCAAGACAATATGGCAGTCATTCACCAGGAGTTTCTGGTACACCATGTACCAGGGAGCGAGGCCGCTTTCGAGCTCAGCATACAGGGACTCGTGAGCCGAGAACCCAAGATTCCACAGCACATATTGTGTCGATCTCGCAACGCTTGGCAGAAAAATCTTCGCGACTTGAATCGTCTGTTCAACAAACTGATCTAGAATGAGAAGATCGACTGACTCGGCGAGCTGCAGACAAAATAGATCGGTTGGATTCAGACGTTCCGCCGAAGGCGGTGCAGAATCGACGGAGATCACTCGACGCGCTCCCAGATTTAGACAGACAGCCCCGAGGGCGCCAGTTCCGCTGCACACGTCTGCCACCAACAATGGCGAAACGATTGGCCAGATAGTTTCAAGCGCGGCAATCATTTCTGTACTGGGACCGATCAGGCCTGGTCCATATAGTGCGACTCTGCCTAGTCCGTATTTCCTCGAGTACGAGGCCATAGGTGAGTCCGGCTCGACGAGCCCAGATTCGATGGCTGAGGTCAAGCTGAGATACCGAGGATGATCGATCCGAGAGACATGTTCTTCGGCGATTACGTCTAACTCGACTGCTATTTCATCCGCGAGATCTGGGTACGAAGTGGCGAGAACAGCGTCTACATAGCCGGAAAGATAGAGCCCGTTGAAGCCAATCGTGCTAGCGTCTCTCAGTAAGCTTAGCCGGCCGAGTACTACATCGGGTGCGTTCGTCGAGACCCGGACGTTAAAAACTTTGTAGATGCCGCCTGAAGTTGCGTTCTGGCGAGAAGTCCACCACGAGCTTCGAACCGTCAGAGTGACGGATGGGTCGACCACTCGCTGACCCAAAACCCGCTCGACCACATCACCAAGTACCCGACCAAGCTCTCGCAGATTGGCCGGTAGGAACGGATCTTCTTCAGACGGCAAAGACTACGACGATGTGCGCCTGATTGACGCGTTCAGCTTCACCAACTCCGGCGTCGCGTTGTTCGTCAATACAACAACCGCATGCTGAATCCCGCCCTTTGTCTTGCCCAGACGCGCCTTCGAAGAACCCGAGCCACCGTTCATAGTGTAGTCCCTCCTCTTTAACGAGTAAGAATATCGTACTAGGATGGGGAACGTCAACACCCTTCCGTCGCACTGGAAGGGATACCTGATTTTGGTCTACTCCCCGATTCCCTAGACAGATCGCGGCGTGAGTTCTGGAGTGGCCTCCGTACCCGGCACGACCTTTGGGAGTCCAGGCCCGGGGCCCACTAATTCCTAGTTAGAGAGCCTTGGTGTGACGCTGACAACTCAGGGTCTTGCAGCACACTGCTGCCAGCTTGCTACCCCTTCCCTCTCGTGACGGGTACCACCCAGGGAGACCCGACCCCCTGTCCCAGGGCCCTGCCTCGTGAAGCCGGTGACTCGAGGTTGAGACTTTCCCGGATCTAGGGAAGATAGGAGCCCCCTAGGGCTCTGGCTTCAACGTGGGCTGTTCCTGTCAGCCTCGTGAGCTTTGGGCAGAGGACCTTCCCGAGCCCACTTCCACGACCTGCGGCGGACGGCGGTCAGGAACATGGTCCGGGCTAGCATCCCCGAGCGGGTCGCTGGCTGCATCGCGACCCGCTCGGTGTTCGAGCGGTACAACATCGTGAGCGAAGGCGATCTCCGGGAGGCCTCTAAAAAAACTGCACCATCATCGATTAGCAGTTAGACCCCGCTGACTATGAGTTGCCAAGAACCGCCTACGCAGCAGGCGACCCAAGCCTAACTAAGCAAAGCAAGCCGCACTACCTGGACGTCTCCCCAGATCATCCTGGTACGGGGTGTTCTGATAGCAGAGTGGTAGAAAAATGACCTACGGCCTATCTGAAGTTCCTAGGGAACCGAGTTGTCGAGTCGGTATTTGCCTGCCGCATCTGCGTCCGTGTAATGCCCCTTGCCAGCGACAAGTCAACTCCGCGCAGATTCGTCCTTTGCAGATTCGCCCCCTCTAGGTTCGCCCCTGCCAGGTCAGCTCCCTGTAGGTCGGCCTCGACAAGACTCGCTCCTTGTAGTTGAGCGTCCGTAAGCTGGACATCCCGTAGGTTTGTGTGGTCGAGTCTTGAATTTTGAAGATTGGCCCTCTCCAGCTTCGCAGCCCGGAGATCCGCTTCTTCCAAGTTGATTCCTCTAAGAACCGCCTCTCGCAAGTTTGCCTTCTGCAGGTCAGGTGGTTCACTTCGCAACTTGTAGAGGTCGTCATCGAAGAAACTAGCCTCCGTGAGATCGGCCCCCGGCAGAAAACTCTCTCGAAGATTAGGCCCAAGTCTGGCTCCTTGAAGATTGGCCCGAAGAAAATTTGCCCCCTTGACTCGTGCGCCTCTCAGGTTTGCCCCTTCGAGCCTTGCGCCCTGAAATCCGGCCGACTGCAAATTGGCATACTGGAGATTTGCCTGCCGGAGGTCCGCCTCAATCAGATTCGCACCTTCCAAGTCCACCGAACGTAGATCAGACTTTACAAAAAAGGCACCAGATCCTTGCAGATAGCGCAGGTTCGCACCGCGGAGGATAGCGCCCCGGCTCAACGATAGTTCCCTCACTGATTCCAATACTCGCTCACTCGGTCTCATCGAGACGTCTGCGTCATGAACGTCGGCAAATGCCCTATAGCCGAGAAATTCAAAAGCTCGTGGTGCCCATGTCCACGGATCTCTCGCTCCGATTACCGCACGCGCCACATAGCTTCGCCGCTGCGGCACTATTCGGACCAGTGCGGCACTCCCCCTCATCTCTAGTCCTGCCTTCTTCAAAATCTCATCCAACACGGCCTGCGGAGGAACCGAGTGCAAACTCACGGACATGACTCCGGTTACATCATCGGCTATCTCCATACGCAGGCCGAATTCATTTTCGACTATCAAAAGGAGGTTGCGAACACTGGCCTTCCGAAAATCTACTGAAACGGGACGGCGACTCAGAATCGGAGTCACCCTCCAATCATCGGAAGTAGTCGGCGCATTCTCTCCACTTGGCCTTCCCCAAATCGCGCCGATCGAGAGGAGACCTAGCAAGGTGGTACCGCCGAGGATCACTACCCATCCTTTGCGCCTTCCTGCGGTTCCAAAGGGAATCCTCCATTGGAGTCGTTCCACCCTTTCCCGCCGGATCGTCGCTATAGCAACTCGGTAGAACGCCATCGATGCCAGAAGAGATGTAACGATCAACGTGATATGGACAGCCGTTACACGCCAGTCATGTCTAACCAAGTATCGACCCCAAAAGAGAAACAGCGTCGCAGGAACGATCCACCAGGCAAGCAGGATTGAACTCGCGGTCTGCAATCCAAAAAAGGGCGGTCGCGTAATGCTGAGTCGCCTTGAATGAACGCGCACCAGCCCGTTGAGCAGCCAGGGATGGACAACCTTGTCTAACGACCTTCCATCGGGAAGCACAGCGGGCAGGTCGGCTAGGACTTCATACAACCGCTGTAAGTAAATATTCAAGTACACATAAAGACCGATAACAAGCAGGGGTGCCGCAAAATAGAAACCCACTATCGGGATTTCCGTTTGAACGATCGGCAGCGGTGAAGCAGTACTATTAGTAATCAGTCGAGAATCCGTTGTTGTCCCAATAGTCAGCCAGCTGTACACACATGCGCCGAGTATCGAGATTAGAAGTGTCTTGGCGTTCTCTGAGGCTTTATCGACGACATTCACTCCCTCAAACTTTATGGAATCTGGCAACCTTGCATTCGTCAGGTCTGCTCCAGCAAGTTGCGCCGGCACAAGCCCGACAGATCCCGCCAGGTTAGCACCGACGAGAATAGTTTCCTGCAATTTTGTATCGACGAGAATCGCACGAGTGAAGCTACCATGCGACAAGTCTGCGCCGGACAGATTGATCCCAGTGAGATCAGCACCCTGAAGATCAGCCCACGCAAACTTTCTCTCTCCGGCATCGTAACGCCTCACGATTTCACTCTTTGACTTCGGAGGCACATAACCCTCTAGCATTCGCTGTTCTCCTATCAATCGGTTGTGTCCGAAAGACGCAGTGCGAAGAATACTAGTGGCACTGCCCCCTCGACTCTATCCGGCGTCCGATTTCGATTGGCTAAGCGGGTTATAATGAGGAACGGTCACCCTGTCGATCATGCCGCACTTGGGCTCCTCGCCTTCCGCATCAAGGTGATCGCAGCGACGATTCTATGCCTACCAAGTGTTGTAGGATCCAGGTTTCGACCCGAGCAGTGAGGTGGCTACACTTCCTCCTGCGCGAAGTCGGTGAGGACATACCTCACGGCCTCCGAATTCACGGTCAGCTCGTAGCGCACCCGGCTCACGTAGGTCTTGCCTCCGACCCCTTCATAGATGACCTTGGCCAAGACTTCGACCGGCTTTCCCTGAGCGTTTGGGAACATATGCACAACCCGCTCTGTGAGCGCGTGGATCGTCTGACTCGGCATCTTAGAGGGTAGGGCCTCGATGCCGACCTCGAACCCGGTCTTGTGTGTCTCCCGCATCACATCGTCACCTCGTGAAATTCCGAGGTGCCATCCCGTGACCACTGCCGGTACCGACCCATTGTTCTCGAGGGAAAACGTAAATCTGTGATCGTGAGCCTTCGATGTCTCGCCCGTGATGAAATCGTGGTGCGACTCAATCCGGACGAACGGCTGCTGTGCCTCGAACAACAGCCGCGTGGTGCGGGCTTGGTCGGCGCTCGCCTGCGCCGCCAACTTGCTCGCCTCTGCCTGCTCTTTTGCCGCCTCGGCCAAGCGTTGGGTAAGCACGACGTAGCGCCATGCGACGAGCACACCCAAAAATGTGACGACCACCGTAAGGGGTTCATGGTTCGCCTTGATCCAGGCCCACGCCCAGGCGACCCACGGCCTCACGAACGACCACAGGGACCACAGGTATTCCATGCCGATTGGAGCCTAACACGGCGCTAGGTACTCTCTGTGGTCCGACGCACCAATTCCTAGTTAGTTCTCCTTGCCTATAGGGATACTGCCAAGCGCTTGCAAGTCGCCCTGATGATCTTCCTCTAGCAACTCCTTCTCAGCACCGGCAGCTGGCTCAACCCCTTGTGCTTTCGGCACTGCATGGGCCTAGGGGACCCTGTAGGTGAATACCTCTGGACTCAGGTCTTCGTCTCGAGGAATCCACTCCTCTAGCAAAGAGAATTCGCCATCCGTCGCCTTGGGACTGTCCGGCCCATACTCCACGCGGATTCCTCGAACTATGAAGAGGTCGGTTCGCCAGCCTGGTCCTCTTGAATTCTTGATCTCGCCTACCGTGAGGCGGATCACCTTTCCATCCCCAGTCGTATCTTTCACTTCGACGCGGACCTCCGTCTCCCCACCGCGGAAGACCAGATCACAGGGGCGCGACTTGGAGACGTCCTCGACGACCTTGAAGAGCTTGTCATAGTGCTCCTTCGCCATATCCATAGCCCGGTCTTCGACAGCTTTACGAGTAACCGAATCGCCGATGAACCCCTGCCCACCCTTCCCCGTTGTGGTCGCAACAACTTCCTCAAGCCCTATGCTCTCCGGCTCCGTCTCGCTGCCTGACGGCCATTGCCTGTTGAACTCGGCCTCGACGTCGGCAGTTCGAATCTGTTTTGTCTGCGGGTCATAGAAGGTCGCCCAAACAGCCCGATCGGTCTCGCCCGCTGCGGCGAGTCCCTTTCGCGCGTCCCGAGGATCGAGCGCGCGAAAGTTCATAACTTTGTTGTAGACACCTGTCACGACTCGACCTATCCGCTCTACTGCCGTGCTCACCGAGGATCCCGGCGCGGTCGACACTGGTCCCCCGAACGTTTGCGGGTACGCCCATGGTCCAGCTACCGACTCCGCATAGCTCCAGTCTTTCCCGCTTCGCGCCCAAAGCGCCTCAAAGCGTGAAGCCTGACTCGCCTTCGGTAGATAATTCGTCGCGTTCGGAAACTTCAGAATCTGGAGATTTGAAAGACCCGGATCTCGGGTCAGCCAATCTCGATGGAGGACCTCCTGCGGCCCCTTGGCCACGCGATCAAGGGTGACCTGAACACGCAGAGCTCAACGATGACGGGCGAACCCTTGCTAATACCGCCTCTTCCCCGGGATCACTCCTCGAACTCCTCCGCTAGGATCGTCAACATCCCCGGTCCGGCGAGGGATCACATGTACATGCAGGTGCGGCACGGTCTGGCCAGCGGCGCGACCATCGTTGATGCCTATGTTCACCGCGTTCAGACTCACCTTGGCCTTCACGAGTTCAATCGCCTCGTTGAGCGCAGCGCCAAGACTCTGACTCTCGAGGAGAGAGAGCTCGGCGAAGGACTCGACGTGACGCCTTGGGATCACGAGCAGGTGACCTTCGGAGACCGGATAACGATCCCAGCGGAAGAAGAACGGCCCCGCTTCGCGGACAACATTCCGACCGGCTGCGAAGTCGTTACAGAACGGGCAGGCTGCTACTTCCTGTGCGCCCATCTGATCATTCCTTCGATCGCCGCGGCGACCAGATCAAATATCTTGAAGAGTCCTGGAACCTCGCCGTGAGGCAGGAAGGTGTAATTGCGCTCACCAAACTTAGCCGATCGGCTCGTGTCTTCTTTGTAGGCCCAGGCGGTCACCGTCCAGAACTGCCAAAGGAACGCTACGACACCCATCCCGAGGAGCCAGCCGATCGCAAGCCACTGAAACGCCCAGACGAAGAAGCTTATCCCCACCGCGTTCAGAATACAGAGATAGAGCATGAGATACCACTCGCCGCAGGGACGCCTGAGGTATGGCGGCGACCTCAACACGCCGGTGATGAACAAGGCGTCATTTCTGAGGAGAGATGCCACGGCCCCGGCGTCGCGAGTCGCGAGATAGTCGCGGATCGCCGCGAGTCGATCGATCATTTTGATCTTCCGGATACGAAGCTCTAGGAAGTAGAGCAGCGTGAGATAACCGATCGCGGCGAAGACCAACCAGAGGAAGCCGAGCCACCGCATCTTCTGAGCTTGCGTCGTGATCAAACTGGGGGCGGCACTCGAGGCCGCCTTCACGTCCATAGAGGCCAGAGCGATCGAGGCGGTGATCACACCAAGGACAAGCGTCGAGTAGAACTTCATCGCGTCGTGCATCGTGGATTCGATCTGCAAGAAGTACTTGTTTGTTTCTTGAAGCTCCATCTCGAGCGGATCTGCCATGGTGCGTGTTGCCTCCGCTATAGGTGGCAGATCAAGCACCCTTGCCCATCATCCTCGTCATCATGGACCTCGGCGAGGATCTCGACGAGCGGGCGATTCGGCCGTACGGTCTGCTCCTTCGCGAGGACCTTGGCGTGATTTCGTTTGATCTCCTCAACTCGGGCGGGCTGCTCGAGCTCCACAAGACTCTCGCTCTGACTCCAGGTATACCGTTCGCCCGTCTCGGGATCAATCTTCTCGTAGCTCTTCGCGAGTTCGAAGAGGTCCGGATGCTTCTCCCTGAGCCCCACCCACTCGGCCTTGCGCTGGAAGAAGCAGAAGTAACAGCCTGAGCGCGTGCGCCACTTGTAGTAGTCGGGAACACCGAGACCGCTCTCCTCAAGAATCCGATAGACATCGCTCTTCACGATGCCGCCGTCCTTGAACGGATAACGGGCGGTGATGTTCGGCTTCGTCGAAATGTACCCCTCCCGATTCTCATCGGCGCGGATGCCAATATAGCTCACCACCAAATCGTCACCCACGTACTTCTCAAAGGGCCGGATCTTCAACTGACGAGTGCACCACCGTATCCGCGAGGAAGGGAGGTAGCCGTTGTAGAGATTCAGCCAGTGATCGAAGCCGCGCTCGGCGTTCAGCCTGACGATGGGCTTCCCCAGATACGCTTCGAGCCGTCCAAGATATTCGTAGGTCTCAGGCAGCTCCTTCTGCGTGTCGCAGAAGACGTATTCCATTTCGGCGACGCGATCACGCATAAAGATCGCAAGCGCGGTGCTGTCCTTACCCCCAGAGAGGCTCAGGATATGACGCGGCTTGCTCACGGTCGTTCCTCCAGGGCCGGCGCGCTTTCTCGCTCGGCCTCGATCAGGAGATGCTCGGTCACAAGGGCCAGCGCCGCAATGAGGGTCTCCAGAGAGACCTCAGGCGACACACTCTCGACCGCATCCATGACTCGCAGGCGGAGGAGCGCGAGCACCTGTTGCTCATCGCTTCGCACAGAGACCACACGCTCCTGCTCGATCGCTCCTTGCTGCGTCACGGCCACCCGCACGAGCGTCGCCCCGTCGGAGGGCGCCGCCCCCGCGATTGCCATCGCTTCGAGGCTGCGGAACTTCCGGATCACAAGCGCGAGCTGCAGCTGAAACTGCTCAGAGTCAGTGTCCACCCATTCGGCCGGCGGCTTCGAGGCGAGATATGTGGCGATGGAGACGAGCCACTCTTCATGCTCAAGTCCGTCATCCATCGCTCGGATCACGAAACCCTTGAGACGAGACTCGACGGCGAGAGCCAGGAGCCGTTTGGAGCGATTCCCTAACTCTGCCCGGAGCCGTTGCCCTCCCGTGGGCAAGCCAAGCGCCTGAGAGAGCGTGTGTTCCACACGCGCCAAGAGATGCGGATACGCATTCTGCAACTCTCCGAGGCTTCGGCGTAAGGTGGAGAGGAAGGTTTCAACGACCTCTCGCGGTACGGGCGCGCTCCCTTCAAAGGGCACGGACCCGCAGGCCGCGGGAAGGTCCTGGAACAGAAGTTGCGCCGGCTCGCGGGCCCGGAGAAGCGCCTCGCGGACCCGAGTGGTTTCTGGCGCGATTGCCGACGTACTGCGTGCGTAGCGGGACAATCCGGTGACGAACTTCAGCAAGCCCCGTACGACGTCGAGAACAGTTCGTGCCGGCTTGGTGCCCGTAACGAGCGATCGCGACAGGCGTTCAAAAACCTCGAGCCGCACTCCCGTGAGGCGCGACTGCCGCACCTCGAAGCGATCGGGCCAACGGAGAAGCTGCTCGATGATCGCTGGCGCGAGCTCAGGCACGAGCGACCCTTGCTCGTAGAGGGCTACCTCGGATTCCCGACTGAGCAGGGCGGCGCACACGAGAACAGGCAGCGGTCCCTCTTTGATCCCAAAGGGCGGATGCTTGAGTCGATCATAGAGTTCGGTAAGCGGCCTCCGCTGCCGCTCTGTGTCTTCCAGGAAGCGTTCGATCGCAGCCCACACACCGCGCATCGCACCGTCGGGCTCCAGAAACCGCCATGTGCCGCCGACTTGGCGGTGGAGGCCCTGCTCCTCGAGGACAGAGCGATACATGCTCACCTCCGGCGGATACCCCGTGAAACCGAGCCGAGGTTGGTCATGGGAGACAATCATGGCCTCGAGAAGATTTCGCCGGGCCTTTGCCGCCGCCGAGGAGAGCTCGCGCCGATTGAGAAGTTCATTCCTGATTGGGGGGGCTTCTCGATAGACCAGATCGAATAAGTCAGAGAGTGTTCCCATAAGGTCCCGTGAGGAGCCCACCGGTAACCTGCCGCCCTCATTGAACCACCGGCACTCCGGATTGTCCGGGGCAAACACCCGAGCGACTTCTCGCTCCAAGAGCTGGTGGACCTCATTGATTCGGGACGCCAACTCCTTCCGGGCCACTACGTCGGTCTGCAGCGCAGGGGTGGTAGTCAGTACGCGTTCCAGCGCCGCGAGCTCCCTTGCGAGGTCGTTCAGGTACGCTGTGGAAGACGGGAGACCGATTACGATCGGCATCTCCTGTGGCCGCGTCTTGAAGAGCGCTTGATCGGCCAGACGTTCGTCGAGTATCCGCCGCGCATCATCCGATGTGGGCAACACTAAGAAGATCACGCCATCCGATCCCGCTTTGAGAAGCGATTCGACGAGAGCCGCGTCATGATGCTCTTCGAGGTGCTCTGCATCGACGAAGCGGACCTCAAAGTACCGAAGCGTGCCGGTGTGGAAAAGGTGGCGGCGCGCAATGAGCGGTCGAGGCGGTACGAGGCGCATGAGATACGCGGCGAGCGAATGGTCGGGAGGAAGTTGGCCCACCGCGTCCTGCGCGAGCTGGTCAACGTCGAGATCGCTACCCTCCCAAATCTGGTACGCGTCGCGGAACTTGCGGTAGACAACAACAGAAGAGGTCCGTAGTCGTTCGACGGCGGTAGGCACGTCTTCCTCGTCCGCAAGCGCGTGCATGAGGATCGCCGCTGAGGGTCGTAGCCCGACATAGTCACCGAGCATGGAGAGCATCCCGGACACCTTGATTATCTTCGCATCGACGAGCTCGGCATCGGGAGGCAGACGCCGCAGCGCGGTGTCAATCTCTGCCCAGTATCGGCCGTCTTGGCCGAACAAGCGGTTGCCAAGTGTCCCCACGACATAGTCGTAGAGCCGATCGGGGGTAAAGAGAGACTCAACCGATGCGCTCTTGAGGAACTCGCGAAAGCCCAGCGGCTCATCAGACGAGAGAAACGCAAAGAGCGACCGCTCGTTCTGTGCCAGTCGGCCCCGAAACAGCGGTCCGAGTAGCACCGCAGTGGTTGGATGGAGAGGCCAGCAGTTCTCGAGATGCCGGGCGATCGTCTTCTTGTCCCAGCCCGTGCCCTCGCTGACCCATTCGGCCGCCTTTCCGACAAGCTCTGGCCATCCACGAATGCCCGGCCGTGGTCGGGGACGATCGAGTGCTGCCGCGATAAGCCTCACGAGTTGATCAGGTTCCTCCTGAAAGATCAGGTCGCTGAATCGCCCTTGGACCTTCGCCCACTCGTTCCGCTGACCCGCACTCAAGCGTGCGGCGTACTGATCGAATGCTTGATGGAGGACGGTCACGATCACGAAGGGCCGGTCTCCGCTCGACGCGGCGAATTCGGCGAGCGCCTGAAAGAGCTGGATATCGCCACGAGCCGGATTCTCAGCGGCATACTCAAGGATCTTGCCGGCCTCGTCCATGATGAGGAGGACGCCAGCGTGATGCGTCTTCCCCACGTAGTGGGCGACCCTTACGAAACAGGCCAGGACTTCACTTACGGCGCATAGATTCCGTGCGCGATCAAGGCGCTCGGCGAGCCGCGTAACTTCCCGAAAGATCGCCGGCTTCGCGCCGCGCTTCATGGGCAACTGCGCCTCAAGCGCGTTTCGGAGCGCGCGGATGAGCAGCAGGTCCAGCGGTGCCCGCTCGCCGGTCAGAACGACCGGCAGAAACTCCGCCTTTCGCGCAGACTGAGCAAGGACAGGATCGGATTCCCTGAGAATAGCTTGGGCGTTCTTTCTCAAGGGGGTGACCGTGAGATGCGCCAGACTTGAGAGAAACACTACGAACGCGGTCTTTCCCGAACCGTAGGGACCGGTCAGTGCCCACGCCCGCTCCACCCCGCCCTTCTCAAGCCCGCTCACGATACGCCCTAGCGCGCGTCGCACGACCGGAGTGAGCAGGTATCCCGTGAGCGCGTCCGCGCGGCCGGTATCACGTTCGAGGTTCATGGCCCGCCGATAGCGGGCCCGAACCCGAACGAATGCCGTCAGCGCTTCGTTGAGCGCGACGTCCGTGCCCATGTGGATCCTCTCCGCGAGGCGGCGTAGTACTGCTCGAGGAGCGCCCTCGCGTCGAAGGCCTTGTGGAGGAAGACCTGCTTCAGTCCGGCCGTCTCGTCGTAGACGAGTGCTCCGCGGGTGAGATCGCGGAGCGCTTCAAGCCGACTGAGGAGACCGGGCTCGCTCAAGCAGAACACGCGGCCGGGCGCACCCGCGTCAAATGCCAGGTCGTTCAGGCTTACGGTCTTCGCGGGGGTCTTCCGCCGCTCTAGATAGTTGGCTAGGGCGTACGAAAAGATGGGCAGCGGCAAGGTCGGATGCGGCGCACGCACCAGTTGATACGCCTGAGTGCCGCTGTCCTCGCGGAGAAGACGCAGTTCGATCAGCGGACAGTCTAGGGTCTCCTCCTGCACCGTCCGTGCCCGCCGGGAAGGCAGGTAGGTCCGAATGAAGCAGTCGATATCTCGTTTGAGAGAGGCCGGCGACACGCGATTCCACGCAAGCTGTTGCACGAGTCGTTCAAGGTGCGTCTGCAGCTCGCGCCGCGTGAATTGAACGCCAGGATACTGATTGAAGACCCACCACCAGGTCGTAGCCTCGTGCGGGGTGCTCGCGAGCTGCCAATGGATCAGCCAGAGCGTGCCGACATCCTCGAGGTACGGATCCCAACCGTCGTCAGCGAGAAGCGAGGCGCCGAGTTCGGTGACGCAGAGCTGCCGGCCGCGGTTGTTCAAGACGTTCGCATTCTCCTCGAGCGTACCGACGGCGAGCCCCCAGTGCCTAATCGAGGTCACCATGTTCTTGCCGACGCCGAACCTGACCATGGCGTCTTCCTTGCCGAAAACCTCGGGGTCCTTCCCGACAGCATCAACGCCCTTCTTCAGCCAGGTGTACCGGAACGGGAAGGTCTCGTGCCCCGCAAACGCGACCCGGGTGAGATTCACGAAACCGCCCCGGCTCGGATCCGGCGTCTGATCCACTCCTCAAGCTCGGGACGCGTGAGCCGCCAGTGGTTCCCGGCCTTGAAGGCGGGAAGCTCCCCCTTTCGCGCCATCTTGTAGATCGTCTTCTTCGAGAGCCTGAGGTACCCCGCTACCTCCTCGAGGGTGAGGACCGCAGTTTCCTCTGAAGGCCTAGATCGGGTACCTGGTACCATCGGCGACCACTATATGGTGTGCATGTCTCCAAGTCCAACGGATATTATAACTCAACTTCTGTTGAGCATATGTTAGAGGAAAGAACCCGCCCACCGGAGGGCACACTCTCCAGCGGGCGGGTGAATTGCCCAACGAGCCGCTACTCCGCGAGCAGCTTCCTGAGGTTCATCGAGGCGAAGCGCCTCAGGTCATCCATGATCGTGACCTTGTCGTCGGCGTCGTAGCCGATGTTGTACTCCGCGTGCGCGAGCGCCCAGAGCAGGTAGTCCACCGCCTCGACCAGCTCAGGATCCTCGCTCGCGTAGGTGCGGTACACCTTGTCGTAGAAGGGGTGACTCTTATTGACCCGGACGTAGACCTGGCCGTTTTTGTCGACGCTTGGCTCCCACAGGAGGCCATCGTCAAGTTCATCCATCTCGATCACGCGGATCTTGTCCTTGGGCGGCTGGGGCAGGCGAGTGATCTTGGGGGACGCCTTCGCGGCCATCTCCTCCGGCGTGGTCCGCTCCTTGCGCCCTGTGGAGAGCAGCGGATCCTTCGCGTTGATCTGGCTGCTGGCCGGCTTGTGAATGTTCGGCGCTTCCTCCTCCGGCTCTGCCTTCTTGGCCTCGATCCAGAGCTTGCGTGACTGGTGGAGGAGGGGCGTGAAGATCGTGTCGAGACGCCCCCGGACCTTCTCCGAGATGACCACCCGCCGCTTCGCGACGTCCAAACCGAAGAAGTCGTCCGCGTCTGGGTTGAAGTCGACGGAGCCCCGGAACGACAGGAGCTTTGTGTCCGGGGTGAAGAGGTCGAGCGTCTCGGCCCGCTTGATCACTCGATTCGCCCGATAGATGTAGAAGCCGATGTTCTTCTGCTTGATCTCGAACCGGTCCTTGATATCCCGCCGGTTCTCCTGGGAGGGCGGATGCGGCAGCTGCGAAGCCCGCACGGTGATCAAGACCGTCTTCCCGTTCGCGTCCTCGAACTCGATCGGCGTGGGCACAAGGAGATCCTTGACCATGGAGTCGCCGATGAAGAGCGGATCCAACGGCGCGATGGGCTGGCCGTTGATGTTGAAGGTCACCGGATCTGTCGCCGTCATGAATCGATGATACGTTTCGGCGACCCGCCGACGGGTCTTGTTCACGGCGGCGGTCAGGCTGTCGGTGCGCAACACGTCGATCTTGTCCACTACAACGATGGTGCCGATGCCGCCCGTCTTCCTCTCGAAGTCCTCGCCCTCCTCGTCGGTTGGCTCCATAAAGACAACGACGTAGTCGTTACGCTGCTCGATCAAATCTACGTCGAGGACGGCCTTCAGCAACTCCTTGTCCTTCTTTCGGGTGAGGACGGAGAGTCGCCGCCCCTGGGAGAGCGCCGCGGCCTTCATGCCCATCCCGTACTTCGACAGGCTGTTCGCGGAATACTGCACTTCGGATCCGAGGCGAAGGGCTTCCATCAGGACTGCCTCGTCCATCCCGTGGCCATTGTCGGCGACCTCGATCCGGTCGAACGTCTTCTGGCCGCTGAAGACGATGTTCACCTGCGAGGCCTGGGCGGGGATGGCGTTGTCACTGATGTCGAGGACCATGTCCTCGAGGCTGTGGCCGATGCGCCGGATCGCGTCGACTAGCCGGGGAATACTAGGAGGGATCGTGCGCTCTTCGGCCTGGACTGTGGGAGCTGAGTGATTCTTCTTAGCCATCGGACGTCTCCTTGTTCTACCGGAGCATCAAGCCCCGGAAGGAGCTTCGGTGCCCGCATGCGCAGGACACCAAACGGTCATCTACTGCGGCGACGCGCCGCAGTGTCCGTTCCAAAGAATGGGTGAACCAAAAATAGTGGGAGGGAGTCACCGGCGGGGCGCCACCCTCCGTCGTGTCTACCCGAGCCTCAAGCCCAGGAGACGGAGAACAAGTGCATGTTACCGCGCCCGAATAGAAGGTCAAGAACTTTCTTCAGCCCCATTGGCAACCCTGGCAAGCACATGGGTAAGCCATCGAGGAGTTCGTCGCGGGTCTCACCTTGGTCACGAGGAGCCGTACGGTTATCTCGGGCCGTGGAGGGTCGAGGGCTAATCCGATCCGGTTGCGGCAAGTACTACTGCATGGCCTTCAACCAGAAGCTCTGCGATAACCCAGCCACGCGTGTGATCAGGATGCGACAGAGGATTCGAGCGCCGCTCTGGTCGACACAATGTGGCTCGGCATTTCTCTGCGGCCATGAACTAGCGTGCGCTGGAGTGACCCCGAGTGTGCCTGAGTTGGGCACAAATCTGGGCACAAATTCAACTTGGGAGAAATTCTCTGACGGGCAACTGCTTGAAAAGAGTGGTGGGCAGGGACGGGATTGAACCGCCGACACCAGGATTTTCAGTCCTGTGCTCTACCAACTGAGCTACCTGCCCACCACGAAGTAGCGAGGATACCAGACGGGGCTGAAGCTGTC
>Ga0070698_100003083_pt1 | contig 18374 bp, 22 predicted proteins | sample KBSK1502metaG_FD_65477 | JGI IMG/M metagenome (GOLD analysis project Ga0070698, IMG submission 65477) | Corn, switchgrass and miscanthus rhizosphere microbial communities from Kellogg Biological Station, Michigan, USA - KBS K1-50-2 metaG | ecosystem: Host-associated > Plants > Roots >...
GGGACACCGGTCCGCTGCCAGCCAGCGAGCAGGCGAAATTCTTCGTCGGCCTGGCCCCGCTCTTCGCCTTCGCGTGGGCGTTCCTGGCCGTCCTGCCCCAGCGGGTGGTGCTCGACAACGAGCGGCGGGTCCTGCGCGGCGCGACCGTGGCGCACCGGGTCGCCGCGGCCCACTTCCCCATCTGCCTGGTGATCGCGCTGGTCGACGCGATCTCGCTGATGACCGCCGGGCTGCCGACAGGCCTGGCGGGACTCGCCGCGATCATCCTCGTGCTGTCGCTGCTGGAGCCCTTCCGGATCGCTATGGGCAACGCCCTGTTCCTGCGGACCCGCGCCCTGCACGTGGTCGAGCCCAAGGCCCGTTCCGGCGACCAGAACCGCTGGTAGGGTACCTCCTCACGGTGAACGGGAGACGTACACAAGGAGGTCGACTTGCAGGGTGATCCGCGGGTCCTGGAACTGCTCAACCAGCACCTCACGCTGGAGCTGACAGCGATCAACCAGTACTTCCTCAACGCCCGCACGTGCCAGAACTGGGGCTACCCGCGGCTGGCCAAGCGTCACCGCGAGATCTCCCTGGAGGAGATGCGCGACACCGAGGAGCTGATCGACCGGATCCTCTACCTGGAGGGCCACCCCAACCTGCAACGGCTCGGCTCCGTCAGGGTCGGCGAGAGTCCGGTCGAGCAGATCACCCTGGCCCTGGACCTGGAGCACACCGCCATCCGCGACCTCAACGGCTACATCGCCACCTGCGTGGAGGTCGGCGACCAGGGAACGCGGGAGTTCCTGGCCGGGATGATCCCCGAAGAGGAACAGCACGTCGACTACTGGGAGACGCAGCTCGCCACGATCGAGCAGATCGGCGAGGCGCACTACCTCGCCCAGCAGATACGCGAGTAGGGCAGGCCGTCAGCGCCGCTCGGCCGTGGCCGCCATGACGCGCTCGGCCATGGAGCGGTCGCCGGCGGCGCGGCTGACCGCCTTGTCGAGGAGCTCCTCGAGGAGCGGGCAGCAGCCGCCGCAGGTGATGCCGGCGCCACAACGCCGACCGATCTCGTCGAGGTCGCGAGCACCAGCCGCGATCGCCTCGCCGATCTCCCGGTCGGTCAGGGCCCGACAGTGACAGACGAACATCGCTGGTCACGTTAGGCCTGCCTAAGCAAGAACACAAGAGGGCGAGCAGAGAACGGGCGGCGCAGGTCAGGCCGGACGCCCAGCCCTGGGCGCCACCCTGCTCAGACGCCGGCGCGGGCCGGGCCCGGGCGCCGAGCCGTCGGCGCCACCCTGCTCAGGCGCCGGCGCAGGTGGGGCCGGTGACGGTGCCGCCGGAGGCGACCAGGACCAGGGCGATGCCCACCAGGAACGGCGCGGCCAGGGCCACGCCCTGGAGGAGCAGCGGGTTGGCGCGGCCTCTGGTGCCGCCGGGGCCGCCCCGGACCGCCACGCCGCCGAGGCGGGTCGGCAGGAACTCGAGCAGCGCCATGGCCAGCAGCCCGGCCAGGAAGCCGCCGATGTGGGCCACGTTGTCGACGTTGGCGATACGGGTCCCGATGAACAGGTTGAGCGCCAGCACCAGCAGCAGGTTCCGCAGCATGCCGCTCCCGCCGGCGTCGCGGCGGCGGTAGAAGAAGGCGACCAGCGCGCCGAGCAGCCCGAAGATCGCCCCCGAGGCGCCGACGCCGAGCTGCGTGTGGCTGAACAGCAGGCTGGCGGCCGACGCCGCAAAGCCGCAGCCGACGTACAGCGCCAGGAAGCGGGCCCGGCCGAGCAGCGCCTCCAGCGTGGGACCGAAGATGAACAGGGCATAGCTGTTGAAGGCCCAGTGGATGATGCCGGCGTGCAGCACCATGACCGTCAGCAGCCGCCAATACTGCCCGTCCTGGAGGACCGCCGGCGCGTTCAGCGCTCCCAACCGGCACAGCGCCCGGGTCGACGGCTCGATCAGGCCGCCGACGCCGTTGCCGCTGAGGGCCACCTCGACGAGCAGCAGGACCGTGTTGATGGCGAGCAGCGACAGCGTGACGACGGGGCGGCCACGGTCGCTGAGCCGCCGCACGCGCGGACGGTCTCTGGCGTCGTCCGGGCAGAGCTGGCCGACCGCGGCGGGCACCACGCACTCGCCACAGATCGGTCGCCCGCAACGGGAGCAGCGCAGGCCCGTGACCCGGTCGGGGTGCCGGTAGCAGGTCGTCGCGGGCTTGTCGTCGACCGTTCGACGGTCGTCCATGCGGGGATCCTGTGTCCTAACGTGCGAGGAAACCCGGAATCGCCGGGATCCGGAGCTCGGGCGGGGAGGGCGGGTCGCCGCCGGCGCGCACCGCGTTGACGCTCTGCACCAGGTGATCGGCGATCGCGTCCCAGGACAGCGGCGCCACCGCCGCCTGGCGCAGCGACCGGCGACGGTCGCGGTCGCGCTTGAGCGCTCCCTGGATGGCTCGCGAGAACTCGGACGGGTCGCGGGCGATCCACACCAGCCGGCGAAGCTCCTCGGCGCCGGCCACCGCGGTGGTGACCACCGGCAGGCCGGCGGCCAGGTAGCCGAACAGCTTCTCGGGCACGACCGACCTGGTGGTCGGCGAGACCTGGTGCGGCGCGATCGCGACCTCCGCGGCGGCCAGGTAGTCGGGCAGCAGCTCGTACGGACGGGGCCCGATCACGTAGATGTTGCGGGAGCCGCTCACCAGCGGCGCCAGGAACTCGGCCGCCGGCCCCACGAAGACGAAGCTGGCGTCGGTGAGCCGCTCAGCGGTCCCCTTGATGAGGCCGACGTTGAGGGAGGCGCGCATCGATCCCGCGTAGATGATCACCGGCCGCGGGAGGTCCGCCAGCTCCAGCGCCGGCTTGCCGCCCGCCAGGCCCTGGTCAGCGCCGATCGGCTGCAGCACGGTGCGCGGGTTCAACGCCTTGAACTCCTCGACCAGCTCCCTGGTGCCGGCCCAGACCAGCTCCGCCCCTGGGACCTCGTTCTTGTAGATGTCCTGCAGCGCTTTGCGCTCGTCCGAGTCGGGCGGGTAGCCGGCGCGCGCGTCGCGCCGGACCAGCGCAAGCCGCGTCACGCCCCGCCCGCCGAGCCTGCGGGCCAGGTCGTTGGCAAAGGGATGGACCAGGGACTGGAGCATCACCAGCGGGCGCGAGAACGCCTGCTCACGCTCGAGGAACTCGACGGTCCGGTCGAGCGCGGCCTCGGGATGGTCCGGCTTGCCTGCCGGCGTGAACAGCACCACGCCACCGTCCTCGACGCCCTCGAAGCGGCGGAGCTGGCCCTCCATGTCCTGCTCCCAGCGAGGGTCGCGGAAGCGCTGCCGCATCTCGGCAGGGTCGACCGGTGGTTGCACGTGAAACACTCGGCCGACCCTTGGATTGCGGGCGAGCGCGCGGCTCAGCAGCTCCTCGCCCCGGCCGTACAGGCCCCAGTCATCCGAAGCCCAGGTCTTCAGGACGTTGTAGGCAGGCGGCTCCCGCCCTTCCTCGGTGGTCAACTGGGATCCTCCCGCTGCACGCGCTTCGATGTTCGAGTGCTCCGTCCGCGGCTCGCATCCTACCGGGGCGACCTGCCTTCCGACCTCCGAGCCCCGCCCCGGGTTACCGGCGGGGCCGGGAGCGGTGGCCCGGCCGGTCCTCGAGTGCCCGACCTCCGGCTCGACCGCGCGTTCCTGGGGCGCCCGAACTCCGGCTCCGGCTCGCCGTGCCCGCACCGGTACCCTGCCCTCATGACGACGGCTGCAACCCGGTCGGGACCGCCACTGCCGGTCCTACCCCGCTACGGCGAGGCGTCACTCGCCGATCTCGTCCCCTCGCTGCTGGCCGCGCTCGACGTGCCTGGCATGGCCAACCCGCTCGGCATCGAGCCGCTGCGGCGCGTGTGCCTGCTGGTCGCCGACGGGCTCGGCTGGGAGGCGCTGCTGGCGGCACCGACCTGGGCGCCGGTGCTGGCCTCGGCCACCGAGCGCGGTTGGCCGCTCACCACCGGCTTCCCCTCGACCACCGCGGCCAGCCTGTGTTCCATCGGTACCGGCAAGCCGCCCGGCGAGCACGGCCTGGTCGGCTACACCATCGCTCTGCCCGGCATGGACCGCGCGTTCAACTGCCTGCGCTGGTCGCCGTATGGCATGGGCGCGACCAAGGACCTGCGCAACCGGGTGGTGCCGGAGACCTTGCAGCCGCTCGAGACAGCCTTCGAGCGCGCCGCCCGCGACGGCGTCCAGGTCCGCCTGGTCGGCCAGCGGGAGTTCGCCAAGTCCGGCTTCACGCGGGCGGCGCTGCGCGGAGGCGTCTACCACGGCGTCCACTCGGTCGGCGACCAGGTCGCCAGCGTGGCGCGAGCGCTCGGCGAGGGCCGGCGCACCTTCGTCTACGCCTACGATCCGACCCTGGACCGCACCGGCCACGTCCGCGGCGTCGGCAGCGAGGCCTGGCGCCTGCAGCTCGCCCACGTCGACCTGCTGGTCCGCCAGTTGGTGGAGCGCCTGCCGCGGGACGCGGCCTTGGTGGTGACCGGCGACCACGGCATGGTCGACCTGCGACCGCACGAGCGCATCGACGTCGCCGACGAGCCGGAGCTGGCCACGGGGGTTCGCCTGCTCGGCGGCGAGGCACGCGCGCGCCACGTCTACGCCAAGCCGGGCGCGGCCGCCGACGTGCTCGCCACCTGGCGGGCCCTGCTCGGCCACTCGATGTGGGTGGTGCCACGCGAGGAGGCGATCGAGGAAGGCTGGTTCGGCCCGCGCCTGTCCGATCATGTACGCCCGAGGATCGGGGACGTGGTCGCGGCCGCCTTCGGCCCCGTCGGCGTGGTGCAGCGCGAGATCGATCCGACCCAGGCGCAGCTCACCGGCCACCACGGCTCGCTCACCAGCGCCGAGCTGCTGGTCCCCTACCTGGAGGTGCGGGCCTGACGACCCGAATCAGCAGCGGCGTGGCGCCGTCCGTGCGGGCCCGGGGGTCCTGGGCGGCCACCCACGCCCGCGGACGCTACACGCCTTCCTTGTCGAGCCAGCGGCTGGTGCGGATGGCGTTGTAGATGTGGTGCCAGCGGGCCGCGGTTTGTGGCGGCTCCCCGGGGAAGCGGATGCTGGCGAGCATGGTGACCTCTTCCTCTGGCAGTCGCCGCTCCTCCGCGAAGCGGCGCAGGCTCTGCGGGACGTGCCCCGAGAAGGGGAGCTCGTAGGGCCGCACCCCTCCCACGGGGGTGACCATGCCGGCCAGGTCGTCCTTCTCCTCGGGCTCCGGAGCTGGCGCGCGGACGCCGCCGCTGAGCTGCGCGGGCAGCCACCACCAGGCGAGCAGCAGGACGTCAAGCCCGAGTCCGGGCGCGGTGCCGAGCTCGGCGACCGACAGCCACACCAGCCCTACCACGATGACGGTCCGGAACGCCCAGGACAGCTCGCGCCACGCCGGTGCGGCGATCGCCGTGAGGATGGCCACGACGGTCACCCTGGTCGGGTCGGTCGCGACGGCGAACACCGCGACCAGCATGCCGATCCCTACCCACAGGGCGATGCGGGTGAACCAGGTCCACACCGGGGTGGAGGTCGCGGCGCGCCGCGCCGGCAGCGGCAGATAGGAGGTGACGGTGTCGCGCATCGCTTGGCGTCTTCGCTGGAGAATCGGATGGTCCCAGCCTGGCAGTGGCATCGAGGTCCTCCTGGAGGGGCAGCCGGGGCGCGGGGGACCGGATCAGTGACCGCCGAGCAGTGACAGGATGCGCGGCAGGGCCGCCAGCAGCGCCAGCGGCAGCAGCCACGGGAGCAGGGCGCGCAGGAGCTCGCGAACATACGACACGAGCACCCGCCGGAACGGCAGCAACAGCAGGTGGCGGACCGGCCGGCGGCGTCGCCGGCGAGCGGTCCGGCCATGGCGTGCACGAGTCGGCTGGCCCGGCGCCGGCACCGGCGTTGGCGCGGGAGCGGGACGGCGCGTGGACGTGGCGCGGTCAGGGCGAGCGGTGCGATGAGCCGTCGAGCGGCTCGCGCGGAACGGCGTGGGTGAAAGCGGATCCGGCGACGGTCCGGCCGCCGGATCGCTCCCCCGGGCCATCCAAGCAGTCGAAGGGTCGAATCGCTGGTACCGGCGTCGGTTTCGTTGCCCGGGCATGGTGGATGTTCGCCCGCCCTATCGGCTGAGGGCCTGCGCGAACGCAGAGATGAAGTTGCGGACCGTCGGCGCGAAGGTCGACTGCGCCAGAAGGAATCCCCAGGCGCCGCACAACATGAACTCCACGATGGTGAGCCCGTCTGACTTGTGGCGGAACCGGAGCATCACCAGGATGACGACCGTCAGCAGGAACAGGAGGGAGAAGGATAACCTCATCGACTCACTTCCTTTCCGCGAGCGCAGATGCCCTTGACACCTGGCGGGTCGTGGTCGTGGGCGTCTACCCTCCGGCGGCGAGCGCGCGGCGGGCAGCAGGGCGCAGCGTTGGCCGGCCACGTCAGCAGCTCGTCCGGCCGGCGCCGGCCCAGGTCGCGGCGGCAGGTTGGCGGAGCGGTCTCCATGGGCGGACCGCCATCAACGATCGGCGTCGGCTTCCATGCTGCAGCCACAAGAAAAACATCCCCGGCACTTGGGGCTCCCACAGTTGGAATAGGCCCCGACCGTGACTCCTTCGTCGGGGCCGAATGCTCATCTGAAGCTCTCCCCCCGAGTCTGTCATGATCGTTACACAAAAGTGAGCACCCTCGGTCAAGAGTCTAGGGGCAAACCAGGACGTAGTCAATGAACAAGTCATCCGCGTGATTCCTAGCGAACTACTATATCGAACTGGGGCCTCGTGACAAGGCCGGCCACCGGGCCCAGCGGCCGGTCAAGATGCGCGGTACCGGCACAAATCATTCCGCTTGACCGGCCGACCGGTCAGCACCGCAGGTCGGGGGCGTGGTCGTGGCGCGCGTCTCGCGGTGTGAGAAGGAACCGCCCGCCCGGCTGCGCCGCACTCCGCGTGAATGACCGTTCCGTGGTCATGCGACCATCGCTGGTTTTTTCGCTTACGAATATGGCCTTCAGCGCCTCTGTTCCGAGCTTGCTAATTCGCCCCCAGCAGCCTACGAAGCATCCTTCCAGCTGTCTACAGCGATCTACTGATATTCCCTCTGTGAATTTGTGCTTCGACCTGTTGCGGGGTGACGATGGTCCACCTTCGCTGATTCGGGGGATCGTCCCAGGAGGTCGCGACGGGATGTTCGAGAGCCTGCGCCCGCATCGCGGCGCATCGGTACCGGCCGAGGAACCCGACCAACCCGCACCCGCCCAGCAGCCCGGCCGGCACAGGCTGGACCTGGCCTACGTGAGCGGCGCGGTCGCCGTCCTCATCGCCTGGCTGATCACTCGCGTAGTCTCGCAGTCAGCCGGCACGACCTTCGGCACCCACGTCGGCGAGCCCTACGTCCTGCTCGGGATCGTGGTGTTCGGCGGCCGTGCGCTCGCCCGCGAGCGGCTGCGCTGGTGCCGCGCCTGCCGCCGCTGGAACGCGTTGGAGTGGAAGGGCGAGCGGATCCTGCACCGCCGGCCGTTCATGCAGACGCGCAAGACCTTCACCGAGACCTTCAACATCCGCGGCCAGAAGATCGGCACATCGAGGCAGCGCAGCACCTCCCGGGCCGTGCGCGAGACGGTCGACGTCGAGCGGGTGTGCCGCTACTGCGGCGCGCTGCGGACCGTCAGGGAGACGCGCGACCGGTAGGCGCCGGCGACACGGCCGAGCGCGGCGGCCACCGTCGCCAGTGACAGCAGGCCCAGCAGGCAGCCAGTCGCGCCGACGGGCGCGCCGCGCGGCGCCTCGTCCAGGTAGTTCTCGTCCTCCTGCCAGTCGGGCACGCCGTTGTCGTCCCGATCCCTGTCAATGTCTCTGTACATCGCTCCTCCGCCTTCGAGCGATCGGACAGCGCGCACCATCATGCCATTTGACGGCATACCCGGCTCCATGGGAAATAGCCATCGTGCTCGAGCCGACCACCTCTCCCCTGCGGCCGGGCGACCCGAAAACGCTCGGTCCGTACCGGGTTGCCTCCCGGCTGGGCACCGGCGGCATGGGCACCGGCTACCTGGCGCACGCGGCCAGCGGCCGACCGGTGGCGATCAAGGTCATCCGGCCGGAAGTGGCGCAGGACCCGGCCCGGTCGGGTGGCCGCGGGCTGACGGCGATCCACGCGGCCGGGCTGGTGCACAGACCGCGGCCGGCCAGGCGGCCCGCCGCGCGCGAGCTGCTGCTGGCCGTACTCGGCGACCGTGCCAGGACCTGACCTTCGCGTCGTGCGCCGCGTCGTCGCCCGGTCCCCTTCGATGGCCCGGGCATGCACGGCGGCGGACGGGGAACGGGCCGCGACGTGCGGCCGGAACCGGGAAGTTCTCCACAACTGGGCCATCGAAGTCCAAAGCGGACGGAAATGGATCAACCGAATTGCGGAGTCTAGGAGATCTCGGGGGGTGTTTCCATCACGATATTATCCGGGTTAACATGCCGAGATGCTCATACATGCCGAACCGCATGCCGCTTCGCTCCAGGGCAAGGTCGCCGTGGTCACCGGCGGCGCGGGCTCCGTCGGCAGCGCGGTGGTGGCCCGCCTGGTGAGTGAGGGCGTCCGCGTGGTCGCGGTCGATCAGGACCGGGCGCCCGACCCGGCCCCCGTGGGCGTCAACTACCTTCGCGGCGACGTGACGCAGCCGGCCACCGCGCCACGCGCGGTCGCCACCGCCGAGGCGGCGTTCGGTGGCCTCGACCTGCTGGTCAACGCGGCCTCGGGCTCGCATCCCGGCAGTATGCCCGACATCGACCTCACCTGCTGGAACCGCGTGCTGGCGGTCAACCTCACAGGCACCCTGCTGGCGTGCCAGGCAGCCGTGCCCGCCATGCGCCGCCGCGGCGCCGGGGTGATCGTCAACCTGGGCGCCGTGGACCTCATGGACAGCATGAGCGAGCAGCTCGCCTACGTCGTGTCGAGGGAGGCCGTGGTCGCGCTCAGCCGCCACCTCGCGCTCGCGCTGGGACCGCTCGGCGTCCGCGTGGAGTGCGTGCATCCGGGAGCCGCCGACACAGACGGCGGTCCCGAAAAGGACGTGGCCACCCGGGTCCTGCACCTCCTCTCCCCCACGGCGCGCCTCCGCGGCCACACTCCAGCCGCCGGGGACGATATCCACACCCCCGCCCGGGCATAGGCTGGACCGTCACAACCCCGTGGTAAGAAAGCAGTGAGGCTCGTTCGAGCCACGCCGCCCGCCGGGGGCGGTGGTGGCCGGGCCGTCGCCGCGCGCCGGGGCGGTGGTGGGATGCATGGAGGACGGGTGATGGCGGCGCGGCGGATTGGCGTCGAGGAGCGGCGGGCACGGCTGGCGAGGCGGCACCACCTGGCACCGGGGAGCGGGGCGGGCAGCCCGGTCGAGGCGGCGTCGGCCATAGTGGGCCTGCACGGCACCGACCCGTCGTCGGTGTACCTCGCCGCGGGGGCAAGGATGCCGGCGGCGGAGCCCGCGACCATCGAGCGGGCGCTGTACGAGGACCGGGAGCTGGTCCGGATCCTCGGCATGCGCCGCACCATGTTCGTGGTCCCCTTGGACCTCGCGCCGGTGGTGCAGGCGGCCTGCACCCGGGCCATCGCGGTCCAGGAGCGGCGCCGGACAGTCCAGCTCCTGACCCAGTGCGGCGTCGCCGACGACCCCGCGGCCTGGCTTGCGGCCCTCGAGGAGGCGACAGCCAAGGTGCTGGCGACGCACGGCCAGGGGACCGCCGCCGAATTGTCGGTGCACGAGCCGCGCCTGCGCACGCAGCTCTTCCTGGCCGAGGGTAAGTCGTACGCGGCCAGCCAGAGCGTGTCCACGCGCGTGCTGGCGCAGCTCGCCGCCGAGGGGCGGATCATCCGCGGCCGGCCCCGGGGCTCGTGGACGAGCAGCCAGTACCGCTGGACGCCGATCGAGGCGTGGCTCGAGGAGGGCATGGACGACCTGCCGACCGACACCGCCAGGGTCGAGCTGGTCCGCAGGTGGCTCGCCGCGTTCGGGCCGGGCACCGCCGCCGACGTCAAGTGGTGGACGGGCTGGACGGCCGGCGAGGTGAAACGCGCCGTGGGGAAGCTCGGCGCCGTCGAGGTCGACCTGGACGGCGCGACCGGGCTGGTCCTGCCGGACGACCTGGAGCCCGTGCCGGCGGCCGAGCCTTGGGTCGCGCTGCTGCCGGCGCTGGACCCCACCGTGATGGGTTGGGCGGGGCGCGAATGGTACCTGGGCGAGCATGGTGGCGCCCTGTTCGACCGCAACGGCAACGCCGGCCCGACGATCTGGTGGGACGGCCGGGTCGTGGGCGGCTGGGCGCACCGCAAGGACGGCGAGGTCGCCTACCGGCTGCTGGAGGACGTGGGCGCCGATGCAGCCAAGGCCGTGGCGGCGGGCGCCGAGCGCCTGTGCACATGGATCGGCGACGTTCGCATCACCCCGCGCTTCCGAACACCCCTGGAACGCGACCTCAGCGCCTGATCGGCGGGCGGCCGAGCCGGAATGAACGGCTACACCACAGTAGACGTGAGTTCGTTCACGCTCTTGAAATAGCGAGCGTGGGTCCGCTCGAGCGCGGCCCTCGAGGGGGACCGGACGATGACCACCTCCATCTCCGGATGGCCTCGCTCGGCGAGTTCCCGCTCCAACCGCTCCTGGGAAGCGCGCGCGCTGGTCTTCACCGAACTCAGTGAGCTCCAGCGCTCCGGTGGAGCCTGACCGGCAGGAGCAGCCGGTGCCGGTGACTGGCCCGCAGGAATGTGACCTTATGGACGACCGCGCATGGCTGACCGAGCGTATCGAGGAACACCGGACTCGCCTGCGAGCGGTGGCCTACCGGATGCTCGGCTCGCTCAGCGAGGCCGATGACGCCGTCCAGGACGCCTGGCTGCGCCTCAGTCGCGCTGACACCGGCAGCGTCGAGAACGTGGCTGGGTGGTTGACCACGGTGGTGGCACGGCCCCGATGATCGAGCGGTCCCCGGATGCGACCAGACAGCTCGCCAGCCGCCCCCGCCGCCGGGTCAATGGGGGCGCCCCGGTGCCCGACGCTGATCTGACCCGCCAGCGTCGAGTCGTCGACGCCTTCCTGGCCGCCTCCCGCGGAGGGGACTTCGACGCGCTGGTCGCGCTGCTCGATCCAGACGTGGTGCTCCGAGCCGACCGAGCGGCCGGCCCCACCCCCGCACCCATCGTGATCCACGGTGCCCACGCCGTGGCCAAGGGCGCGCTCCTGGCGTCGGAACGGGCCCGGTTCACCCAACCGGCGCTGGTAAACGGAGCGGTCGGACTCGTGATGGCCCCTCGCGGACGGCTGTTCCTGGTGCTCGGCTTCACGATCACAGATGGCAAGATCACCGAAATCGACGCGATCGCGGACCCGGATCGCCTCCGCCAACTCGATCTCGCCGTCCTCGATGACTCACCGTGAGTACGGCGGCTGAAGCGTTCGTTCACGCTGGGCACGCGTGCCTGGCCCATGGCGTGCTTGGGTCCGTTACCTGCGGTTGCCTGGGCCGGCACGTCCCGGTCGTGTCAGCGGGCCGCCCAGCCGGGGGTGCCGGGGAACAGGCGGATCGACGCAAGGGCGGGCAGGACATGGCGTCCACCACGGCGGCGACCCGTCCGGCGGTGGGCTCGATGCCGCGGCGGCGCAGCGGCTCGCCAGCGTAGCCGCGGACGTCCTGCTCCACCTGCTCGGTGATGGCCGCCGCCGAGGCGTCGAGGTCGCGCAGCAACGCCGGGACGGCCTCGGCGTCCAGCTCGGGGAGTGCCTGGAGTATGCGCCCGACGCGGACCTGGTGGTCGTCGGGCAGCCAGGGCCAGCCGTCCGGCCACAAGGTCCACGTCCAGCAGGACGGCGGTGACCGGCGGTCGCGTCATTTCCTGCCTCCTCAGGCGGCGTCCGCCTCGGGCGGCGGTGCCGGTGCCGCCGCGGGCTCGATGGCGACGCGGTCCAGCTCGGGGATGCGCCAGGCGATCAGCGCGGCGCCCGCCAGGCAGGCCAGCCCGCCGGAGACCACCGAGAACTGCGGGCCGGCGAGCGCGGCCACGGCGCCCGCCTCGGCGTCGCCGAGCCGCGGCCCGCCGGTGACCACGGCGATGTGGATCGCCGAGAGCCGCCCCCGCAGGCCGTCGGGCACGGTGAGCTGCAGGATCGTGTTCCGGAACACGGCCGAGAAGACATCGGCGGCGCCGGCGACCGCCAGCAGCACCAGCGCCAGCGGGAGCCAGGCGGCGAGCCCGAACACGGTGATCGCCAGACCCCACACCGCCACGGCCACCAGCACGGCGCGTCCCTGCCGGCGCACGCTCCCGACCCAGCCGGCCAGCAGCGCGCCGACCAGGGCGCCGGCCCCGGGCGCGGCGTACAGCAGCCCGACCGTGGCCGGCCCTCCGCCGAACAGGCCGGTGCCGAGCGCGGGGAACAGCGCTCGTGGCATGCCGAAGACCATCGCGTTCAGGTCGATGACGAAGTTGCCCTGGAGCGCGGGGCGGCCGCGGAGGAAGCGCAGGCCCTCCCAGATCGAGGCCATGCCGGCGCGGGTGCCGCCCTCCCCGGGCGGCAGGCGCCGCAGCGCCAGCGCGAGCACGGCGGCCCCAGTGAAGGTGGCGAGGTCGATGGTGTAGGCGGTGGAGAAGCTCGCCCTGGCGACGATCAGGCCGGCGGCGGCGGGGCCGGCGACGGAGCCGACCTGGGTCAGGACCTGGTGAAGAGCGGCCGCGGCGGGCACCAGCTCTCTGCGCACCAGCGCCGGCACCGCCGCCATCCGCGCGGGACCGTCGAAGGCCGACAGGCCAGCGCCAACCGCCGTCAGCGCGTACAGCGGCCACAGCGCGGGACGCGGCGCCAGCGCGTTCACCGCCAGCCCGGCGCTCAGCACGCCGCGGGCGAGCTGCACCCAGATCATCAGCGTCCGCCGGTCGACCGCGTCGACCACCGCGCCGCCCACCAGCGAGCAGGCGAGCAGCGGGCCGAGCTGTGCCAGGCCGGCCAGGCCGACCGCCAGCGACGAGTGGGTCAGCAGGTAGATCTGCAGGGGCACCGCGACCACGGTGATCTGGCTGCCGAGGAATGCGAACCCCTCGTTCAGGAACAACAACCGGTATTGGCGCGACTCCCGCAGGGGGGTGGTGTCGGCGAGCAGCCGCGGCCGGGTTCGCATGCCCACACGGTAGCAAGCGTGGGAAACCCGCCCATGCCGGGCGGCGCCGCGGCCGGGCACCCGGTGGCGAGCCGCCGGCGACCCGGGCCGGCGCTTGCCTGCCGCGGTGGGCTGGCTGGCTTATGGTTGTCGGCGAGCCGACCGGCGCCTACCGCTGCCCGGTCCGGCGACCGGACGACGCTTGGAGGGATCTTGGCGAGCCTGCCGGCAGGCGGTGACGAGGAAACCGACAGGGAGCCCGACTACCGCTTCAGCCTCGCCAACGAGCGCACGCTGCTTGCCTGGATCCGCACGGCGCTGGCGCTGGACGCGGCGGGCCTGGCGGTGATCCGCTACGCGCCCACGCTGGCCATCGGCGGCGCGCGCGAGGGGGTGGGCATCGTGCTGGTGCTGCTCGGCGCGGTCACCGCCGGGGCGAGCTACCGGCGCTACGTGCGGGTGACCCGCGCCATGCGGGCGGGCCAGCCGCTGCCGGTGACCTCGCTGCCGCGGATGCTGTCGCTGTCGTTGTTCGTGCTGTCGCTGGGGGTGGGGATCCTGCTGCTGGTGGACCGGCTCGGGGGCTGAGCGTCCGCTGTCCGCCTGCGCAGCAGGTAGATCACCGGGTGGTGGCCCTTCTGGTAGACCTGCACGGCCCGCTCGACCGACCACCAGCGCTCGGCGGCCGGCAGGCAGCGCTCGAACAGGCGCAGCTCATGGGTGACCAGCACCATAGCCCCGCCCGGCTCGGTCACCCTGGCCGACTCCGCGAGCACCGCGGGATAGAGGGCGGCGTTGGCCTCGTGCGAGCCCATGCGGTGGCCGTACGGCAGGTCTGCCAGCAGCACCTGGAAGGAGCCGTCGCGGAGCGCGAGCGCGGTGGCGTCCATGCGGACCAGCGTGGCGGCGCGACGCAGGCCCGCGGCTTCGAGGTTGGCCCTGGTGCCCGCCAGCGCCACGGCGTCGAGGTCGCAGCCGGCGGCCAGCGTGACCGGCCCGCGGGCCAGGCGCTCGACCAGGATCGTGCCGGAGCCGGACATCAGGTTGAGCACGCGGTCGGACGGGCGAGGCCGTGACAGCTCGACCATGACGGCGGCGATGGTGGCGTTCAGGGCGCCGGGCAGGTTGAACGTCCGCCAGGCCCGGGTCGACAGGGGCCGCGGCGACAGCCGGACCAGTGCCTCCCAGCCCTCGAGGGGCTGCCGGGCGCGACGGATGCGCAGGTAGAGATCGCCGTCGTCGGGATCCTCCGGCAGGCCGGTCCGCTCGGTCAGCTCCATGCGGAGCCGGCGCAGCGCGGCGGAGTCCCTGCCCGGCGCGCTGAGGCGAAATGATCGGAAGGCGCCGGGCGGATGCAGGCCGCGCACCGCCTCGACCTGGTCGAACAGGCTGGTGTCGCCGAGCAGGGCGCTCGGCCGGCGGCCAGCCACGCGCACCAGCAGGTAGGCCGCCACGGCCGTCCGCAGCTCCAGCACCGCCGCAAGCGGCCCCGCCAGGCGAAACCGCACCGCGCCGGCCTCGGCCGTGGGTGGGCTGCGGTCGAGCAGCTCGGCGTTGCGGCCCAGGACGCGGCGGACCTCGGCGGCGCAGAAGGGCTCCAGGCCGGCGAGCACCTCGCACTCGACCGTGCGAGGCCTCAGCTCGGGCGGGTCTCCCTGCCGCCGCGCTCCAGCCACTTGACCACCTGGCTGCGCCAGTAGCGCGGCCGATGGGACCCCGCCCAGACGACCGGCGGCCCGGTGGCCTCGGCGCGCCATCGGCGCACGGTCCGGACGGAGACCTTGAGGAGATTGGCCAGCTCCTGCTCCGTAAGGAGCTCGTCCTCCTCCCGCTCGCGCTCGGTCATCGTCCTCCTTACCCACTGCTCCGCGAGTGTTCACCGGCGTCCTCTTTTGACACCTTGCGGCTGGCAGGATACCATGCCTTCATCCGCATTAGAAGGCCCGGCGGCGATCTCAGCGCCCCGGGCCCGGGAGCACGAGGGAGTACCTCATGCCCGAGATGGAGCCTACCCCCATCGACCGCGGTCGGTACAAGCCGGCTGTCAGCGCGTTCCTGCGCTGCCACCCGCTGCGCGACCGCAGGACGCCGCCGCAACGCCCGGCACGCCGCCGGGGCGCCGATCTGCTCGACGTCCTCTACCCCGCCAGCAACTCGCCGATCTGCCCGGGCTGCCCGATGGTGCCTGGCGTCCCGGACCACGCCATGCGCTACCCGACCTGCGAGGTCTGCCGCTGGCCGGCGGTTGGCATCGGCCAGGTGCACGCCTGGCACTGCCGCTTCTGCCGCCACTGGAACGAGCACGGCAGCGCCCGGCCGCGCTCGGCCGCTGTGGCGCTGCGGCTCGCCGACCTGTCGCAGCCGGCCAGGGAGCTGATCGGCCTGGCGATCCCGCTGTGGTTCGGCTACCCGGCGCCTCCGAACGTCGAGGTGTGGCGCGACGCCGCCGGCAACACCCAGGGAGCGGCAGTCCGCGGCTTCGTCGAGAGCCGCCGCCTGCGCAGGTCCGAGCGGCCGCTGTACGTGCGCGGCACCGTTCGGCGCCACCCGGTGCTGCTGGTCGGCGGCGACGGGTCGGATCCCTACCCGCTCGGACTGGCGGAGCGCAGGGCGGATCTCCGCGCGGTCGGGCGCTGGGTCACCCGGGTGGCCTGCCCGTGCGGCCAGGACCCGCCGTGCATCCACGCGCAGGCCCTGTACGCGCAGGTCGTCGGCGTGATCGAGGCGCGGCGCCGTCCGCCTGGCCCCGAGGACCTCTTCGCCGGGGAGGTCGACCTCCATGCATGAGCGGTCGCCGGCCGGCAGCCCGCCGTCCACCCACTCCAGCGTCCATCTGCTCGTGGGGCCGGACTCGTTGCCGCGGGTCTCCGCCAACGCCGTCCGCGGCGCGCAGCTCGCCATCGACGAGACGATCTTCCTCCACGTGGAGGCCGAGCACCGCACCTTCTCCTTCGACCACACCGCCACCTTCACCGTCTCTGGCCCGCGCGGCGCGATCGACCGTCTGCTGCTGCTCCTGCGCGCCGCCGTCGCCTCCATCCCGCCGGCCGACCCCACCGGCGAGGCCGACCCCGACTCCGACGCTCCCGAGAACTGACCGCCGGCGGGCCCGGCCGACCCACCCGGGACCCGGAGCCCGCCGGCCCAGCCGGGGCCCGGGCCGGCCGGACAACCCGGGGCTCGGCCCGGCGGGAACCCGGGGCCGGGGACGCAGGCCCCGCCGGCCCGCCTGGGACCGTGGGCCGGCCGGGCCTTACACCAGCTCTTGGTAGGCGGCCAGGCAGAGGTCGGCGCAGCGGCGCCAGGTGAAGCGTTCGAGCACGAGCTGCCTGGCGTTGTCGCCGAGGCGGGCGGCGAGGCGGCGGTCGGACAGGACGCGGGCGAGCCGGTCCCGCAGCGCATCGACGTCACCCGGTTCCACCAGGAAGCCGGTCTCGCCGTCGACCACCACCTCGGCGAGCCCACCGACGCGGCTGGCGACGACCGGGGTGCCGCTGGCCATGGCCTCGACAGCGGCGAGGCCGAGCAGCTCCGGGACGGCCACCGGCCGGCCGTAGCAGGTGCGGTCGACCGAGGGCAGTGCCAGCACGGCGGCGCTCCGGTGCAGCTCGGGCAGCGCCCGGTCGGGCACGGCGCCGAGGAACTCCACCCGCCGTCCGCTGGCGAGCTTGCGGAGCAGGCCGGGATAGTCGCGCTCCGGCGGGCGGGGGTCGTGGCCGGTGCTGCCGGCGACCCGGAGCGCGGCGCCGGGCGGCAGGGCGCTGAGCAGCCGGTCGACCCCCTTGTGGGGAGTCAGCCGCCCGACGAACAGCACTCCCTCCCTGGGTGCGCTGGGGTCGGGCGCGAAGCGCTCGGGGTCGGCGCCGCCGTAGATCACCCGCGTCCGCTCCGGCGGGGTGCCGAGCAGGGCCGCCGAACAGCGGGAGACGGTCAGGAAGCGGTCGAACAGCGGCTGGCCGAGCCGTGCCCAGGCGCCGCCGGGCAGGCCGTGGTCGGTCACCGCCGTGGCCGCCCCGCGCAGGCGTGCCGTGACCGCCGCCGCCAGGGTGGGTAGGCTCCCGAAATGATGCGCGTGGACGACCTCTGCCCCTGCCAGGGCTGCCGGGAGGAGCGGGGTGACCGGCTGGGCGGCGTGGCCGCGCAGGCGCGCCAGCGGCCGCAGCACCCTTACCTCCAGCCCGCCCGCCTCGCGCCAGCGCCCGGGCCGGTCGCCGAAGGTGACCAGCCGGACGTCGGTCTCGGTCGCCAGTGCCCTGGCCAGCTCCAGCGGGTAGCGCTCGCCCCCGCCGTACAGGCCCTGTGACCCGAACGCCGTGGGAGCGACGTGGATGACGCGCACGCTGCTGGTCTCCCTGGTCACGCTCGGCGATCCCGGGCGCCTGACCGGCGGCTACCTGTACCACCGCCGCATGGCCGAGCTGGCGCCCGAGCACGGCGCCGAGCTGCGCTTCGTGTCCGTCCCGGAGCGGCCGTTCCCCCTGCCGGCGCTGGCCGGCCGGAAGGTGCTGCGGCGCGCGCTCCGGCCAGCCCGGTCGGCGCCGCCGGCCACCCCCGCACCCCGGGCGGCGCCGGCGGACGGCGCGGACGGCCCGGCAGGCGGTGGGCGCGCGGACGTCGTGGTGCTCGACAGCATCGCCGCGGCGTTTCTGGGCCCGTGGCTGGCACTGGAGAGGCTGCCGGTTCCGCTGGTGGGAAGCCTCCACCAGCCGCCGGGCGGGATCGACCACGGGCCGGTGCGGCGAGCCGCGCAGGCGCCGCTGGACCGGCTCGCCTACGGCAGGGCGGCGCTGCTGCTGGTGGCCAGCCAGGCCCTGGCCGAGCAGGTCGAGGCCGCCGGGCTCCCGGCCGGACGGATCCTGGTGGTGCCGCCCGGCCGCGACGTGGCGGCGGCTCCTGGAGCGCCCGCCGGCGACCTGCGCCAAGGCCGCCGCGCGGCCCTGCTGTGCGTGGCGAACTGGATCGGCCGCAAGGGCATCCTGGAGACCCTGGAGGCGCTGGCGCGGCTGGACCCCGGCACGGCCACGCTGCACCTGGCCGGGGACGACCGGGCCGACCCGCTCTACGCGGCCATGGTGCGGGCGCGGCTGTCCCGGCCCGACCTGGCCGGCCGGGTGGTGGTCCATGGCCCGCTGCCCGTCGAAGCGATCGCCGCCCTGTACCAGGCCGCGGACGTGTTCGTGCTGCCGAGCGTGCGGGAGCCGTACGGCACGGTCTGGGGCGAGGCCATGGCGGCGGGGCTGCCGGTGGTC
>Ga0070698_100003085_pt1 | contig 18369 bp, 18 predicted proteins | sample KBSK1502metaG_FD_65477 | JGI IMG/M metagenome (GOLD analysis project Ga0070698, IMG submission 65477) | Corn, switchgrass and miscanthus rhizosphere microbial communities from Kellogg Biological Station, Michigan, USA - KBS K1-50-2 metaG | ecosystem: Host-associated > Plants > Roots >...
AGCAATACAATCGCCGCATCGAGCTCATGAAGAATCTGCTTGAACCACAGTTCGTAGGCTTGGTGTACAGTGATGAACAGCAGTTCGTCATGATGCACGGGGTCGGACAGGCAGTCTTGTAAGTTGATCAGATCCTGAACGCGCAGATACTTGTTGTAAGAAAGGGGGGGATTGTCGCCGTAGTTACTTGGCATTGGCTTTTTTGGGTTTAGGTTTTTGCTAAAATGCTGCTCCAGCCGTTTCATGCACTTCGTAGGACCGCGTTTCACGAATCTTCTTCATCTCCGCAATTATTAACTCCAACTCCTCATCACTTGTGTAGAAGTGCGGAGAGATGCGAACACCAGCACCCGGGCGATAATCGATAATAAACTCGCGCCGAACCAGTTCCTTAGCGATTGCCGAAGCGTTGTCATGAGCCACCGTCACGGTGCCACCTCTTCGCGCCGGATCCCTCGGGGAAGTAACACTAAAACCAGCTTCTTCGGCCAGCTGAATTAAATACTCAGTTTGACGAACACTCTTTGCTCGAATTCTTTCCACGCCAATTTCGTTGATTATTCGGTAACCTGACTCAGCAGCATAGAGAGCCGGGATGGCCGGTGAACCATGCAGAAAACGCGTGATGTTTGATGCATAGCGAAGTTCGGTATCAAATGCAAAAGGTTCCTCGTGGGCCATCCAGCCGGTTGTTTTAGGTTTGAGCGCTGCTTGCAGATCTGGCCTAACGTAGAGATATCCAGCACCAGGTCCACCGCAGAGCCACTTCACTGAACCGCCAGTTGCAAAGTCGGCATTGAGTTCTTTGACACTGAAAGGAACAGTGCCGGCAGATTGATAGGTATCCAAAACAACCATGGCCCCGACTTCATGCGCCCGATCAATGATGGCCTTGGCATCCTGCAAGAACGCGCTCTTGAATAGCACGTGAGAAAAGGGCACGAGTAGCGTGTTTTCATCAATCGCAGCGAGCATTCGCTCCAGTGGAACTGTGATTCCATCATCTGACTTGACTGTCTCTATCCGCAGCTTGCCGTCCCGTGCATGCGCCTCGTAGACATACATCACCGATGGAAAGTTCAGTTCGGAATAGACGACTTTGTCTCGACCTGGCGTTGGCTCAACACACGAAAGAATGAGCGACTGGCAGATAGAAACATTTTGATGCATTACTACGCTGCCAGGGTCGGCGCCGATAATTCTCGCCACCTCATCACCCACGGACACCGGCATGTTCCACCAGCCTTCAGCCCAGGCGCGCACGCCGCGAGTGGCCCACACTTCGGCATATTCGTGTAAGCGATCGTAAGTGCTCTTAGGCATTGCACCAAGACTGTGGGAGATCAGGTAGACAGTCTTTTCGAGAATCGGAAACTCACTTCGCCATTGCAACAGGTCGTCAGTCAAAAAAAGTAACCTCCCCGCGGTTTTGCCTTCGAGATTACTTTAGCACAGCCTGCCGTTTCGCTCCGCCATGATCGATTGTCTAAAAAGCTGCCTTTAAACAGAACAATCAAAAGAGAACAAGTAAGGAAGGGCGCCTCCTTGGAGTGCGGGGACCTGTCACCGCTTTGGTACAAGGGCGTCGTAGAAGCCTGTGGATCCGCTGTACCAGAGCGGTGACAGGTCCCCGCACTCGAAGGAGGCGCCCTTCCCTACACACATCTCACTCACGTTCGACTCGTGTGTTAAAGTCCCTTCAAATAACATGTGGAAGTTCTCAAAGCCAATCCGTCATCACATTCCCGAAACAGTTTGGCCTACCGCTGAGCAAGCAGCGCAATCATTGCTCTACAAACCAATCCACATCGGACAGCTGACTTCGAAAAGCCGCACCTGGGTGCCGGCGATGGTTCCGTGGCGGGCGACAGACGATGGTTTTGTTACCAAAGAGAATCTCGATTGGTATCGCCGTTTCGCGCAAGGGCGACCGGGTGTGTTGGTTGTCGAAGCCACAGGCGTTCGTGATATTCCGAGCGGCCCACTACTTCGAATTGGAGACGATCGCTTCATTCCGGGTCTACGCAACCTGGTTGAGGTTGTGAAAGAGGCGAGCGGCGGTGAGACCCTTTTGTTTATTCAGATCATTGATTTCCTGGCAGTAAAACGCCGCCCGGAAAAGGACAAGTACTTTGATCGGTTCCTCAAGATTAATAACAGTCACCGAGAGGCACTGGCGAATGAAACGGGCGAAAAGAAGTGGAGCATTGCCACTGAGACGGAGTTGCGCGCTTTTCTTAAAACCACAGCCGATGATGTTCTAGATAAGGTTTTGAACGAAAGGGAACTCGAGGCTCTAAGATTTGGTTACCGAGAGCGCGTCACCGACACGCATTTAACCCACATAAGAAACCTGCCTCAGGAACTACCGCCGATTTTTGCGGCCGCCGCAGAACGAGCACGAATTGCGGGCTTCGACGGGGTCGAACTCCATTACGCTCATGCCTACACGATGGCGGGTTTTCTCAGTGCCCAAAACAATCGAGAAGATGGTTACGGCAGTTCTCGCGAAAACCGAATCCGTTTGCCACTCGAAGTTTATCGTGAAGTTCGGAAACGCGTCGGCCATGACTATGTTGTCGGAGTTCGCTTTTTGGCTGACGAAGTAATAAGTGGAGGCAGTCGAGTGGACGATGCTGCCTACTACGCAGTTGAGTTTGCCCGTGCCGGGTTCGATTTCCTTTCTCTGTCAAAGGGAGGCAAGTTTGAAGATGCGCAGCAGCCAAAAGTTGGACAGGCGGTTTACCCGTATACCGGACAGAGTGGTTATGAATGCATGCCGACGGTCTTGTCTGATGAAACAGGGCCGTTCGGTCGAACGGTTCCGCTAGTGGAAGTGATCAAGCGTAGGGTCAACAGTGCTGACTTCAAAACGCCAATAGTTGCAACGGGTGGAATCGGAACTTTTGAACAGGCTGAAGAGATCTTGAGAAAGAGCCAGGCTGACATCGTTGGCCTGGCGCGACAAGCATTGGCCGATCCTGACTGGTTTGTGAAAGTAAAACTAGGGCACGGCGGTGCAGTACGCAGGTGTACTTACACGAACTATTGCGAAGCGCTTGATCAAGCGCACCGCCCGGTTACCTGCAAACTTTGGGATCGCGTCGATCTGGATGAACCGGGGATAGCAACTGTTGATGATGGTCGGCGTCGATTAGAACCGCCAGATTGGAAATCGTGAATCGTAAATCGTTAATCGAAGTTACGAGTTGCGAACTCGCAATCTCATCAATTTATTCACGATTTACGACTCACGATTTACGACTTTCGTACTGCTGTATGAATTCTGGAGACCGCTTCCTTAAGTCGTCATAACTCACACGTCCACTCCTGGTCATTGCGCTAAAGGCTAATTCAATCGTACTCAGGTGCATGTGATCCGCGGCGTTCTCAAACCAAACCATGCTTTCAAACGCTGCGGCCTGATAGTCCTCGATTATCGGACGCCGTAGAGCTGCGAAATCACTTAGCGCTTGTGTGATATCAGTCGCACGCTTAAAACACTCTGCCAATGCAATAGCATCTTCCATCGCCAGCTTTGTTCCTGAGCCGATCGAGAAGTGCGCGGTGTGTAGTGCATCCCCGAGCAGGACGAGGTTTTTGAAGAACCAATTAGCATTCTTCACGAGAACAAAATTGAGCCACTTTGAGTTGTTAGTGAGCAAAGGATATTCGCCCAGATCCTCTTTAAAGACGTTGGCAATGTATGAGCGGGTTTCTTCATCCGATTTGGTTGAAAGACCCGCTCGGTCCCATGTTTGCGGGTCACACTCCACAATAAAAGTGCTGGTTGTCGTATTGAACTTATATGAGTGTGCCGCAAACACTCCGGCTTCGTTTTCTCGAAACGTCAAAGTCAAACCATGAAACAGTTGATTTGTGCCATACCAGATGTACCGGTTGGAACGAACATCGAGGTTTGGCTTCAACTGATCAGCATAACGACTTCGCACTCCACTATTTACCCCATCTGCGGCAACTAGGAGGTCACAATTGTTGCGCAGTGTTTCAATGTCACTGATTTCTGTGCGAAAGCTGATATTCACGCCGAGTTCTTCGGCGCGCCACTGCAAAATGTTGAGTAGCTGCAGACGGGCGATGCCAGAAAAGCTGTTTCCATGAATCGAAACTTTGCTAGCTCGAAGAACGATGTCAACGTTGTCCCAGGCTTCGAACTCTTTCGTGATTGCTGCGTGTGACTCCTCGTCGGCGGCCCGAAGATTTGCGAGCGTCTTTCCGGAAAACACCACACCCCAACCGAACGTGTCATCCGGGCCGTTGCGCTCGTAGACATTGACTTGATGTGAGGGGTCGGCCTTCTTCATGAGGATGGCGAAATACAGGCCCGCGGGACCGCCGCCGATGATGTTGATCTTCATTCTCGATCTTAGCCCGCCTCATCCAAAGCTTTTCTCAATAGATCGGTCAACTCTAGTTTAGCGGACCAAGTTTTTAGATAGTCAACATCCAGATTGCCTCGATTTGTACCCAGGATGCCGACAACATCATTCCACTGCGTAGTCGAAGTTTCGTTTCCGGCGCGATACCACCTAAGTTTTGCAAGAATCGTGTCTTCAGCGCTTGCGACAAATACTGTGCTTTCACTATCAGGAATCCTTCGTAACTGGCGACGTTCCAATTGTGACTGAGCAAACTCGTCATTCTTCGGAATGAAAATGTCGACCTTGAACACGGTGTCAAAGTGGATAGCATTGAATGATCTTCGTTGAGCTACTGCGTCGCGCATGGCGTGTTCGTCAACATAAAAGCTCTTTTGAAGGATCTGGAGGAGCGGTCGAACTTGTTCCGCTTTGACGTCTGCAAGAATGTCGATATCGGCTGTCGATCGATACAGGCCATGAACAGAACTCGCAAGCGACCCTACCAGTACATAAGGTATGCCAAGCTCTTCGAAAACAGTGGTCACTTGCGCCAGAACTGATATTGCCAATTCCATTGGGATCAGTCTTCAGCTTGGGGATCGAAGCCATACGCGCGGATCACATCTTCATGAGGCAGGACTCGAGCGATGAACTTACGTCTAATGGCAGCCTCATCAGCTTCCGGGTACCGGTGTTGAAGATCAGCAATAATCAACTTGCGAGTTGTTTCGGTGAGATCAAACGCCAGTTTGAGTCGTTGCATAGGCGCCAGATTACTCATCAGTTCATAGTGCTTACGTTGAGCTTCTGGGGTTGTATCTGGAGATAGTGGCTTCATTAGATTAATCAGTGTAAACGAATCTAACTCTCCTTCAGAAGTTGACTCGCAATCACAATCTTCTGAATCTCTGAGGTCCCTTCATAGATCCGTAATGCGCGTACATCTCGATACAGACGTTCGACAACACTCCCGCGTACCAGTCCCGATCCTCCATGTATCTGGACAGCGCTGTCGATAATGCGGCCGGCTGCTTCAGTCGCAAATAACTTCGCCTCACTTGCTTCACGCGTGACTCTCCCTGAGCCAGTGTCTTTCAAATACGCTGCGCGATAAACCAGCAAACGAGCGGCGTCGAGTTCCGTAACCATGTCAGCGAGCTTCGCCTGAATGAGTTGATGCTCTGCTAACAAACGCCCAAACTGTTTGCGAGACGATGCATAGCGAACTGCTTCATCGAGCGCACGTTGGGCCATACCGCAAGCGGCAGCGCCAACACTGGCTCGAAACGTATCCAACGTCTCCATTGCCAGGCCAAACCCGTCACCCTCGTTCCCTACCATGTTCTCCGCAGGTACACGGCAATTCTCAAATTGGATTTCACCGATTGGGTGTGGTGACATCAGCGCAGTGCGCTCAACGACACTGAAGCCTGGTACCTTCGCGCCTACTACAAACGCGGACAGGGCGGCACGGCCGCCTTCTCGTGTCCCAGTGCGTGCGAAGACAGTGTAGAAGTCTGCGATACCAGCGTTGGAAATAAATCGCTTGCGACCATTGAGAATGTAAGAGTCGCCATCGAGCTGAGCGGTAGTCTGAATCGCTGCGACGTCCGAACCCGCATCTGGTTCAGTTAAGGCAAAGGCCGCGATCGCCTTGCCTTGCTCTGCGCGTGAGACCCAAAACTCGCGAATATGATCGCGTGCGGCATGACTTATTGCGTACGTTCCCAGACCCTGCATTACAAAAGCAAGATCGACCAGCGACGATGTGTACGACAACGCCTCTCGTACTAAGCAAAGAGCGCGGATATCGAGCTTCGCTTCAACGGCGACTGAACAACGCAGAATCCCTGCTTTAGCAAGCAGGTTGACAAAGTGTCGCACTCCCTCCTCGACGTCCTGTTCCTCGCCTGCCTTTGGTTCAATTTCGTGTTCTACAAAGTCCGCAACACTGTGCGCCAGGTTGCGGTGCTCGGGAGTGAAGAAGGGAAGAGTGTCGATCATGGCGGCGGCAGATTATTGCAGATTGCAGATCCCAGATTGCAGATTTTCTTGTGTTCGGCAGACGTCCTTAGTCATTTGAGAGCCCCCGCTTCGTTAGCGACAATCTGAAAATCTGAAATCTACAATCTGCAATTACTTAAACTTCGCTTCTCGTTTCGCCACAAACGCCTCATACGCTTCACGGTAGTCAGGGTGCTGCATGCAAATCGCCTGAGCCTGCGCCTCACACTCAAGCGCAGTTTCCAAATTCATGTGGAGTTCGCGATTGAGCATCTCTTTTGTTTTGGCGATCGCGAACGCGGGTCCCCGCGCCAACGCTTCGGCAAAACGGGCTGTCGTATCGGCTAGTTGTTCAGCAGGCACTACTTTGTTGAAAAGCCCAATTCGTTCTGCTTCTGTTGCTGAAACAAAATCACCTGTGAAAAGAAGTTCGGTTGCTTTCGAGAGGCCGACAATTCTGGGAAGCAAGTATGCTGCACCCATGTCGGCGCCCGATAGTCCAACCTTGACGAAAAGGAACGCGATCTTGGCAGCCTCACTTGCCAGGCGTATGTCCGAGGCAAGGGCGATACACGCGCCCGCTCCGGCGGTTGTACCGTTTAAGCTTGCAATCACGGGCAGTGGCAAAGTGCGGATGTTACGTACCAGCTCACAAGTCATTCGCGTAAACCTAAGCAAGCCTTCCATGTCTCGATCAAACAACTCACCAATGATGTCGTGAACATCTCCACCTGAGCAGAAGCCCCGGCCAGCGCCTGTTATGACAACTACTCGGACGTCTTGTTCATGTCGGAGCGCCGCAAAGGTATCGCTGAGTTCGCGATAGACTTCAAAGGTTAAGGCGTTGAGACGTTCGGGCCGATTGAGCGTTATCGTTGCGATTCCATCCGGCGTTTGTTCGAAAATAAAAGTTGAAGGCTGCTTCATGTTGAAGACTTAGTTATTCCGCTCCTCAGTGATTCGGACCGGGGCGGGAAGCGGACCAGAGTTCAGTATCTGGGCCAAATCTTCGGCGGATTGTTTTGTAAATCTTCCCGAGATTTCCCCGGAGTCTGATATCTGGGATTTAATGAAGGCAATGGATCTAAGCTCGTTGTTTAGCACTACCCCGACATATTGATTTATGTTTGCCCCAGTCCACGATGACAATTTGCTGGCACCGTCAGGCTTCAACGTAAACCCAATATGATACTCATCTCCGCGGCCAGCGCCCGGGAGCGCATTCGCATTGCGAAGATCAGTTCCCTGAATGAATGAGGGCACTTCAACTACAGCCCATTTTTTTTCCTCCGGCATGGGAATGTAGGGTAGCACTCGACCATTCGCAACATTCTTCGCAACAGTGTTAGCTGCTACTTCGCTATCGTAGGTGGATGGGGGAGCAGGACTCGGAGGGCCAATCACGTGAACAATTTCAAGCTTACCGCCGGCGGTTAAGAAATCCTTCATACGCTGCGGATCCCGAGTACTCGGCAGATTAACCTCGATTCGTCCATTTGAAACTGGTTGTTGAACAGTCACCTTGAAGTCGCGTACTCCAACGAGATCTAATCTTCTCTCAAGTAAGGCCACCGTAGTTGCGACAGCACTTTCCAAGTCAGGAGTTGACGGATCGACCTGGAGAACAAGGTGCCACGTCAAGGGCTTTTCAGAGCGGAGCTTAGAGCAACCCATGGCAATTACCGCCAGCACCGCTAACGTCACGAGCGCGTTGACTCGATACTTTTTTGACATGATGAGTTGGAGAATCACGAACTGAGAACGGCCATGCCTTCGATTTCTACTTTTGCCGCGTCGTCCAATAGACCTTTGACTTCCACGAGCACCATAGCTGGAAAATGTTTCCCCATGTGTTTCCTGTAGCGCTCTCCGACGTCTTTGGTCCGTTTGCGATATTCGTCTCTGTCCGTTACATAAAACACCAAGCGAACGACTTGTGTTGGACTGCCGCCGGCTGCGCTAACGACTGTTATTACGTTTGCGAGTGCGCGATCAAACTGTTCGACAAAATCTTCACTCACGATTTGTTGATTCTGGTCCCAGGCAACCTGTCCAGCGATGAACAACAGTCTGCCGGTAGAGTCAGACAAAACCCCGTTTGAATATCCGCGCGGTGCGCCTAATGATTCTGGATTTATTAGAGTGAAGACCATTTCACAGCACAGGTTAATTGTTGAGGGATAATTAGTAAACTGTACGATATGCTTTAGCTTGTCGTGACGAGACAAACTTTAGCCGCAGATTTACGCGGATAAACACAGATCAGAAACGAGAGAAGTAAGGATACCCTGACTCAATGCTTTTTCGGATCAGTGTTCATCTGCGTAAATCTGCGGCTAAAAGAGCCGCCAAAATCTTGGCGGCTCTTGAGTAATTGATTGTAAGGTGCGCTCACAAAATCTTATCAAGGCGATCGGCCAACTGACCCGTCAGGTTGCCACTCGGATCGAGACCACCAATCGGTGCGCCAACCATGTTGCCTTGCTTATCCAGAATCACAATGGAGGGCAACTGATCGATTCCCATTTTTTTCGAAACAGTCCCATCAGGATCGCGAAGCACTGTGACTTTCAGACCATACTTCTGTGCAAAGGCTCGCAGCTGGTCATCACTCGCGTAGTTCTTTGACTTCGAATCTTCAGATTCGGTACTCACCCAGTAAACCACCACGCCGCGATTGCTGTAATCATCCGCAAGTTTGCGAACACCCTGCAATTGCGTTTTGGACAACGGCAACCACGACGCGCCAAACGCCATCACTACAACTTCGCCGCGCAAGCTGTCCGACGTGACGGTTTGACCATCAATTGATTTGAGTGAAAACTCAGCCGGGGCCCGGTTCTGCACGCCAGACGCCAGACAGCCCAAAAAGAGCGTCAGCGATCCAGCAATAAACCGTTTTCGATTGCTCAGAAGCATCTCGTCTCCTTTGTCGGAGGATTCCAGTGTTCCTGCGACAATGCGTTAGATGAGCCCACCGGGTTTTTCGTTGGAACTATTTGTGATCGGGCCCGGGGGCCGCTTTCCCGTGGATTTCCTCGTACAAACCGCGGTAATCATCCCACGTATCAATGTCGCGGGCAATGTAGGGTGAATCAACTTCGACGCTGATCACCTCATCCCTATGCTTGGCAAAAAGTGACTTGAGACCGAGCGCTGGGTCCAAATGCAGCAACTCCTCTCGTAGGCTCAAATCCACCAGAACTGGATGACCTCCCTTACCAGACCGAGTTGGTTTCACCAGTCGGGAACCTCTGGACCATTGCGCTATCAAAGACGAAACGACCGACGGTGGAATTGCCGGATAGTCAACAGGACTGATCAGTGCGGCATGTGCTGTGTGGCGAAGCGCTAGAACTCCGACTGCGATTGAAGCGGCCATCTCACTCGTTGGATCCGGATTGATTGCAAAGCGGATTGAGTCATCACGAGATAAATGATTCCTAATATCTTCGGCGCGGTGGCCCACAACTACAACTACTGATTCCACGCCACCTTGTTTTAGGTAGTTGATGCACGACTCGATGACCGTTTGTTTGCCGAACGGAAGAAGCGGCTTGAACGCGCCCATGCGGCTAGACTGGCCGGCGGCGAGAAGAATTGCGGCTACAGAACCGGGGTCATTTTCCATATATCATTTGACACTTCTCATTTGTCATTTGGATCCCCTTTAGTAGCTTCTTCGGATTAATGGGCGTGTTGTTGCTGGGACCGCAGGCGTCCGTCCTCGCCTGCCGTTTACCTTTGGGGCGCCTGGAGGGTGACAAGCAGGCGAGGACGCCTGCGGTCCCAGCAACAACGCGCCCGTTAGTCCGAAGAAACTACTAAAGGGGTGCAGACGCGCTATCTAAAATGTCAATGATACCCGGAAAATAAAGGAAGATGATTTCAGTTCTTACTCGTTTGACACAAGCTCTCTTAGGGCTCGAATTGTATACTGCCGCGCCATCTGTTTCCGCCATTGATAGACGAAGTCAGTGTTGTCCAACGGTCTTGCTTTGATGTAAGCAGCTTCGGCGGCGGCGTGAATCTGGTCATCGTTGAGGGTCTTTCCGATCAGTGCCGTTGCCGCTTCATTTATCTGAATAGGTGATGGCGCGATTCCGCCCAACACTATCTTGGCATCGCTTACGAGCCCGCCATCCTGTTTGACATAAGCAGCAACGCCAAGGACTGGAAAGTCGAATGCACCGCGACGTCGAAGTTTTTGATATGAGGCACGCCACCCATTGGTAGGAGGCAGTTCAATGCTTACCAGCAATTCATCCTGGCGTTTGTGGAGATAGTCGATGCCATCGTCATTGTACAAACCAGCCGCATCGACAACTCGTTCACCGAGTGTTGAGGCGAATCTTAGCTTCGCACCAATCGCAACCATTACCGGAACAAGATCAGCCGACTGCACCGCCCAACACTTCGAACTACCCGGAGCAACCCAACAGACATCACCATCCTTCTTCAAACAGAAGTTGATTCCTTTGCGCCATTCAAAGTTTTGGTCGTAGTAGTTACAGCGGGTGTCGAGGAGTAAGTTGCCACCAATCGTTCCCATGTTGCGAAGTATGGGAGTCGAGATTAAACGAGCAGCGTGTGCGACGACAGCGTAGTCGCGATTGATGAGCTCACTTTCGCAAATGTCAGTGAGCGTGACTGACGCACCTATGTGTAGACCATGACTACCGTCGCCCGTGATCTGGTTCAACTCATTGAGTCGCATCACAGAGATCACGGTCTTGGGCATTTGCTGGCGACGCTTCATATTTGGATACAGATCCGTGCCCCCGGCGACGAACTGACCAACCGCGCCAGCGTCAGCCATGATTTTCACCGCGTCTCCAATTGTTTGCGGAGTGCGGTATTCAAATTTGGGAAGTCGCATCATGAGATTACAAGTTGAGCGACTTCTTTCAAGTCATTTGCTCGAGTCATCCTGTTGGTTTTATTTGTGTTTCGAGTTCTTGCAGACGCCGATCTGCATATCTTTGATCGGCCTGTACTTGGAGAATGTTATGGTTGAGCGCGTCGATTTTTAGTTCGACGCCGTGTAATGAATGGTCTATTTCGTGCCTGAGTGCGGCAAACTCCGACTTCATTTCGGAGCGCACCTGTTCAAAACCTTGATGCATTCGCTCATTGGTTTCTCCGATCGAAGCGAGGGCCTGTTCCCAAATTGGCTTCGTGTCGTACTGTTTCATTTCAAGCTTTTCGACGCGTCCATCCAGAGAATCCAAATGCGCGTGGACTTTATCGAGCCGCGCATCGACCGCGTCAAATCGCAAAAACACCCTCTCTTCAAATGATCGGGATTGATTTGTTTCTTGAGTATTGTTTTCTCTCATTGCTTTGCCTTCCTTTCTTCTTAGGTGAGGTAATTGAAAGCCAGGCGGCCTTCATTTCTTTTTCTATTAACGACAAGATGACTAGTTCAGTTCACTCTATTCACTTCAAGAATGCACAGCAACCCGCGGCATCTCCTTTCCATCTCCACCCTCGCTCGGTGTCAACACTCGCAGCGGCTCCGGCCACTCAACTGTCGGCACAGCATCAGGACCATAGCGCGCATCTCGACCACGGGACTTTTCGCGCAGTGCCTTCAGAACTTTCTCCGGAGTGATCGGTACTTCATCAATGCGCACGCCCACGGCATCGTAAACCGCATTAGCAACTGCCGGCGGGACGGGTAACAGAGGTCCCTGCCCTACTTCCTTCGCACCGTACGGTCCATTCGGATCCGGATCTTCGACTAGGTATGTCTTGACGTCACACATCTCCAGCGTCGTTGGACTCTTGTATTCAAGCATTGACGGAAACTTGTGTACGACGTTGCGATTCGCGCGGTAAGTCATTTCTTCCATCAACGCCTCGCCAAGTCCCATGTAAACGCTGCCTTCAACTTGTCCCATTACGAGCATCGGGTTGATCGACTTCCCAATGTCGTGAGCAATCCAGATACGCTCGACCACGACAATACCCGTGTCTGGATCCACATCGACCTCAGCAACAGCAGCTGAATAACTGTATGCCGGCGACGGCCCAACACCCGCGCCTTTGTACTTTCCCGGAGAACTTGGTGGTGAATAAGAACCGACGGTTCCAATCGTTCCGAACTTCGATTCCGCCAAAACAACTGCTTCTGCAAACGAAACACCAACGTCCGGATTCTCAACATCAAACACACGTCGTTCGGCGAGGGCAAGATTCTCAATTGGAACTCCGAGCTTCTCGGCAACCGCCATCACTAACAACTCGCGCGCACGTTCTGCTGCTTGAATCGCGGCGTTGCCGGTCATCAAAGTTACGCGACTCGAATAACTGCCAAGATCCACCGGCGTCAAATCTGTGTCGGCAGTGACGACGCGGATGTCGAAAGGATCGATTCCAAGAACCTCTGCGACGATGTAGGCCAGTATCGAATCAGAGCCTTGTCCAATGTCGGTCGAACCACACATCACACAGACGCCACCCTGTCGATCTAGTCGCAGCTGAACACCAGACTGTGGCATGTTGTTCCAATAGATAGGCAACCCTGCGCCGCAGATGTAGGAACTGCAGGCGATGCCAATGCCTTTGCGAATCGGTAGCTTGCGACTCTGTGGGTTCCACCCGGAGAACTTGTTCTTCCAATCTGAGCCGTCGACAACCTTATCGATACACTGACCAAGACCCATGCTGCCGATGCGGAGGTAATTTGCTGTTACTGAATTGGGTTCGACGAGGTGATTGCGTCTGATATCGACCGGGTCGAGTTTGAGTTGTTCAGCAATCTTGTCGAGTTGGATCTCCAGAGCGAATCTGGGTTGCGGAGTTCCATGCCCGCGCTTTGGTCCACATGGCGGTTTGTTGGTAAAGACGCGCAGTCCCTGAAACTTGTACCGGGGCACGTTGTACGTCACTGTTTGTAGCGCACCTGTGTAGAACGTGCTCGCGACGCCGTAACTTCCGTAAGCACCGCCGTCAAGGAACGACTGAAAGTGCATCCCGGTAATCGCTCCGTCTTTCTTTACGCCGGTTTTGACTTTCATCAAGACTGGATGGCGGCCGCGATGACAGTAGAAGACCTCCTCGCGCGTAAGCGTAACCTTCACCGGTCGCCCAGTGATCATCGCCAACTTGCAAACCACGACTTCGTGATTAAACGGATCACTCTTGCCGCCAAAACCGCCCCCGTTTGGAGTTGCAATCACACGTATATGGCTGGCAGGCAGCTCTAAAACTTTTGCCAGTGCTCGATGGACGTAGTGAGGCGTCTGAGTTGAACTCCAGAGCGTGATCTTCTTGTCAGAATCAAAATGAGCAACTGCTGCATGTTGTTCCAACGGTAAGTGCGTGTTGCCTTCGTAGAAAAAAGTGTCCTCTCGTATCAAATCAGCTGCGGCAAATCCTTCTTCCACATCGCCAAACTCCAGCGACACTTTCTTATGGACATTGCCGGAGTCGCCATATTCGTGAATTCGCGGCTCGTCGATCATCACGGCTTCTTCAATCGACGAGATGGTATTCAGCGGCTCGTATTCGACTTCGATCAGATTCATCGCGTCGAAGGCCACGTCTTCGTCAATCGCGGCCACTGCGGCAACTGGATCTCCAATGAAGCGGACCTTGTCGATGCAGAGTGCGTGTTCATCCTGACTGACCGGCAGGATGCCGTACGAGATTGGCATCTCTTTGCCGGTAACAACTGCGAACACCCCTGGTAGCGCTAGCGCCTTCGAGGCGTCGATGCTTTTGATGATTGCGTGTGGGAGATGAGTGCGAAGGATCTTGCAGTAGAGCATGCGTGGCAGAACGATGTCGTCCGCAAATTTCGTTTGGCCGACACACTTTGCACGGGCATCTACTTTGCGAAACGGCTTACCGACAACGTTTAGCTTCGGTCCTTTGTTGTTACTCTTCGTCATGGAATAGGTTGATGGGCATTTCTACGAATCACTAAAACCTTGGTGCGAACTCCCTTTGAGTCACGATCGGTTGGCTTTCTCTGTGCTCCTCTGTGTCTCCGTGTCTCTTTGGTGATTGCGGTTCTTGACTTACCACAGAGTCACAGAGACATAGAGAACCGCAGAGAAAAACTCCTCAGTCGAGACCATAAACACTCTCACGAGGGAGTTCATACCCTTCACCGCGGATCATCGCCGCCGCCAACTCCACCGCTTCATAGATCTTGATATACCCGGTGCAGCGGCACAGATTGCCTGACAACGCTTCTTGAATCTCCGGTCGCGTCGGTTTCGGATTCTTCCTCAACAGTTCTTCAGCCACTAACAAGAACCCTGGTGAACAATAGCCACATTGCGCGGCACCCAAATCTGCAAAGGTTTGCTGCAGAGGATGAAGCTCAGCGCCTTCAGCCATGCCCTCAATTGTTTTTACTTCTCGACCCTCAGCATCCAGACCAAGCATCAAGCAGGAAAGAATGGACCGTCCATCGACTAGCACTGCGCACGTCCCACACTCACCCAACTCACAACCATGCTTCGTCCCAGTTAGATTCAAATCTTCGCGGAGCACTTCGAGCAACGTTTTGTGTGGAGCAAATGCAACCTCCGTTTGCTCCGCGTTTAGTTTGAACGTGATGTGAGCCTTTTGTTTCATTCGCACTCAGATTATAGAGGTCCGAAGGACAACGCGGTAGCCTGTGGCTCAACAATAGAGCTAAGTGAAGGGCGCCTCCTTGGAGTGCGGGGACTTGTCACCGCTTTGGTACAGCGAATCTCAGGATCTACAACGCCCTGTACCAAAGCGGTGACAAGTCCCCGCACTCCAAGGAGGCGCCCTTCCTTACTGCTTCTGTGTGCAGCCCTAACCTTTCAGCGCGCCTGTCTCTTTCTTCTTCGTCTTATTCAATATCGTATTGTCAATCAGCCGTGTCTTCCCAACATACGCGGCCACTGCGATCAAAATCGGTCGCTCATCAAGCCGGTCGAGATGCTCCAGTGTCTCAGCATCAACAACGTTTACGTAATCAACCCGCGCGCGTGGTTCGAGCTCGATAGTTGAACGCACAAGAATCTCGAGCCGGCCTCCGCTGCGTTCCCCATCTCTGTAAGCGGTCTTGGCGCGTGTCAGGGCCTGATGAATTACTGAAGCGGCCGTCTGCTCTTCAGCAGTCAAGTAGAGGTTGCGCGATGAGATTGCCAGTCCGGAATCTTCACGTACGGTCGGCAGCACAACAATCTCTGTGTCAAACGACAGGTCTTTGACGAGGCGACGGATAATAGTTGCCTGTTGCGCGTCCTTCTGTCCAAAAAACGCAAAATCAGGTCTGACCGTGTTCAGCAGAATTGTTACGACGGTGGCAACGCCGCGAAAGTGGCCGGGCCGCGATCCACCTTCCAATTGTTCCGAAAGACCTTCTACGTTGACGTAAGTCGCAAAGCCCTTCGGGTACATTTCGTCAATCGCCGGCGCGAATATGTAGTCAACGTTATAGTCGGTGAGCAGCGCGGTGTCGTTCGTCAAATTTCTTGGATAGTGCTCGAAGTCTTCACCCGGGCCAAACTGTGTCGGATTAACGAAAACAGAAACGACCACGATATCGCACATTCGGCGCGCTTCGCGGACCAAACTCAAATGACCCTCGTGCAGCGCACCCATCGTTGGCACGAGGCCGATGGTTCGATCCTGCTCGCGGCGGATTTTGCGCGCGACGGAACTCATGCGCTGGCGGCGGTTGATAATCTCCATAGTTTAGGGGTTGGATTAGGACTTTTCGGTTTTCAAGTCCTTTGTGGGGATTTCGATGTCGAGTTCTTCAGCTGCTTCAGCGGGGAGCGTATACGACTCCGCCTGAGAAGGATAGGTACCATTCCTTACGTCATCGGCGTATCTGCTAACTGCATCAGTCATCACGTCGCGGAGGTTTGCGTAAGGCCTTACGAAGCGCGCTTGTTTGCCGAACGACAGACCAAGCATATCGTGTATCACCAGGACCTGAATGTCGCAATGAACACCCGCGCCAATACCGATCGTCGGAATGCTGACAGTCTCGGTAATCAGTCGCGCAATCTCACGCGGAACAACTTCCAGCACGATAGCGAAAGCACCCGCGTCTTCGAGAGCCTTGGCATCGTCAATCAACTGCCTGGCCGCAACTGCAGTCTTGCCCTGAACACGATAAGCTCCCAACTGGTTGATCGACTGCGGAGTCAATCCAATGTGGCCCATCACACTAATCTCTTCGTCAACCAAACGCTTCACGAGCCGGACGCGTTTGTGTCCACCTTCCAACTTGATTGCTTCTGCACCGCCTTCCTTCACCAGACGCAGCGCATTTCTGACTGCATCGTCATCGCCAGTGTGAAAAGTGCCGTAGGGCATATCAGCAACCAGCAATGCTCGTTGAACAGCCCGTCGCACAGCCTTCAAATGAATCAAAATCTCGTCCAGTGTGACGGGCACCGTGTTGCCGTAACCAAGCACCACGTTTCCCAGGCTGTCGCCGACAAGGATGATGTCGATACCTGCTTCATCCACGACCCGAGCAGTTGGGTAATCGTAGGCAGTTAGACAAACCAGGCGCTCGCCTCTTTGTTTGCTCGAGCGCAACGATGGGGCACTGACCTTTTCCGGTCTTTCAGGCTTCAGATACGGCATATCTCAGCTCTCTTTACACTTTGGTTGATGGACAATTTGATTGCCAGATAAGCGGAGGGTTTTGAAATGTCGCCGGCGTGCTAACAAGTGCGGGCATTATAACGGGAAACGTGTGGAAACGGGAAAGCGAATAGGGGTTAAGACGATCCCCTTCAGTAGTTACTCGGAATAAGTCGCGGCCGCAATGCTGGGACCGCAGGCGTCCTCGCCTGCTCGTTATCACTACTGACCTCAACTGAAATCAACTAGCTTGTGTTCGACGTTGGCAGGCGAGGACGCCGATCCCAATACCGAGGTCGTTGGAAAAACAGAGTAACTACTAAAGGTGAAGCTCAGAAGGCTTCCATAAACGTACAGTAGATGTGTCTTCAGAATGCGTCAGTAAATCGTTCACAGTGCGCTGCAACACAGGATGAACTAAGTCTGGCACAAGTTCATTTAGGGGCTCCAGCACAAATCGGCGCTGGTGTAATCGAGGATGGGGCAGCCTGAGATATTCCGTTTGTCTTTGGTCATCGCGGTACATGAGCAGGTCCAGATCTATAGTGCGAGGTCCCAGATGAATATCCCGGACTCGGCCCAGTGCATACTCGATGCGCAACATACGAGCCAGGACTTGCTCAGGTGAGGGAAGTGTCTTTCCTCTTAGCTCGGCCACCATGTTTAGGAACATTGGTTGGTTTGTGTATTCGACCGGCTGAGTTTCGTAAATACTCGACAAACGTATAACCTCGAATCCGGCCGCTAACATCCCACGCACTGCCAGCAGCAAGTAGCCTGCACGATCGCCAAGATTTGAGCCGAGGGAGACGTAGGCGTTATGAATCATAGGTGTCAGGTGTCGGGTGTCGGGTTTCAGTTGTCAGGCAATGAGTTCACTAGCACACTCAGGTATCGTTTGTATATAACGACCGAACTCAAACTATAATCTTGACCGACACGCGACACGCGACACGCGACACGCGACACGCGACACCCGACACTATCATGTCCCAACTCCTAACTCTCTTCTGGCTCAAGTGGAAGCTGCTGCGAAACTCACTTCGGTCTTCAAAGGCGGTAGTGAATCAGATGGCGTCAGTGTTTGGCACCGCGCTTACTCTGGGGCTAGCTTTATCCGTTGCAATGGGACTCGGTGTTGCCGCCTACTTCATAAACAGACCTGGTACGATGTCTGAGGCATTTCGTCGTGGCGCTACAAGAGAAGGTTTTGGAAACGCGTCCGCCGAATTCATCTTCTTTTCGATTCTCGCCTTCCTTTATCTGATGTGGGCCACGGTGCCACTCAGCATCGGCAGTGGCAAACAGTTCGATCCCGGAAAAATGCTGATGTATCCGATCAGTTTGGGGAAACTGTTTGCGATCGACTTCCTCAGCGAGCTGAGTTCGA
>Ga0070698_100003086_pt1 | contig 18362 bp, 21 predicted proteins | sample KBSK1502metaG_FD_65477 | JGI IMG/M metagenome (GOLD analysis project Ga0070698, IMG submission 65477) | Corn, switchgrass and miscanthus rhizosphere microbial communities from Kellogg Biological Station, Michigan, USA - KBS K1-50-2 metaG | ecosystem: Host-associated > Plants > Roots >...
CAAGCGGGCGGAACAACTGGCCCGCTGATTGCCGCCGAGCGGGCATCGCGCCGGACCAGTCGGTACGCCAGGTGGCGTCTGTGTGTCTGGAGACCGGCGACCGGAGCGCGGGGGCAAGCACCAACCCCCGGTAGCCAAGCCGTACGAGTTCGCCGTGGATGCGGCGATACTCCAGGTCGGGTTGTCTGCCGCCATCCGCAAGATCAGACGCCGCAGCTCTTGCGACCTTGACGGTCGGCCGGGTGGGCGGTGCGGCCTGGTCCAATGGCGGCCGGGCCTTGCACCGCACGGAATAGGTAGGCGAAGTTCATGCCGAAGAACCCGATCAGAAACGTCAATGGCAGAAAGATCGTCGACACGACGGTGAGCCTGTTGATCGTGCTCTTTTGCTCGGTGACCACGAGGGCCGAGTAGCTCTCGACGGCAGGCTGAGCGGTGTCCTGCAGCGACTCGATGCTCGTGAGGATGAACCTCACATCACGGTCATGCGATCGGACCAACGCCTTTCGATCATCTGCGATGTCGTGGCGTACCGCCATCAGCGTGACGAGCTCCTCCGTCGCCTCCGTGTAGGGCAAAACCGTGCGATGCAGCAACGCCAAGCGCCGGCGCAGGAGAGCGAGGCGATGGAGCTGCTGTTGTCGACGGTGCTCGAACATCTCGTCCTCAAGGTCCTCCACCTCCTGCACGCCCCGCTGGGCCAAGCGGCCAAAGGTCTTCACGGCACCCTCAACCAGCAGGAACAACGCGGCCATCGGATCAGAAGGCCGATCATGCGGCACCCGGCCGACCAGGGTCTCGATCAGCCCCACGGGCCCTCGATGCGCCGTGACCAGATACCGCTCGGTCGCCACGGCGTGCACGTGGGTGACCCGATCACCCTCGACCACCGGCGCGACGAAGCCGGCGATCTCCCCGTCATACTCGGCTCGGACGTCCTCAGCGGGCCTGCCGAGCCAGGCCAGCCTCTCGGCGTCCAGTCCGAGCTGGCGCGCCGCCCCTGGTCGTCAGACGTGGGTCGTTCCGGCTGCTCGACGTCGACGACCACGAAACTCCCGGTCGCAAGAAGCTGGCGCGCCTTCGACGACATCTTCGCCGCCGACGGTATCCAGATCATCTCAGCCGGCACGGGCTCGCGCCTCCGCGATCTCTGGACGGGCCGCCTCCAAGCCCTCAAAGCCGGCGGTGGACGACCACTTGCCGGGCTCCAGGTCCTTGTACTCGAGTTCCGCGCATCCGCGCAGTTCAGAGCAGATCAAGCGACGTCAGGTGCCCCGGTGCCGCACACCGAAGGCTGGCGTCGGCTGCTGGATGGTCGGATCTGGGACCCGGTCCTCCGCAGTGCAGGCGGCTGGGAGCGGCGGTGACCCTCGGGAGCCAGGGGGATGAGCACGATGACCTGATTGCCGTCGTGTGGGCGGAGCTGGTCGACGAACGCGACGATCGGGATCAGGCCGGGCGCCCCATCCTGGAGCGCCACTGTATGTCAGCCTGGGTAGCTGCGGTGAGGAGCTGCCCTATCAAGGCGGCCTGGTGGCGCCCGCCGGCGAGACCCTCATCGGTCGGCGTGACACGACGGTCACCTTGGAGCCGAGCCTTCGAACGCTCGAGCCGATTCTGCAGATTGCGGCGTACCGCGCAGACACTTACCGAGAAGCCCACGGGAGCTCGATCGCTCTGAGGGTGGCAGGTTTGGTCACGTGGCGGCCCATGCGACCGTAAGGGCGGCCCCATGCGACCGTAAGGGTCGCCGCCGACCTGGACGCCTTCATGCGAGCGGGGTGATCAACCCACCAGGTCACTTCGTCGGACCGGTGGTGCCAAGACTGCTCGCCCCCGCACGGCCGACAGATCCGCTACAAAGCACCAGGCCGGTGGATCCATGGGTCAGACCGGCGGGGCGAGCATCTCACCCACATCCTCGCAGTGGATCCAGGCTCAGTGCTGCGAGGGCGCGGACTGGTCGGCGAGCAGGGCGGACCTCCTCGGCGGCGAAGGTCTGCAGCCGCTCCAGGATCGCCAGGGCCTGCCGCCAGTGGGCCCGCGCGTCCTCGTGGCGGCCGAGCCGGTGCATCGTCACCGTCACGCCAAACTCTTGCAGGCTCTCAGCCTGGCCGAAGGGGTCGCCCAGCTCCTGCCGGATGGTCAGGCTCTTCCGAGGTTAGCCAGCGCCTCGTCGTAGCGGCCCTGCCAGCCGGCGTCGAGGCGAACCCCGTGGAACTGGGGCTTCAACGTAGGATGCCGGCCGTATTCTACGAGCGACACGACCGGACGAGGCGGGCCGAAAAGGTTGGCCGCGTGCAAGCTGTGACGATGCGAGGTGGCGAGCGCTCGGGCCTCAGGCGCTATGTCTCGGTATTGGATGGGGTCCGGCCGTACCAGCGGGGTTGGTTGCAGCGGGACATCGTCGCCGGGATCACCCTGGCGGCGCTGGCGATCCCCGAGGTGATGGGCTACGCCAAGATCGCCGGGATGCCGGTGCTCACTGGCCTGTATACCATCCTGATCCCGATTGTTGCCTTCGCTCTGTTCGGGTCGTCGCGGCATCTGGTCGTCGGGGCGGACTCGGCCACGGCCGCGATCATGTTTGCCGGGATCGCAGGCTTGGGGGTTGCCGGGCTTCAGCCGGCGACGCCGCGGTGGGTCGCTTTGGCCGGGCTGAGCGCGCTGCTTGCGGGTGGGCTGCTGTGGCTGGCGCGGCTTGCCCGCCTGGGCTTCCTGGCCGACTTCCTCTCGCGGACGGTCCTGGTCGGCTTCTTGAGCGGCGTCGGCGTCCAGGTGGCGACCGGCCAGCTGGGTGGCATGCTCGGGATCCCCAAGCAGCCCGCGGGGGTTCCCTTCTTGAGCGACAACCTGGTCGAGTTCTTCAACGCGCTGGGCCACATCGGCCAGCTGTCGTGGCCGACGACGCTGGTCTCGGCGTTGGTGCTCGCCGTGCTGGTGGGGTTCGCACGTTGGGCCAAGGCGATCCCGGGCGGGCTGGTCGCGGTGGTCGGCTCGATCGTCGCCAGCTGGGCGCTGGACCTGCAGGCCCACCACGTCTCGACGCTCGGTCCGGTGCCCAGCGGCCTGCCCAGCATCGGGTTGCCCAGCGGGGTGAACTGGCAGGACGCCACCAAGCTGCTGCCGACCGCGGCCTCGCTGTTCCTGGTGATCCTCGCCCAGAGCGCGGCGACCTCACGCGCCTACGCCGTCAAGTACAACGAGCGCGTCGAGGAGAACACCGACCTGATCGGCCTGGGCCTGGCCAACCTCACGGCCGGGTTGAGCGGCAGCTTCGTCGTCAACGGCAGCCCGACCAAGACCGCGATGGTCGACCAGGCCAACAGCCACACCCAGGTCGCGCAGCTGACGACCGCGGTCATGGTCGCGATCGTCCTGCTGTTGTTGACCAGGCCGCTGCAGTACCTGCCCGACGCGGTGCTCTCGTCGGTCGTCTTCCTGCTGGGCGTCCGGCTGGTCGCCGTCAAGGCGATGCGCAGGATCTACCGCCTGCGCCGCGACGAGTTCTGGGTCGCGCTGGTGACGGCGATCGCCGTCATCGCCGTCGGCGTCGAGCAGGGGATCGTCCTGGCGATCGTTCTGTCGCTGATCGTGCACGTCAAGCGGCACGTCACCCCCCACAACGTGGTCGTGCGCTGGGACCGGCAGGGACAGTTCAGGCTGGCCAAGCCCACCCCTGGCGCGGTCAGCGAGCCCGGCCTGGTCGTCTACCGGTTTGCCGTCGGGATCTTCTACGCCAATGTGGAGCTCCTCGTCGAGGAGGTCATGAGCCTGGTGAACGTCCCCGATCCGCCGCGCTGGTTGGTGCTGGACGCCGACGCGATCGACGACGTCGACTACAGCGGCGCGCGGACCCTCCTGGAGTTGGCCGACCAGCTCAGCCAGCGGGGGGTCGTCTTCGCGGTTGCCGAGGCCAACGACGACATCCGTCGCGAACTCGATCGCTTCGGGCTCACCGACAAGATCGGTCCCGACCGCTACTTCGACAGCCTGCACGCCGTCCGCGACGCCTTCCACCACGCCTAGCCCTCGCCCAGCTCAACTATGGGCGCCGTCCAGGCTGAACGATCTCGATACATCGGCCCTCGTGTTGGTCCCGAGCGGGTCGCCTGCTCGGGGACCGCGCCCGCCTTCGCTTCCGCCCGGCCTCTGACGGGGACGAGGAAGCAGAGCGCTCAGGGAAAAACGGTCAAGTAACTTTCCACCCGAGCCACCCCCGGAGCGGCCGCCGCGGCGGCCCTGGCCGCGGCGGCCTCCCCCAGCGAGTGCACATGCCCGTACAGCCTGGCGGTGTGGTCGGCCACCTCCACCCGCACCTGGCGCGCGTCCACGTCGGCCTCACGCTCGAAGGCACTTTCAATCTCGGTCTTGACCTGGACCGGGCTCACCGGCGGCGTAAGGCTGAGGTTGTCGGTGATGCCCACCACGCCGCGTACGTGGCGGACCATGCGCTCCACCTCGTGGCGCTGGAAGTCATAGTCGACCTGGCCGTCCAGGCTCACCCACCCGGCTTGCACCCGGGCCTGCACCCGGCCGGTGGGGATCTGCACGTTCCACTGCAGCACATGGGCGATCGCCTGGGCGATGTCGGCGTCGTCGCGCGGCGAGCCGGCCAGGCGGACCTGCAGGTCGTCGGCCACCGTCTTGACGCCGTAGACCCGTTCGGCCGCGCGGGCGGCGGCCAGCTTCTCGGCGTAGGTGGTGGTGTGGCCGGTCAGGGTCACCGCGCCGTCGGCGACGGCGACGCCGATGTGGTCGGGCTCAGCGACCTGGGGATCCCACCGCAGCTCTTGGGCCACGTCGTCGCGGAGCTCGGCGTCGGTCTTCATCGTTGCTCCCCCCTTGTGAGGTGTCGTGCGGGCGGCGTACCGGACCGCCCGCCCCGGCAGCAGATTCCCTGTACGCCAAGCAACAAACAGCCCGATGGGGCCTTCCAGGCGTCCCCGCGGGGCTGCTTGACCGCCCGCCAACCGAGGTGTGGTTGCGGTGGTCGCGCTCCTGGTCTCGGTCGCGGTGGTCGGGTCAGTCCCAGGTTCCCTAGATGGTCGCCGTGGTGGCGACCAGTCCCCCCTGGCGGTCGGGTCGCTCGGTGTGGCCGCCGGCCAGATCGCGCAGGCGACCGATCGCCCGCTCGGCATGGCGGGTGCGCCACTTGTCTTCGTGCACCATCGCCTGATACTCGGCCACCAGGTGAGGGTTGGCCTCGCGGTGCGCCTGGTGCTGCTGCTGGGCCTGGCCGGCGGCGCGTTCGGCCGCCTGCCGGGCGACCTGGTAGGCCTCCTCTGCCACCGCCGCTGCACTGGCGCAGACCGGCACCTCCTCGGCCACCGCCATCCAGCTGCCCGTCGTGCCACCGCTGCGCCATGGCGCGAACCGTGTCCGGCGGAGCTGAGCCGCTCGCCCCTTGCGCACTCGCGCGTGGATCCGGATGTCGACGGCCCTCCGGGCCGCATCGGCGGCACGCGTTGAGTGGAGGCTAGCTGCAGTGCCAGGTTTCCGGATCGCAGGAATGCGACCGGGCACGTCGGGTCGCCATACTGGACAGCGCTCACACATGCAAGCAGCGGGAGAGGTGCGGGCCAGAACATGACCAGCCTGCAGATGAGGGCGATCTCGACGGTCCTGCGGCTGACCCGCAAGCCGCAGACGGCCACCGTCGAACCTGCGCGGAGGCGCATGGCGGACCCGAAGGGCCCGTCGCAGCCACCGGCGGGCCCCGCGCAGGCGGCACGCGGTGAGCAGCCGGCGGTCGAGGGCTTTGGGTGCCATAGGGTGGCGCCTCGGGGCGGGCCGCCTCGGACAGGGACTTGATCGTCATGGGCTCACGCGGGCGCGGCCCACTCCGTTCCCTTCTGCTGGCGCGCCGTAGCAGTCCTGCGGGGGGCCCAATGCGAACCAGTCCCGGGGCGCGCGCGCCCATGGCAGTCGGCGGCAAGGACCACGGACTGTCGCCCCAGGCGCTCCGGTCGGTGATCGGTCCGGGCGGATCGGACAGCGTCGTCACCGTGCTCGTGGCACTGGGGGCCAACCTCCTGGTGGCGGCGGCCAAGTCGGTCGCCGCGGTGGTGACCGGATCGGCGTCGCTGACGGCCGAGGCGGCGCATTCCTGGGCGGACACGGGCAACGAACTGTTCCTGGTTGTCGCCAACCGGCGGTCGGCTCGCCCGCCCGACCGCGCGCATCCGCTCGGACACGGACGCGAGGCCTACGTGTGGTCGCTGTTCGCCGCGCTGGGGCTGTTCGTGGCCGGTGGCGCGGTGTCGATCACCCACGGCGTCAACGAGCTGCGAGCACCTGCTCCGGCGGAAGACTTCGTCGTGGGATACGTCGTGCTGGCCGTCTCCTTCGGGCTGGAGGGGACGTCGTTCCTGCGGTCGGTCCGCCAGGCCATGCCTGAGGCCCAGACGCTGCATCGCGACCTCATCGAGCACGTCGTGGCCACCTCCGATCCCACGCTGCGCGCGGTATTCGCCGAGGACGCCGCCGCGCTGATCGGCCTGGTCCTGGCCACCGCCGGGCTGGCCGCCCATCAGCTGACCGGCTCGGCCGTCCCGGACGCCATCGGGTCGATCCTGATCGGCCTGCTGCTCGTGGTGGTGGCGGTCGTTCTCATCAACCGCAACCGCCGGTTCCTCGTCGGGCAGGAGGCCGACCCCCGGATACGCGCCGCCGTCCTGCAGGCGCTGCTGGACCTGCCCGAGGTCGCCCGGGTGACCTACCTGCGACTGGAGGTCGTGGGGCCCCGGATGATCTCGGTCGTTGGCGACGTCGACCTTTCCGGTGACGACGCCGAGTCGCGCGTGGCCGTCCGGCTGCGTGCCCTGGAGGCGAAGATCAGGGCCTCTCCAGCCGTCGCCGACGCACTGCTCAGCTTGTCCGCGCCGGATGAACCCACCCTGACAGCCTAGCTCGCCCCGCCGCCAGCGGGCGATGAAGCGGTCACCTGCAGGCCGGCGCCGCAGGGTTCGCGTCGGTCCAGTGCAGGCGGGTGCTGCATTCCGGTCGTGCACGCTTCGCTGCCCGTGCAGACCGGACGACGCCGCGACCCGCAGCCGCAGACGGCTCACGGGCGGGGCGGACGGAAAGCAGGACGCTCAATCGTGTCGCGGCGACCCGGCGCCGGACCGCCGGGAGCGTCCGCCCGGCCCGGGCAGGCTTACCAGGAGCAGAGCCTTCCAGGTCGTCCTCACCGCCGCGGGTGGTCGCATCGTCCGGCACGGCCGCATGCCTGGAGGAGCGGGTGTCGAGGCCGGCTATAGGAAGCGCTCGCCCGAGCGGCGGCGGCTAGTCGGGTGCAGAAACACCAGCTCCCGCGGTGCCCGGTCGGGATGGCCGGTCACCAGGTCGTACAGCACCTGTCCGTGCGGTTGCGGGATTTGCTCGTGCAGCAGGGCAGCGGGGGTGACCACCAGCACGCGGCCGGGTTCGGGCGCGATCTCAGCGAGCGGCTGATCCCGCAGGATGCCCAGGTAGTTGCCGTGCCATCGGCATGCCAGAAGGAGCGGGCTCGAGCGGTATCCAGCTACCGCCATCGCAGGGAGGCCCGCAGTTGATCACGATCTCAGATGCCTTCGAGGGCTTGAAGTCGTCCGGATCGAACCGCCGTCACGACCGCTTGGTAGTCCTGCTCGTTCTGGTCGGCGTAGCGCTCGGCGAAGTCGGTGATCGACCGGTCGAACTGGTCGCCCTTCCCCAGGTACTCGGCGATCGCGACCGGGTCGCCTGAACGGGCGTGCGCCCGCGATAGCGTCCACCCGCAAGCGCGCGCGTAGAGCGTCAACGCCAGCGGGGTCATCGCCTCGACCTCGGCCGAGCCCTTCATGTCCCGCAACTGCCGCCAGTAGTAGTGCCGGGTGACGTCTACCCCACCCTTGGTCCAGCCCAAGTAGATGTCGCTGGCGGCCTGCATCATCCGTTGACCCTGCACCACGCGCTCGCCATGCTGCCTGTAGCGGCTCTTGGGCAGGTGGCCTTCCAGGACCGATGCGGTCGCCTCCTTGACCTGCAGGAAGAGCGGATCGTGCTGGTCGCGACCCTGGAGCAAGACGATGAACGCCCGGGTGCCGACGCTGCCGACCCCCACGACCTTGCGGGCCATGTCGACGACCTGGAACCGTTCCAGCAGGTGGCGCCGATCGTCCTGCAGGGTTGCGCGGTAGGCGCGAAACAGCGCCCGGATCACGCGATCGACCTGGTCAGGGGAGAGGCCATAGGTGGCTTCCAGGTCACGGGCCGGGACGACGATGGGCGGCTGGCTGACGATCCGGTACTTCCCATCGACCAGCTCGCCCAGCTTGGACAGCGCCTGCAAGCTGTCGCGCGTGTGCGCCTTCGTGAGCGCCTTCTCACCGGTCTTCTCGGCCCGCTTGGCCGCCTTCTTTGCCTTTTTTCCCTTCTTGGCCCTCGAGGCCTCGGCCGCGGCCGCGGCGCTGGGGACCGCGGTCATCAGCTCGTCTTCGTCCAGGCGCGCGTACCAGATAGCCATGGTGCCCATCTGCGCGAACCCGGCCATCGCCTCCCGATAGGCCGCCACCGACGCCAGCGTCGCCGCGTGCGCGTCCGCCTTGGTAAAGCCGTTGTTGCGTCCGGCGATCGTGAAGCTTGTCGCCATGCGCTTGACGTCGTATTCGAACGGCCCGGGGAGCGTCTCGTCAAAGTCGTTCAGGTCGAACAGCAGCAGCCGTTCGGGCGAGGCGAACAGGCCGAAGTTCGACAGGTGGGCGTCGCCACACAGCTGGGCCTGGAGGCCGGCGGTCGGGGTGGCGTCGAGGTCGGCGGCCATGATCTTGGCCGCGCCCCGGTAGAAGGTGAACGGCGAGACCAGCATCCGGCCGTGGCGGACCGGGACCAGGTCGGGCTCACGGGTGGCGTCCTGCTCCTCCAGCAACGCGACCGGGTCGGGGCGGTCGGCGGCCGGCCTCCACCCGGCGTGGCTGGACAACGGCGTCCGGTTCCGCGCCTCGCTGCCCTTTGCTCTGCGGTCATCGACGCCCGGATGGGCGATGCTTCGCACAGCCATCGTCCGCACCTCCACAGCGCCATTCCACCCGCACGGCGCCATTCCCCCCGATCGCATCAGGATGCAGCACCATCAGGCGACTGGCATCACCTGTGGGTGCCGGAGACCTGTCTACCTCATGCGGCATGGCATGTTCGTGGATCAGCCTACCGAGTCGATCGTGTCGTGCGACCCGTTCGATTACCGCTGGAGCGGGCGACGCCACAATTCCCAGCGGTGGCGTCTGCCCGAGCGAGCGGTGCGGCCGATGCCCGTTGCAGTGCGCCACATGGTCCAACAGCGCCCGCTGCAGATGCCGTCGACCCATGATCAGCACCCGGTCCAGCAGTTCACGACGCACCGTGCCCCACCGCTCCGCGTCGGCGTTCGCCCGCGGCGCCCGCACCGGTGTCCGCAAGGTTCGGATGCGCTCCGAGGCGAAGACGGCATCGAAGGCGGCGTTGAACTGTGTATCCCGATCGCTGACCAAGAACTTGCACTGCTGGATGCGGTCTGCCAGGTCCATGAGCAGGTTGCGGCCTGCTGGGTCACCACCGCCCGGTCGGGTTGGCGGTTATCCCAAGAACGTGGACCCGGCGGGTGCAAGCTCGATCACAACAGCACGGCCCAGCGCGGGCAGCAGCCGGGTCAGCGCCGCGAGCACGGCGCGGTCTGGCCAGGCGAGGCGTGGCCGGGTGACCTGCCGGCGCACGACCGCGACTCATGGCGCAGCACGAGAAGCTCGGCGTTCTTGGTCGCCTGCCCGCGGGTCAGCAACGCGACCCATCCGGTGGGCTGACAGAAGATGAGGTCGAGCAGGTGTAGCGCCATGACGGGGGATCCTCGCCGACCTCCACCACCGACGCGAAGCCACAGGTCAAGGTCATGGACGAGGTTTTCGGCACCCACAGGCCACGTCGGAGACAGGTTCATCCCCTGAGACCGCTCGTCGGCTGGCCAGGCAGCGCCGCTACCAGCGGTGGGGCCGGTGGGTGGTTCACGCCGGCGCCGCGGCGGGGTGGTGGAGCTCCATCTTCCGCTCGATCGCGCGGTACTGGGCCGTTCGCCAGTTGGGTCCCTACGCCATGGATGCGTAGACGACCGCCATCGCGATCAGCCCCACCGAAAGCGACCACGTCCGGCTCAGGCTTGGGGCCGGCGCGAGCTTGTAGATGAGAACCAGCCCGGCCAGGATCAGCACCCAGACGAGGTTCGACATCCCGATGACGGCCATCGCGACCATCAACCCGGCGCTGCATCCGAGGCAGCTGAGGCCGTACCTCGCCCCCGCGATGAGGGCGCTTCGCACCACGCTGAACGGGAGGGGCCCGTGCAGGGAGCAGAGCTCCCGGCACCTCGTCTCACTCGCGGCTCTGATCGGTGTCAGTCCGTACAGACCGGCCAGCGTGAGCGCCAGTCCGCCGACCGCACCCTGATCGGCCGGAGGCACCGGGAAGGCCTTCAGCACGACGTAGCAGGCGAGGCCGAATCCGAGCCAGATCGCCAGGTAGGTGGCGGCGAGCACGCCCGTCGCCGCCTGCCAGCGCCGTCTCCCCTCCGAGTGCCGAGCGAACTCGTATACGAGCGGCATGGCCGAGGGCAGCATCATCGCCGCCATCATCACGGTCCAGCCGATGGCGAACGACCCGAGCGACCCGAGACCCATCTCCATCTCGCCGGCGGACCTGGACTGCCAGATCGTCCAGACCCATGCGACGGTGGCCAGGGCGAGGAGGGCCAGCGCGGTCAGGGCGGGAGGCGAGACCTCGCTTCCGGCACCGCCTGGCCGATCGGCCGTCCCCGGATCCCATCCTCGGCACGCCGGGCAGAACCCTGGCCGCCTGGCTGGTCGGATGATCCTCGCGGCCGAGAGCGCCTGATTGAGCGACATCAGTCCGGATACTCGTCTCGGCGGCGGAGCCAGCCATCCACCCCGGACTCCTCCTCGTCCCGGCCCTTTGGGGCGATATCCATGTAGTGGTAGGCCACGTTGAGCATGTCGAGGCCTCGCTCGTACGTCGAGTACGTGTGGTACACCCGTCCGTCCTCCTTGAGGAACACGCTGATCCCCGGCGCCTCCGACCCCGACCACCGGGTCGGCCGGTAGTTGTACTGGACCTCACCCGCCTCCAGCTGATCGGAGCTGAACGAGACCTGGTAGTCGAAGTTGAAGTCGCTGCCCGCGGAGGAGTACCAAGGGAACGTCCAACCCATGCGTTCCTTGTAGGCGGCCACCTTCGGGTACGGGGCCCGCGACACGGCCGCCATCGTGATGTCGCGATGGTTCAGGTGGACCGTGACGCCGTTGAAGTTGTCAGTTTCCAAGGCAGTTCGCGCCGCTCCCTACTGAGTTGATCGCGAAGGCGGGTGAAGTCCTTTTCCTTGGCCAGATGCTTCTTCCGGGCTGCCACCCATTCGTCGTGCGTTACTACTTCGTGGGTGGTCAACTGGTCTCCTTTCTTCGCGTTCGAGGACGTGTCCTCTGGACAGGCTAGGAAGCGGCGGCGACTGCGTCTTGAACGGAATTGACCTCCTGCTTACCGTCCCCGTCGGGTGGGAGCGTGCGGGCCAGGAACTGGGTCGGGGTGGTGCCGGTGAACTGGCGGAAGTCGCGGACCAGGTGCGCCTGGTCGGCATAGCCGGCGTCGGCCGCGACCCGGCCCCAGTCCAGCCGCCCGGGCTGGTCGATTCGCCGCCACACGCGGTCGAAGCGGACCAGCCGGGCCGCGGTTTTGGGCGCCAGCCCGACCTGCTGGCGGAACCTGGCGATCAGGTGGCGGGGCTCCAGCCTACCTCGTCGGCGATCCCGCGGATCGGCACCGCACCACCGGTGGCGACCAGCCGCTGCCATGCCCTGCCGACCTCCGGCGAGGGCCGTGGTCCGCGGTTCAGCCGCCCAAGCAGGAACTGGTCCAGCAGCGCGAACCGCCCTGGCCAGCTGGGAGTCTGGCGGAGCTGTTCTGCCAGGCGCCGGCCGGCGGCGCCGAGCACGTCGACCAGGTCGACCAGCTGGCCGCTGAGCTGGTCCATGGGCAGGCCCAGCAGCGTGTAGGCCCCCAGCGGGGTCAGCCAGATCTCCAGGTACGAGGGTGCGCAGTCGCCCTCCACGACCGAGAACGAGCCCTGCGCGCCCATGACGAACGCTGGGGGACGCCGTGGCGAGTCGAGGATCTTGATGACCAGCGGGACCGAGGCGGTGGCGGGCAGGACCAGGTGTCGCGGGGTGGTCGCCTGGGTGAAGCCGCCATACCCGCGTGGGAGCAGGGACCGCAGCTGCGGGTGTGGGGAGCCGGCCAGCCGCGGCCACCTGGCCCGCTCCGGCGTGGCGTCCGCCGTCACGCCGATCGCTCCCCGGCGACCGCTCGGCCGTGCGGGCTGACCTCACTGATCGGCGGTTGGTTCGGCCGCGCGGTTACCGCGCCGCTGATCGTGACCGCGACCACGGCGGCGATCGACAGGAAGGTGCGGATGGTGTGGAACAGCTCCCAGCGTGCCTGGGTCGACCGCCAGTCACCCGGTAGGGTCGCCGCCGTCCAGGTCTTGATCTGGTTGTCGATCGGTACCTCGACCGCCAGGGTGATGACCAGCGCCGCGACCAGCAGGAGGAACCCGGCCAGCAGCCACCAGAATGCCGCCACGCGCCGGCCCTGCCACAGCAGCGCGAGCGTGATCAGCGCGCTGAGCAGGGCGAGCGGGAGGAGGATGGCCATCGGCGTCCCCAGGTTGTGGATCATCTGGTGGCCGACGGCGATGAAGGTCTCGGCCGATAGCTGGTTCATGGTGCGGCTCAGGGAGAACCAGGTGCCCCAGAACACGCCCATCACCAGGGCGAAAAGGACGATGGTGGTGGCTTGTGCGGTGCGGATCTTCACGGCTGGCTCCTTGGCTGTAGGAGTTCCGTAGCAGCCCTGGCGTACTCCGCCCGCCGGGCCGTCCAGGTCACGAGGGCGGTGGACCAGAGGGCTTCTGCAGCATCCCGATGTGGGCGCCTGCCAGCAGCCAACGGTCGGTGGGGCGCACGGCGACCAGCGTGAGCCGGAACCGGCCGGAGTTGTCACGGCCCTGGAAGCTGGTCTCCTGGGCCAGCACCCCGACCACCACCGCCGCGGCGCCGTAGTCGCGCACCTGCGCGTCCTCCACCGCGAACGCCCGGTTTTCCAGACCATTGCCGAAGCGGCCCAGCCACTGGTCTCGGTCCAGGACGAAGCCCAGTGGCCCCACGCCGACGAAGTCGCCGGCCAGGAGCCCCTCGAGCGCCTCGGCGTCGTTGTCCTGCTCGGCCGCGGCCCAGTGTCCTACCAGGTCGAGCACGTCGGTCCTTGCGGTCATCGGACCTCCCTGGTCTTGTTCACCGTTCCGACCCCGTATTTCTTGGATCGACTCTAAAGATAGAGCAAGACCAGACTTCGTGCTAGGTTGCCTCTAGAGATGGAGATGGGGCTGCGCGAACGCAAGAAGGAGCAGACCCGCCAGCTGATCGCCGAGACTGCCTGGCGGCTGTTTGCCGACCGGGGCTTTGAGCAGGTGACGGTGGCCGAGGTCGCCCGCCAGGCGCAGGTCGCGGTTGCCACCGTGTTCAACTACTTCCCGACCAAAGAAGACCTCTTCTTCTTCCGGCTCGAGGCCTTCGGGGCCCGGCTGGTCGACGCCATCAGCACCCGCACAGAAGGGGAGCCGGTGCTGGTTGCCTTCCGGCGCCATCAGCTGGAGTCCGGTGGGCTGCTCGCCCAGGCGCAAGCGGGTGATCGCCAAGCGCTGGAGCGGCTGCGGACCGTCAACCGCGTGATCGCCGCCAGCCCGGCCCTGCTGGCCCGCGAGCAGCGGGCGCTCGCCGGTACCGCCGACGCCCTGGCCGCTCTGCTCGCCGCCGAGACCGACGCCCCGGCCCACGACCTGGGGCCCCAGATCGCGGCGAACGCCCTGATCGGCGTCCAGCGCGCGCTGATCGACTACACCCGCCGACGGGTCCTGGCTGACGAGGAGCTGGCCTGCCTCGCCGCCGACGTCCGCAGGCTCGGCCAGCGCGCGTTCGCGCTGCTGGAGCACGGCCTCGGCGACTACGCCACCAAACCATCCGGCCCAACCCACGCTCCAACAGCAACCCGCAGCCCCAGGACCACCGCAGCCGAAGGCGCCCGGTGAGACGACACAACCGACCATGGCCAGCTCCCAGTTCCAGATCGCCACGCAGCCAGGAGGCCGAGTCCAACCCAGGTGACGTGGCCGTAGCCGGAGGGAGGAGCGATCGCCGATGCAGCCCATCTTCTTCCCGGTCGTGGCGCTGGTCGCGCTGATCGGGGTCCGCTTGCTCGGCATCCGGCTGGGCTGGTGGCGGGCACTGCTGGTCGCCTGGCTGGGGCTGGCCACCGCCGGGTTCGCACTCACCGCGGTCGGCTACCAGGACTTCCACGGCGGCGCCCTGCGCGCATCACGTCGGTGATCGAACAGCGTGGCATCCGGCGGATCCGGGGCACCCCACACCTGCCGTACTCGTTCCTGCGGCACTGCGGCCTGTCGCTGTGGTAGGAGGTCGTTCCTTCCTGTTGAGCGGCCTGATTGGTTCAGACCTGGAAGGCGCCGGCCAGGACTACCGGCCCAACCGCCACCGACCCGACCATCCCACCGTGCCGTCCAGCACTGTGCGCATGCGCAGGGGGTCTCGTGCGGAACTACTATCGAATGGACACGCGGGAGACGAAGTCAAGAAAGCCGGCAACGCTGTGGTTTGAGTTCGTGGACCTCCAGCCGACCCGCAAGGTGACCAAGATCGGCTCGCGGTGGCTGTGCTCGTTGGACCGGCGGGATCCCGAAGCCGGCCTGCTGTATACCTCGTCACCTGGACGATCCAGCGGCTCCGGTCATGAGTAGGCGGCCGCCGCCCAGCGGCTCAAGTCGGTCGTGCGCTCATGCTTGACGCCGAAGCCGCCGAAGACGCGTCCTGTCAGAGTCCCGGGTCAATCTTGTGGACCTTCGGGTTCGAGGATTTGGCGCTTCTTGCGTTTGCGCCCGATGGGCTCCAGAAGGGCTCCGCACCCGGCTCGGCAATTTGGTCGGTTCGAGTCCGGTCATGGTCGGGAGTCGAAGTCTGTGAGGTCGAGGCGGGCCAGGCGTGCGGGGTCGAGGAGGATGTCCATGGTCGTGATCCGCCCGTCTCGCACCGACAGGGCGCCGATCGCGAAGACGTCTCCGTCGAACAGCGCGATCCAGCCGGCCGCGCCGTTGATACGCGCGGGCCGCACGTCGAGGCCGAGCCGCGAGGCGGCCATCGCTCTGCGGGCGACGTTCTCGGCACCGCGAACCTCGACGATGGTCCCGCTGCCCGTGTCCTCGCGGAGCACGATGTCGGGATCGAGCACGACGACGAGGGCGTCGAAGTTTCCGTCGCGCGCGGCGGCGAGGAAGGCTTCGACGACTTCCTGCTGTGCCGCCGGGTCGGCGTCGAGGGTCGTGTCCGCACCGCGGATGCGGCGGCGTCCGCGGCTGGCGAGTTGGCGCGCCGCTTCGGGCGAGCGGTCGAGGATGGCGCCGATCTCGTCGAAGGGAACCGAGAACATGTCGTGGAGGACGTAGGCGAGCCGCTCTGCCGGCGTGAGCGTCTCGAGCACGACCAGCAGCGCGAGGCCGACCGAGTCGGCGAGCAGCACCTCGTGCTCAGGGTCGATGCCGTCCGCGCGGTCGACGATCGGGTCCGGCAGGTGCGCGTCGAGTGGCTCCTCGCGTCGCGTCTTGCGTGAGCGGAGCATGCTGAGCGCCACGCGCCCGACAGCGGTGACAAGCCAGGCTTCGAGGTTGTCGATCTCGCCGGCGTTCGAGCGGCTGAGCCGGATCCACGCCTCCTGGACGGCGTCGTCGGCCTCGCTCGTGGAGCCCAGCATCCGGTAGGCCACGGCTCGCAGCCGGGGCCGGTGCTCTTGGAATCGTTCTGCCAACCAGTCGCGCTCGTCCATCGATCTGTAGACCCGTCTTGGGCGCTGAATGTGACGTCACGTCTCCGTGCCGCCGTGCGTCTTCCCCTTGAGATCGCAAACGAAAGGAGACAAATCATGCAAGCACCGTCAGGACAAATGACCGCACCGGCGCTGCAGGCCCTGCTGAAGGACAGGGCCCTGGCCGGGGAATGGGTCCTGGACCCACGCAGGTCCAGCATCGGGCTGAAGAGCAGGAGCATGTGGGGACTGACTCCGGTGAACGGCGTCTTCGGCGAGGTCAGCGGGAACGGCACCGTCTCCCTGGACGGCGAGGTCAGCGGCACCCTCACGGTGGCCGCAGCCTCCATCGACACCAAGAACACCCGGCGCGACACGCACCTGCGCTCGGCTGACTTCTTCGACAGCGACAACAATCCAGACATCACCTTCACCGCGGACGATATCCGGCCGTCTGGGCGGGCTGTCGCCGTGACCGGCGCGCTGACCGTGCGCGACCGTACCCGGCTCCTGTCCTTCGATGCCGTCCCCGGCGACGGCGAGGTCTGGCTCGACGCCGAGGTCCACATCAACCGGGCCGACTTCGGCCTCACCTGGAATCAGATGGGCATGGCCTCGATGAACAACACCCTCACCATCCACGCCGTGTTCACCCGGCAGTGAGCGCATGCGAGTTGTCGTGACGGGCGCCACAGGGCTCATCGGCAGCACGGTTACCCGTCTGCTGCGCTCTCGTGGCGAGGAAGTCGTCACGCTCAGCCGCAACCGCGGCCGCAGCCGCTCCGCAGGGCTCGGGAAGCGCTTGGGGGGGGACCGCCAGTTGTGCAGCCATTGCAGCACAGACGAGGGAGGAAACCGATGAGCGACCTTCAGGCCATCGCTGACCGCTTCGAGATCGAGGCGCTGCGCGGCGAGTTCACCGACGCGGTGATGATGCGCGACCGCGACCGCTTGGCGTCGCTGTTCACCCACGACGGCGCGGTGCGGATCCCCCACATCAACGCCGAGGCCGTCAGCCGGGAGGAGATCCGCGCCGGGATCCAGCGGCTGCAGGGTCTGTGGGACTACTTCGTGCAAACCACGCACCCGGGCACGATCCAGCTTGAGGGCGACACCGCGTCCGGCCGTGCATACATCGCAGAGCTCGGGCGCATGCGCGACGGCGCCTCAGAGCTGAACTACGCCGTGTACCACGACCGCTACCGGCGCACCCCGGACGGCTGGAAGTTCACCGAGCGCGTCTACGAGGTCAGATACCTCGACACCACTCCGCTGGCGGGCTCGGCGCCCCACGCAGCGAGGGACGCCCGCTAACCCTGTGGGTGCGTTAAGGCGAGCGATCTCACGACATCAACGCCTGGCTGCCAAGCACCCGCATTGCTGCACTTCACCCCGACCTCGGAGTCATGGCTCAACCTCGTCGAGGCCTTGGGAAGCATCACCTGCCAAGCCATCCACTGCGGGTCCTTCGACAGCGTCAAGGATCCCATCGCCGCCATCCGAGCGTTGATCGACGGATGGAACGGGTGTTGTCACCCTTGGCCTGGGCCGAGATCGCCGATCGAGAGCCTGGCTCACGCCACTCGTAAGCCAGACTGAGGCCGGGACAGGAGTGGCACGATGAGCGCCGGATAATCGCCGGAATCGTCCTGGCGGAGACGACCCAGGGCACCACCGGACCTGATGAGGCGACCCTGGAGTTCCTGGTCCGGTCTCTGGAGGAGGCCAGCGAGCCGAACCGGGTCGTGCTCATGCATCCTCCGCCACAGTTCGGCGACCGTCATGCTTCGCATCCGGAGTGGGGGTTCAGCATCGGCGAGCGGGCGTTCCTGGACCTGGTCCGGCTGTGGGCGGCTCGGAACGCTCAGGCTCAGACCGGCCGTGGCTGGCTCGAGGGGACTGGCAGGTAGTACAGCAGCGAGCCGGCTTCGCCCGCCGCGGCCCCTTCGAGGTGCAGGAACAGGGTCACCATGACAACGTCGCGGCCCAGGGGGCCGCGCAGGCACGTGGCGGTAGGGTTGGCGAACGACGTGCTGCCGCCGTGCGTGACGACATCCACCTGCTGCGCGGTCATCGCCGACCGGTCGACCAGGTAGACCCGCCAGCTCCCGAAGTCGCCCTCACGCTCCTGCGCCTCGACCAGATCGTAGTCGGTGCCCATGTAGCGCAGGTGGTCACGGCCGCCGATGTTGCCGCCGATCCGCTCCCCGGCCCCCGCGGCCGCACGCTCGACCACGGCGTCCAGGTCCGGGTCGGTGGCGGCGGTCCACCGCGCGAAGCCGGCCAGCGTGCCCCGAGCCTGCCGGTCGACGCGGCAGCCCCGGTGGTAGTGGAAGCCGACCTCGACCTTGGAGGCGTCCACATCGGGGTCGAACACGATCCGGCGGATGCTGGGGGTGCCCTCGTTGCAGCGACTCAGCGTCCGCGGGGCCAGG
>Ga0070698_100003087_pt1 | contig 18358 bp, 13 predicted proteins | sample KBSK1502metaG_FD_65477 | JGI IMG/M metagenome (GOLD analysis project Ga0070698, IMG submission 65477) | Corn, switchgrass and miscanthus rhizosphere microbial communities from Kellogg Biological Station, Michigan, USA - KBS K1-50-2 metaG | ecosystem: Host-associated > Plants > Roots >...
TCAAGACCCAAGTTTCATACGGACTGGCTACTCAAGTGGAGCGCGGGAGCCGATTTCAGGTCCATCCGGGGCGCGGAGTGGAATCGCGATCTTGCCAGAGAGCAGCCGTGCGACAGCCTCGATAGCGATACTGAGCCTTCGCGTAGACGGATGAACCGTCGCAGGCGCCGTGGACGCGAAGCGCTGGTGGCGTGACCCTGATACTCAGGGTTCACGTCGACGGGCCGACAGTCCGCCCGGCCCGTGACCCGGCGGTTAGCCGAAGAACCCGCTGGCCGAGGTGCCCGAGCTCGAACCACTCGAGCCGGTCGAGCCGGTCGAGCCGGTCGAGCCGGTCGAGCCGGTCGAGCCGTGGCTCCCCGTGTGCGGGCACGGCGTGCCCGTCCGCGGGGCGGCCGGGGTCGTCTTCGGCGCCGAGGCCTTCGGCGACGGCTTCGACGAGGTCGCGGCCGACAGCGAGCTCACCGACGATCGCGAGGTCGCGGCCGCCGAGTGACCCGAGGTCGCCGCGGCGGCGATCCCCGCCCCGACGCCGAGGCCGGCCACCGTGACCGCCGCGCCGACCGCGAGCCGGGGCAGTACCCCGGCCGATGCTCCACGAGACGATGCTCCACGAGACATGGACACCCTCCTTCGTTCCGGCGCGCCGCCACTCGGCGTCCAGTGCAGCCACAGTCGCCGCCGAACCTGGCGCGCGGCTGCCGCGATCCTCTGAAACCCGTCTCAATCCGCTGGACCACATTCAGAGCGGGTTGAGAGGAAACGCAGAGATACCGTTGCGCCTGGCCGGGCACGCTTATCTGCACGCACCCAGAATCGAGCGGACATGACGATCGCGAACCCAGCGAGCGCGACCGCGCCGCCAGCAGCGCCGGCCGGCGCGCCGGTGCGGGTGCTCGTCGTGGACGACGAGCCCAGCCTCGCGGAGCTGCTGTCCAGCGTGCTGCGTTACGAGGGCTGGGAGGTCCGGACCGCCGCCGATGGCCTCGGCGCCGTCCGCGCCGCGCGCGACTTCAAGCCCGACGCCGTGGTGCTCGACGTGATGCTGCCGGACATCGACGGGCTCGAGGTGCTGCGCAGGCTGCGCCAGGAGCAGCCGCGCGTCTGCGTCCTGTTCCTGACCGCGCGCGACGCCGTCGAAGACCGGGTCGCCGGGATCACCGCGGGCGGGGACGACTACGTGACCAAGCCGTTCAGCATCGAGGAGGTGCTGGCCCGGCTGCGCGGGTTGTTGCGGCGGGCTGACCTCACCCGCGAGCACAGCGAGAACGAGCTCGTCGTCGGCGACCTGACGATGGACGAGGACGCCAGGGAGGTGCGCCGGGCGGGTGACCTGATCGACCTCACCGCGACCGAGTTCGAGCTGCTCAGGTTCCTGATGCGCAACCCGCGCCGGGTGCTGTCCAAGGCGCAGATCCTGGACCGGGTGTGGAACTACGACTTCGGCGGGCAGGCGCACGTCGTCGAGCTGTACATCAGCTACCTGCGCAAGAAGGTGGACGCGGGCCGTGACCCGATCATCCACACGGTCCGCGGCGTCGGGTACGTGCTGAAGCCGGCCGGCTGATGGACGGTGCGGCCGGCCTCCCGGGGGCACCCTGGCGCTGGCTGTCGCGCCGCACGCTGCGCGGCCGTCTCATCGCGGGCCTGCTGGTGCTGCTCGCGCTCGGCTGCGCGGTGGTGGGTGGCGCCACGTACTTCGCCACCCGGCACCTCCTGCTCGTCGAGCTCGATAGCCAGCTCCGGTCCTCGGCCCGGCTGTACCACGATGCCTGCGTGCGGCACCCGCCGCCGGGCGCCATCCCCCGCGGCCGCCCCCCGGACGCGCCGGGCTGCGGGTACTTCCCCGGGCAGGCCGCCAATACCCTCGACGCCACCCTGTCGCACGGCGTGTTCACCAGCAAGAACGTGGTCTCGGCACCGTGCAGGCTGACCCGCGCCGAAGACGTCGCGCTGGCCAGGCTGCCGGTCAACGGCGGGCCGCAGACCCTGGATCTCCCCTCGCTGGGGGGCGACTACCGCCTCACGGCGGTGTCCGGCCACGACCCTGACGACGCGCTCGTCACGGGCCTACCGATGGCCGGCATGGAGGCGACCCTGCACGACCTCGAGGCCACCGAGATCATCGTGTTCGCGTGCGTGCTGGCGCTCGCGGGCGTCCTGGGCACCGGCCTGGTCCGGGTCTCGCTGCGCCCGCTGCGCCGGGTGGCCGCGACCGCGTCCCGGGTCAGCCAGCTCCCGCTGCACGACGGGCAGGCGACGCTCACCGAGCGGGTGCCGGACACGAACCCGAAGACCGAGGTCGGCCAAGTCGGGACTGCGTTCAACCGGATGCTCGGGCACGTGGAGTCGGCGCTGGCCCGGCGCGCCGCCAGCGAGGCGCGGCTGCGCCGGTTCGCGGCCGACGCCAGCCACGAGCTGCGCACCCCGCTCGCCGCCATCCGCGGCTACGCCGAGCTCGCCCGGCGGCACCCCGGGCCGGTCTCGGACGATGTGTCGCACGCCCTGGCCCGGGTGGAGTCGGAATCGGCCCGGATGAGCGTCCTGGTCGACGAGCTCCTGCTGCTCGCCCGGCTGGACGCCGGACGCCCCCTGGCCAGCGAGCCGGTGGACCTGACCCGGCTGGCCATCGACGCGACCAGCGACGCGCGCGCGGCCGGGCAGGCGCACCGGTGGGTCCTCGAGCTGCCGGACGAGCCCGTGTTCGTCAACGGTGACGAATACCGGCTGCACCAGGTGCTCGCCAACCTGCTCAGCAACGCCAGCGCCCACACGCCGCCGGGAACCAGGGTGACCGTGCAGCTGGTGGCGGCCGGGCAGCGGGGCGTGGAGCTGTCCGTGACCGACGACGGGCCGGGCATCCCCGCGGAGCTGCAGCCGGACCTGTTCGACCGGTTCGTCCGCGGCAGCGGCGGCCGGTCCCGGGCGTCCGGCGGGACCGGCCTCGGCCTGGCCATCGTCGACGCCGTGGTGGCCGCCCACCACGGCACCGTGACGATGACGAGCCGGCCCGGCGAGACCCGGTTCACGATCTCCCTGCCCGCGCTGAACGGCCAGCCCGCCAGCCCCTGACTTCCTCGACCATGATCGATGGAAGTCTCTGTAGCACCTGACATACGCAAACTTCCATCGATCATGGTCGCCGGGCCCCGGGCTGTGGGCAGCGAGACCTGCGTGGATGATGTGGCTGGTGTTTCGGTGGAGCGGGCGCGGCCGATCGCGGCCCCCGTCCAGACGCGATAGCGAGCGTGCGCGCGATGGCCCGGCGGGACCGGTCGCTAGGATGTCGCCCGACCGGAGGACCGACGCCAGGCTCTCCGACGGACCTCAGCAGGGGGTGGAGTGCCCGAGCGCGGGACGCAACCGTCCGCCGCCGACCCGTCGGCGCCCGGGTCGGGCGCCGCGGAGACCAGCGCGCCGCGCGACCCGTTGGCGCCCGAGTCAGGCGTCGCGGAGACCAGCGCGCCGCGCGACCCGTTGGCGCCCGAGTCAGGCGTCGCGGAGACCAGCGCGCCGCGCGACCAGGCGGCGCGGCCCCCCGCCGAGGACCCGGGCGAGGTCGCCGCGCGGATCGCGGACGCGATGCGGGACGCGGGGCCGGTGCTGGGGATCGACGCGGGCGGCACCGGCACCCGGGCGGCGCTCGTGGCCGGGGGGGTGATCACCCGGCGGTACTCCAGCGGCCCGTTCAACTTCCTGCTGTCCGGCGACGGCATCCCGCGGATGGCGGCCTTGGCCAAGATGGCCAGCCCGTCGGCTGTCGGCATCGGCGTTCCCGGCATCGCGCGTGAGCCCCGCGGAGAGGCCGAGTTCGCCGCCGCGGTCAGCGAGGCCTGCGGCGTCCCGGCCCGGGTGGCTTCCGACGCGACGATCGCCTGGCTGGGCGCGTTCCTGGGCGGCGCCGGCATCATAGTGATGGCCGGGACGGGCTCTGTGGCGCTCGGCGGCACCGCCGGCGCACTGCACCGCGTCGGCGGACACGGACACCTGGTCGGCGACGACGGCGGCGGTTACTGGCTGGGACGGGAGGCGCTCCGAGCCGCGCTCGCGGCCGCCGAGGGCACGGGCCCGCCGACCCGGCTCGGTGACGGGATCGCCGCGCAGGCCGGCGCGTCGCTAGACGAACTCGTGCTCCGCGTCCAGCGCTCCCCCGCCGACCGCACGGTGCTGGCCGGCCTCGCGCCCGTCGTGGCCAGGTGCGCCGACGACCCGGTGGCCGCGGACATCGTCGCCCGCGCGGCGGCGGCGCTGGCCGGGATGGCCGCCGCGCTGCGGCAGCGGCTCGGCCCGCTGCCGGTCGCGGGGGCGGGCGGGGTGTTCGCCATCCGGCCGCTGCGGACGGCGTTCTGGAGCGCGACCGCCGCGGTGGAGCCGCTGGCCCCGCCCGAGATCGGCGCGGCGCTGCTCGCCGCCGGATGGCAGGCGTGACCGGCGAGGGCGGCAGCGCTGCCGTGACCGGCGAGGGCGGCAGCGCTGCCGTGACCGGCGACGGCGGCAGCACTGCGGCTCTGACCGGGCGGCGGACGGTCGGGGAGGTGATCGCGGCGGCGGTCCGCGGCGGCGTGACCCCCGGCGCGGTCTTCGCCGCCGGCGCGCCGGGGCGGCCGGCCGAGGTCGCGGTCGCGGGCCTGGCTCAGAGCCGCGGCGGGCCGGCCCGGGCCATGCGCCGCGACACGCTGTTCGACCTGGCGTCGCTCACCAAGGTGGTGGCGACGCTGCCGGCCGTGCTGCGCCTGGCCGGGCTCGGCGCGGTTGGCCTGGACGACCGGGTGACCCGGTTCCTGCCCGCGTTCGGCGGGGATGGACGGGACGACGTCACCGTGCGCCAACTGCTCGCCCATACCTCCGGGCTGCCGTCCGGGTTCCCGTTCTGGAGCCGCTGCCGCGACCAGGACGAGGCGAGCCGGGCGCTGCTGCGCGTGCCGCTCGTCGACCCGCCCGGGACCCGGGCCATCTACTCCGACGTCGGGTTCATGCTGCTCGGCCGCGTCGTGTCCGCCGTGACCGGCTCGCCGCTCGACGTCAGCGTCGGCGAGCTGGTCACCGGGCCGCTGGGCTTGACCCGGACCAGGTTTCGCCCGGACGAAGCGCGGGGGGCGCCGACGGCGGCGGCCACCGAACTGCGGCCCGACGGCACCGCGCTCACCGGGACCGTGCACGACGAGAACGCCCGGTTCTTCGGCGGCGTCGCCGGGCACGCCGGGCTGTTCGCGCCGCTCGACGACCTGATCCGCTACCTGGACGCGGCGTGGGCCGGCGGGGACTTCCTGCCCCTCGCGCTCCGCCGCGAGGCGTGCCGCACGCAGACCGCGGGGCTGGACGGCGCGCGCGGGCTCGGCTGGGTGCTGCGCGGGGACCCGGCCGACTGCCTGGGCACCCGCTGGCCGCCGGGCAGCGTTGGTCACACCGGTTTCACCGGGACCAGCCTGGCCTTCGATCCCGCCAGCGGGTGGTGGGCGGTGCTGCTCACCAACGAGGTCCACCTCGGCCGCGACCGGAGCGTGATCCGGGGCCTGCGCGAGGCCGTGCACGACCGCTGCCCGCCCTGCACGGGTGACCACGGCTGACAGAGCCGCGCCGCCGATCGGCACGGCTTCTGGCCGACGTAGCCGCTGTTGCCGCCTGGCCTCGGTTACCGGCCGGACCTGCGCGCCGGCCGATCGCCGAGTAGCTCCGCTATCGCTGCGCGGGCCCGGCTACCGGCCGCCCCCGCGCAGCTGATCCGGCCGCGTCCCCCGGCGTCCCGTCAGCCGATCACCGGCCGCTCGTGCGGCGGCGGCCGATCGCCGCGTAGGTCCGCTCAAGCGCGTCCACGGTCTCCTCGAAGTTGCGCTGCGCGACGAGCGCGAACAGGCAGTCCACGACGGTGAACTGGGCGATCCTGCTGGTCATCGCCCCGGTCCGGAACGTCGTCTCGCGGGCCGCCGTGGTCAGCACCAGGTCGGCGGCCGCGGCCAGCGCCGACCGCGGGTGGTTGGTGAGCGCCACCGCCAGCGCGCCGTTCGCCTTGGCGACCTTCACCGGGTCGATCGTGTCGAGCGTGGTGCCGGTGTAGGAGATGCCGATCACCACGTCCTCGGTGCCGAGCATGGCCGCCGACGTGAGCGCCATGTGCGTGTCGGTCCAGGCATAAACGATCTTCCCGAGCCGGTGCAGCTTCTGCTGCAGGTCCAAGGCGACGAGCCCGCTGGCGCCGGCGCCGTAGACGTCGATGCGCCGGGCGCCGACCACCGCGTCGACGACTTTGCTCAGCAGGTCGAAGTCGATCTGGCCGATCGTCTCCTCGACCGCGCGCGCGTCCGCGTTCCCGACCTTGCGCACCACGGTCATGATGTCGTCGTCCGGCTCGATGTCACCCGACACCGAGCGCCAGGTCCCGGCGGCGCCGTGGCCCGCGGTGGCGGCCAGCGCGATCCGCAGCGCCGGGTAGCCGTCGAGCCCGATCGCGCGGCAGAACCTGATGATCGTGGTCCCCGAGGTCTGCGCCCGCTCCGCGTACTCGGAGATCGTCCACCGCGCCACGCGGCCGGGGTCGCTGACGGCGAGCCGGGCGACCCGCTGCTCGGCCGGGGCGAGACTGGGCAGCAGCGCGCGAATCCGTACCACCACGTCAACCGGGGCGTCGGGCTCTTTCGCCTGACTGCTGTTACGTCCGGCCGAATTCGTCGCCGGCCGCCGCGCCGTTGCGGATCGCCGAGCAGCCATCGCACCGACCCTCTCTTTGCCCCCGGCTGTTAGCCGATGTCCGCTTCGCGTTACTGGATGATCAGCCTACAGCGGGTAGCAGCACAATCGCTTGCAAGCGGACGTGGCACGCCGTAAACCCAGACCACCCTTTAATGCGTCATTTACTCATACGGCAACTAGTCTAAGTATCAAAGTCACCGTCAGAGTACCGTGAACGTTCCGTAGTGCCGCCGGGACGCGTCGGGGTCCTTCCTCGCACTGGAGGCACGTCTTGACGACCGCTCGCGATGCAGCGCTGCTGGCCCGGCTGGCGACCGAGCAGGCCGATTCGGTGTTCAGTGACCTCGACCGGCTGCCCGTGCCCGACCTGGTGACGCTCATGGCCGAGCAGGCGCGCCGGGCCGGCGACGCCGTCGCCGAGGCGGCGAAGCAGATCGCGCCCGTGGTCGAGGCGGTGGTCTTCCGGCTCGGGGTCGGCGGCCGGCTCATCTACGTGGGCGCCGGCACGGCCGGCCGGATCGGCATGCTGGACGCGGCCGAGGCGGCGCCGACGTTCAGCGTCCCGGACGGGACGATCGCCGGCATCATGGCCGGCGGGCAGGACGCGTTCGGCTCGGCCGCCGAGAACGTCGAGGACGACCCGGCCGCGGGCGCCGACGCGCTCGACCGGATGGGCGTCAGCGAACGAGACGCCGTCTTCGGTATCTCGGCCAGCGGGCGGACGCCCTACGTCCTGGGCGCGATGCGCCACGCCAACGAGCTCGGCGCGTTCACCGCGGGCCTCGCCTGCAACCAGAACACGCCGCTCGGCGCGCTGGCCCAGATCCCGATCGAGATCCCCGTCGGGCCCGAGGTGATCGCGGGCTCGACGCGGCTCAACGCGGGCACGGTGCAGAAGATCGTGCTCAACATCATCTCGACGGCGGCGATGGTCCGGCTGGGCAAGACCTACGGCAGCCTGATGGTGGACGTCCGGCCCACGAACACCAAGCTGCGCGAGCGCGCCGTCCGCATCGTGACCGCGATCAGCGGCGTGTCGTCGCGCGACGCGCGACGCGCGCTCGTCGCCAGCGGATGGCGGCCCAAGGTGGCCAGCATCGTGGCCGCCGCCCGCCTCGGCCCGGACGAGGCCGCCCTCCTGCTCGAGCGGCACGGCGGCCGGCTGCGCGACGCGCTCGACGCCGCCACCGGCAGGTAAAGTCCGGAATTTCCCGAACGGCTCCGCCCCGGACATGATGGGGAAGCCCCGGCTGGTCGCGTCCTTCGCCGGGGAGGGAGCGTCATGACGCCGGAAGACCTGCTCGCTCACCGAGCCTTTTCGGCCGCCCGCTGGCATCGGGGTGAGCTGGTGGGACTTGCTGAGGTTGAAAATGGTTCGCCTCTGGCCAAGCCCGGCGCGTGGCTGCTGCGCTACCAGCGGGACACAAGCGTGATGCCCTACAGACGCGGACGCCGCCGCAGGACCCTGCCGGTCTCGCGGCGGCGTCTCGCGCCGCTGTTGACTAGCCGATGCCGACCTGCGCGTTCGCGACGTTGACCGTGGTGCCGACCGGGAGCGGCGCGCCCGGCACCGTCACGACCAGCTGAATCATGACCACGCGGATCGAGTTGGAGGTCATGAACACCCGGTGCAGCCACAGCGTGCCGATGCCGGCTATGGACATCTTGGTGTTCGGCGGCGGATTCGTGGCGATCGGCGTTCCGTTCACCGACAGGCTCAGGAAGGTCGAGTTGTCACCGAGTGTCGGCGGGTTGCCGCTGGCGGTGACATCGGCCTTGACCGCGGTGGCGGTCACCAGCCCGTTCATCAGGTTCAGGTTCTCGATGGTCGAGGTCGTCTCGCCCTGGGACTTCTTGTGGTTGTTGACTCCCTCGGCCGTGTCGACCGCGGTCCCGCTGAGCACGAGCCCGACGCCGTTCACCAGCGCGCCGCCGTTGGTCTTGACCACGCCGCCGGTGCCGAAGCAGCCCAGCGGCTGCGGGAACTCGTTGCCGAGAATGAGCGTGCCGCCCAGCACCTTCGCCTGCGCGGCGTACGCGAGCCCGCTCAGCAGGCCGTTGAACGGGCCGCCCAGTCCGCTGTGCGCGAAGGACACGAAGATCTGCGTCCCGATGGGCGCCAGCGGGGTGGAGAGCGTGACCATCACGTGGATGCCGATGACCGTAAAGCTGGCCCGGCCCCCGCCGACGTGCCCGGTCTGCTGGTTGAGGATCACCGATCCCACGCCCGGCAGCGGGATCGTCGTGTTGGGCGCGGGCGTCCCGCCGATCGGGACCCCGGCCACCGTAAGGCCGACGAACTGGGTGCCCGCCGCGCTCGTGCTGAACGTGCCGGACGTGTTGTCCCGGCTGGTGGTGCTCACCGACTGGATCGTGGTGACCGACACCAGGCCGCCGAGCAGGCTGGCCGACTGGGTCGTCGCCGAGCTGGTGGAGGCGACCCCCGTGCTCGTGGTCTCGGAAGCGGCGCTCGTGGTGACGGTGCCGGTCGAGAGCACCGGCGTGGTCACCGACGCCACGCTGTTGGTGTGCGTCACGCCGACCACGTCCGTACAGCCGAGCGTCGACAGCGCCGAGCGGCCCGACTTGACGATGCCGCTCACGGCTACCTCGCTGCCGAACGCGTCGCCCAGGAAAGCGATCTTGCTGGCGCTCGCCAGCGCGGGCGCCGCCTGGACGAGCACGCTCGCCATTAAAGCTGCGATGACCGCGAGCCAGAACACTCTGATTTTTCGAAACATGACCCCGCCCTTCTGGATCCCCTTGCCAGGCGTCAGTCGCGCCCGATCCCAGGTGACTAGCGTAGCCCTCTGATGCGCGTGTGGGAACCCATACGAACCGTTTGACCACAGTGAGTGAGCATCTGGCGGCTGAGCAGCACGTTTGCACTGTTTCACGGTGCCCCGGCGCGCCGACGGTGTTCGAAATCGTCAACGGAAGGGCGCGGGTCCGGTCAAGGCACGGGCAGCTCGGGGTCAAGAAACGGTCATCGTCGGCCCGCAGCCGGGCCGCGCCGGCGGGCACGTAGGGTGCAAGACGTGACAGCCACCGATGCGGTCACGCCGGGCCCGGCGGCCCCCGGGCCCCGGGCCGCCACCTACCGGGTCCAGCTGAACCCGGGGTTCGGCTTCGACGACGCCGCGGGCGTCGCGGGCTACCTCGCCCGGCTCGGGGTCAGCCACCTGTACTGCTCGCCCGTCCTGCAGGCGGTCAGGGGCAGCACGCACGGGTACGACGTGATCGATCACGGCCGGCTGAACGCCGAGCTCGGCGGCGCGCCGGCGCACGCCCGGCTGACCGCGCGGCTGGCCGAGGACGGCCTGCGCCAGGTGCTCGACATCGTGCCGAACCACATGGCGATCACCGGGCGGCCCAGCGCGGGCGACCTGGCCGGCGCCTGGTGGTGGGACGTGCTGGAGAACGGGCCGGAGAGCCGGTTCGCCGACTACTTCGACATCGACTGGGACCCGCCGCAGCCCACGCTGGCCGGCACCGTGCTCATGCCGGTGCTCGCCGACCACTACGGCCGCGTGCTGGAGGCGGGCGAGCTGACCGTCGAGCGCCGCGACGGGTCGCTGACCGTGCGGTACCGCGACCGGGCGGCGCCGCTGTCGCGCCGCTCCCTCGACGGGCTGGACCGCGACGACGACGGGCTGCTCACCGACGCGGCGGTGCGCGCGCTGAACAGCGACCCCGACGCGCTGGACTCGCTGCTGCGGCGGCAGAACTACCGGCTTGCCTACTGGCGCACCTCGGCCGAGGAGCTGAACTACCGGCGGTTCTTCGACGTCACCTCGCTCGCCGGGCTGCGGGCGGAGGACCCCCAGGTGTTCGGCGACACGCACCGGCTCATCCTGCGCCTGGTGCGCGACGGCGCGGTCGACGGGCTGCGGGTCGACCACGTGGACGGGCTCGCCGACCCGGCCGGCTACCTGGACCGGCTGCGCGACGCGAGCGGCGGCTGCTACGTCGTGGTGGAGAAGATACTCGGGCCCGGCGAGGAGCTGCCGGAGGGGTGGGCGGCCGCCGGCACGACGGGGTACGACTTCCTGACCGCGGTCAACGAGGTCTTCACCGACCCGGCGGGCGCGGCCGCGATGCGCGACTGCTACGCGCGGTTCACCGGCGAGGAGACGGACTACGCCGAGGTGGTGCACGCCGCGAAGCTGCAGGTCATGCGCACGATCCTGGCGGCCGAGGTGGAGCGCCTGACCAGCCTGCTCGCCCGGGTCTGCGACCGGCACCGGCGAGAGCGCGACTACACCCGCCGCGAGCTGCGCGACGTGCTGCGCGAGCTGATCGCCGGGTACCCGGTGTACCGCGGCTACCCGTGGCCGGGGCGCCCGGTCGCGCAGGCCGATCGCGACCACGTGGCCGCGGCCGTGGCCGGGGTCAGTCGGCGCCGCCCCGACCTGGACCCCGATCTCGCCGGGTTCGTCGGCGGCGTGCTCACCGGGGATCACCCCCGCGGGCCCGAGGCCGACTTCGCCGTGCACTTCGCCCAGGTGAGCGCCCCGGTCATGGCCAAGGGAGCGGAGGACACGGCGTTCTACCGCTACCACGTGCTCGCCTCGCTGTGCGAGGTGGGCGGTGACCCCGGCCGGTTCGGCGGCACGCCCGCGGAGTTCCACCGGGCGATGTCCCGGGCGGCGGAGCTGCACCCGCAGGCGATGCTGACGCTGTCCACCCACGACACCAAGCGCAGCGCGGACGTCCGTGCCCGCATCACCCTGCTGGCCGAGCTGCCGTTCGCGTGGGAGGAGACGGTCACCCGCTGGACGGCGCGCAACGGGCGGCACGGCTCGCCGGACCGCAACACCGAGTACCTGCTCTACCAGACGCTGGTCGGCGCCTGGCCGATCGACGCGGAGCGGGCCCGGCGGTTCATGGCCAAGGCGGTCCGGGAGGCCAAGGTGCACACCTCGTGGACCGACCCGGATCCGGGGTACGAGCGGGGCGTGGACGAGTTCGTCGCGGGCATCCTGGCCGACGAGGACTTCGTCGCCGACCTGGAGAACTTCGTGGCCGGGCAGCAGCTCGTCGAGCGGGGCCGCGTCAGCTCGCTGGCCCAGGTGGCGCTGCTGCTGACCTGCCCGGGCGTCCCCGATATCTACCAGGGCACCGAGCTGTGGGACCTGTCCCTGGTGGATCCGGACAACCGCCGCCCGGTCGACTTTGCCGCCCGGGAGCGGCTGCTGGACGCGCTGGCCGGCGCCGGGCCGGAGGAGGCGCTCGCGCTAGCCGGCGAGGGCGGCCCGAAGCTGTGGCTCATCCACCGCCTGCTCGGCCACCGACAACAGCACCCGGACGCCTACGCCCCCGGCTCCGGCTACCAGCCGCTGGAGGTCTCCGGGAGCGCGGCCGACCACGTGATCGCTTTCACAAGGTCCGGCGGCCCAGCGCGAGCGCCAGGGCTGGTGGTCGTGGTGCCCCGGCTGGTGGCCAGGCTAGGGCGCGGCCCGCGGACCTCGGTGGCGCAGCTTGCTGGCGCGCCTCCGGCGCGACGGAGCGGCGATCCAGGCGGCGTCCGGCAAGGCGAAGGAGGAGCCAATAGTGGAGCTATTGGCGACGACCACCCCGGGGTCCCCGGCGAAGACGCGCCGGCGTTTTCGCCGGGGTGGGGCAACGCGGCCGGTCGTCGTCTGGGCGCCGATCCGCGCCGCCAGAGGTTTGCGGGCCGCGCCCTGAGCGGCGGGCCGTGGGGGGCAGGATCCTGGGGTGACACGGCAGTCGCGCTGCCCGACGGTCCGTGGACCGACGTGCTTACCAGTGAGCCGGTAGCTGACAGCAGTATCAGCGTCGAAGCACTGCTGCGGCGTTTCCCCGCCGCGGTGCTGGCCAGGGATAGTTAGTGCACACCGGCGAGCCGGTGGCGGCCCAGCGCGAGCGCCAGGGCGGCGCCGCCGTGGGGGCGCCGCTGCGCCGGTTCCCCGTGGCGGTGCTCACTGTGGAGGCGGAGGAGGCGAACGGGGCAGATGTGACCGGTGACGTGGGGGCTCACAGCGCGTGGGTTTTGGGTAGCGAAAGCTGATGCACACGTTCCGGGTCTGGGCGCCCGTGCCCGGACGGGTCGAGCTCGTCCTCGGCGAGCGGCGGCTCGCGATGATGCGCGCCTCCCTGGCGCTCGCGCCTGGCGGCGGCTGGTGGGAAGCCACCGACGAGGAGTCCGGGCCGGGCACCGACTACGCGTTCAGCCTCGACGGCGGCGAGCCGCTGCCCGACCCGCGCTCGCCGTTCCAGCCGTTCGGCGTGCACGGGCCGTCCCGGCTGGTCGACCACGCCTCGAGCAGTTTGGAGCACAGCGGCTGGACCGACGCGAGCTGGCGGGGTGTGCCGCTGGCCGGGGCCGTGCTGTACGAGCTGCACGTCGGCACGTTCAGCGCGGAGGGGACGTTCGACGGGGCGATCGCGCACCTGGATCACGTGGCTTCCCTCGGCGCGGACGCGATCGAGCTGATGCCGGTGGCCGAGTTCCCCGGCGACCGCGGCTGGGGCTACGACGGCGTCGACCTGTTCGCGCCGCACCACGCCTACGGTGGGCCGGACGGGCTGCGGCGGCTGGTCGACGCGGCGCACGCCCGCGGGCTCGGCGTGGTGCTGGACGTCGTCTACAACCACCTGGGCCCGTCCGGGAACTACCTGCCGCGGTTCGGGCCGTACTTTTCGTCCCGGCACCAGACCAACTGGGGTGACGCGGTGAACTTCGACGGCCCCGGCAGCGACGAGGTCCGCCGCTTCGTCATCGACAACGCGCTGATGTGGCTGCGCGACTACCACTGCGACGGACTCCGGCTGGACGCGGTGCACGCGATCGCCGACCTGTCCGCCACTCACATCTGCGAGCAGATCGCGGACGAGGTGGCCGCGCTGGCCGCGCACGAGCGCAGGCCGCTGTTCGTCATCGCCGAGAGCGACCTGAACGACCCCAGGTACGTCCGCAGCCCGCTGGCCGGCGGCTACGGCCTGGACGCGGCCTGGGCCGACGAGTGGCACCACGCGCTGCACGCGACGCTGACCGGCGACCGCAGCGGCTACTACGAGGACTTCGGGCCGCTGTCGCTGCTGGCCAAGGCGCTGCGGCAGGCGTGGGTGTACGACGGCGTCTACTCCCCGCACCGGCAGCGGGTGCACGGCCGCCCGCCGGCCGGGCTGTCCGGCGGCCAGTTCGTCGTCTGCACGCAGAACCACGATCAGGTCGGCAACCGCGCGGCCGGCGAGCGCAGCGGCGCGCTGATGAGCGACGGCCGGCTGCGGATCGCCGCGGCGCTGCTGCTGACCGCGCCGTTCGTGCCGATACTGTTCATGGGCGAGGAGTGGGGCGCGAGCACGCCGTTCCAGTACTTCACGTCGCATCCTGATCCCGGCCTCGGGCGCAGGGTCAGCGAGGGCCGGCGGCAGGAGTTCGCGAGCTTCGGCTGGGACCCGGCCGACGTGCCCGATCCGCAGGACCCGGCCACGTTCGCGCGGTCAAGGCTCGACTGGGCCGAGCCCGGCCGCGGCCGGCACGCCGCGCTGCTGGACTGGTACCGCGAGCTGGTCGCGCTGCGCCGGCGCCTGCCCGAATTGGCCGATCCGCGCCTCGCCGCGGTGGCGACCGCATACGATCAGGAGGCCGGCTGGCTGATCGTCCGGCGCGGACCGGTGGTGGTGGCCGTCAACCTCGGTCCCGGCAGCTGGACGTGCCCCGCCAGCCCCGCGGCGGAGCTGCTCGCGGCGTCCGATCCCCGGGTGGGACGGTGCGGCGATGGGGTCATGCTCCCCCCGGACACCGTCGCGATCCTGGCCGAGACGCGAGTGCCCTGACCGCTAGCCCGGACCCTGCGGGTCCGGGCGGGTCTGGGGCGGGGCCGTTCGGCAAAAAGGAAGGGAGGACCTGTCCGCAACATGACGGATGCGATCGATACGTGGCCGGGCCGGCCCTACCCCCTGGGCGCCGCGTATGACGGCGGTGGGACGAACTTCTCGCTGTTCTCCGAGGTGGCCGCCCACGTCGAGCTGTGCCTGTTCGACGACGAGGGCAACGAGCGGCGGGTGGACCTGGAGGAGGTCGACGCGTCCTGCTGGCACGGCTACCTGCCGTCGGTGGCGCCGGGCCAGCGCTACGGCTACCGGGTGCACGGGCCGTGGGCGCCGGAGCAGGGCCGGCGCTGCAACCCGGCCAAGCTGCTGCTCGACCCGTACGCGAAGGCCATCGAGGGCCAGGTGGACTGGACGCAGGCGTGCTTCCCGTACAACTTCGGGGACGAGAACTCGCGCAATGACGACGACAGCGCGCCGCACGTGCCCAAGTCGGTGGTGCACAACCCGTACTTCGACTGGGGGAACGACCGGCCGCCGGACGTGGCGCTCAACGAGTCGGTGATCTACGAGGTGCACGTCAAGGGGTTCACCGCGCGGCACCCGGGGATTCCCGAGGTGCAGCGCGGCAGCTTTGCAGGGCTGGCCCACCCGGCGGCGATCGAGTACCTGACCAGGCTGGGCATCACCGCGGTCGAACTGCTGCCGGTGCACCAGTTCTTGCACGACGCCCAGCTCATCGAGCGGGGATTGCGGAACTACTGGGGCTACAACTCGATCGGGTTCCTCGCGCCGCACAACGAGTACGCGGCCGGGGGCCAGGGGGGCGAGCAGGTGGCCGAGTTCAAGACGATGGTCCGGGCGCTGCACGAGGCCGGCATCGAGGTGATCCTCGACGTGGTCTACAACCACACCGCCGAGGGCAACCACCTGGGCCCGGTGCTGTCGATGAAGGGCATCGACAACGCCGCGTACTACCGGCTGGTGGCCGACGACCGCCGGTTCTACTACGACACGACGGGCACCGGCAACAGCCTCAACGTGGGCCACCCGCACACGCTGCAGCTGATCATGGACTCGCTGCGCTACTGGGTGACGGAGATGCACGTCGACGGGTTCCGGTTCGACCTGGCGGCCGCGCTGGCGCGGGAGTTCCACGAGGTGGACCGGCTGTCCTCGTTCTTCGACCTGATCCAGCAGGACCCGGTGGTCTCCCAGGTCAAGCTCATCGCCGAGCCGTGGGACCTGGGCGAGGGCGGCTACCAGGTAGGCAACTTCCCCGCGCTGTGGTCGGAGTGGAACGGCAAGTACCGGGACACGGTGCGGGACTTCTGGCGCGGCGAGCCGGCCACCCTGGGCGAGTTCGCCTCCCGGCTCACCGGCAGCTCCGACCTCTACCAGGGCGGCAGCCGGTACCCGACGGCGAGCGTCAACTTCGTCACCGCGCACGACGGGTTCACGCTGCACGACCTGGTCTCCTACGACCACAAGCACAACGAGGCCAACGGGGAAGCCAACCGCGACGGGACCGACGACAACCGCTCGTGGAACTGCGGCGCCGAGGGCGAGACCGACGACCGCGCCGTGCTGGCGCTGCGTTCTCGGCAGCAGCGGAACTTCCTGGCCACGCTGTTCCTGTCGCAGGGGGTCACGATGCTGCTCGGCGGGGACGAGGCCGGGCGCACCCAGCGCGGTAACAACAACGCCTACTGCCAGGACAACGAGATCTCCTGGTACGACTGGGATGAGATGGACGAGAACCTGCTCGAGTTCACCAGGCGGCTGATCGCGCTGCGCCGCGAGCACCCGGTGCTGCGCCGGCGCCGCTGGTTCCAGGGCCGGCCCATCCGGGGCACCATCGACCTCGGCTGGTGCAAGCCGGACGGCACCGAGATGAGCGACGAGGACTGGGACAGCGGGCTGATCAACTCCGTCGGCGTCTTCCTCAACGGCGAGGCCATCACCGACCGGGACCGGCGCGGGCAGCGCGTCACCGACGATTCGTTCCTGCTGCTGTTCAACGCGCACTCCGGTTCTGCTGAGTGGTCGCTGCCCGCCCAGTGGGGCAAGCGCTGGGAGGTCGTGTTCGAGACCTCCATCCGCGACCGGGAGGGCGAGCTGTTCGATAGCGGCCAGTCGCTGCCCGTCGCCGGGCGGTCCCTCGTGGTGTTCGTGCGCAGCGACGACGTCCCGGCGGCGTCGGGGGCGGGCGCCGGCGCGGGCTGAGGCTGACTCCGGCGGGCACCGACCCTGGCGCGGGCTGGCTGACTCCGGCTCGGGCTGGGGTGACCGGTCAATGGGAAGCGACGGTGCTGTGCGGGCGATACCGGGGCTTCGCGTTGTTGCCGTGCAGGTCCGCGGTGTGCTCAGGTTTACGTCTTGTGGGATCGGCGGCCGCCGCCTAGCCTTGACTGTATGGTCAGTCAAACTCTGTCAGTCGACGCCCCCCTCGATCCCGCTGCCCTGTCCGCTTCGCTGCGGCCGTTCGGGGACAGCCGCATGCTGCCGCCGGCCGCCTACACCGACCCGGCGGTGTTTGCGTGGGAGCAGCGTCACTTCTTCGACGGCGGCTGGACCTGCGTCGCACGCGGCGAGCAGCTCCCGGAGCCCGGCGACCAGCGGGCCGAGACCATCGGCTCTGGCAGTGTGCTGCTGGTGCGCGGCGAGGACGGCGCGCTGCGGGCGTTCGCCAACACCTGTCGTCACCGCGGCCACGAGCTGCTGCCCTGCGGCGCTGCGACGCAGCGCAAGGGCATCATCTGCCCCTACCACTCGTGGACGTACTCGCTGAGCGGCGGGATCCTGGCGGCCGCGGGCTTCAAGAACCGGCCCGGTTTCGACGAGGCCGCATGGGGGCTCACCGAGCTACCGGTCGCCGAGTGGCACGGCCTGGTGTTCGTGGACGGGTCGGGAACGGCCACGCCGCTCGAGGAGTCGCTGGCCACGCTGGACGGGCTCGTCGCGCCCTACGAGATGGGCCGGCTGCGGGTGGCCGCGCGGCACGACTACGACGCCGCCGCCAACTGGAAGATCCTGTCGGAGAACTACCACGAGTGCTACCACTGCCCCACCATCCACCCCGAGCTGTGCGAGGTCTCGCCCCCGAAGAGCGGGGCGAACTACGCGCTGCCCGGGCCCTGGGTCGGCGGCTGGATGGACCTGCGCGGCGGGATGGCGACGATGTCACTGGACGGGCAGAGCCACGGCGTGCCGCTGCGGGGGCTGGACGAGACCGGCCTGCGGACGGTCCTTTATGTGCACATCTTCCCGAACGTGCTGGTGAGCCTGCACCCCGACTACGTGATGGTGCACCGGCTGGTCCCGCTCGCCCCCGGCCGGACCCGGATCGAGTGCACCTGGGCGTTCGCGCCCGAGTCGCTGGAGCAGCCCGGGTTCGACCCCGGCTACGCGGTTGAGTTCTGGGACATCACCAACCGCCAGGACTGGAACGCGTGCGAGTCGGTGCAGCGGGGCCTGTCGTCGGCGCACGCCCGGCCGGGGCCGCTGTCAGCCGAAGAGGACGCGGTCTACCAGTTCGTCACCATGGTCGCCCGCGGCTACCTCGGCGATCGGGTGTGGAACCCGGGCCGCGTGGCCGAGGCCGCCGGGTAATCCGCCTGGGCGCGGGACGCCGCAGAATCCGCCAGCCGGGCCCGGTGCCGCGCCGACCTGGCCGATTTCCGCTGGCACCCGCGGTTGACTAGGTCTTGGCTGTGCATGAGGACGAGCCCGCAACACGGCTGGCTGCTCGCTCACATGCCGAATAGATGACATGCATCGGGTCAGGCTGAGCTGAGGCCGGTGCCTCCGCGCGAGACCTCCTCAGCTCAGACGCGTCACGATTGACCGCGTAGGCATTCGCGCGGGGTGCTGA
>Ga0070698_100003088_pt1 | contig 18349 bp, 23 predicted proteins | sample KBSK1502metaG_FD_65477 | JGI IMG/M metagenome (GOLD analysis project Ga0070698, IMG submission 65477) | Corn, switchgrass and miscanthus rhizosphere microbial communities from Kellogg Biological Station, Michigan, USA - KBS K1-50-2 metaG | ecosystem: Host-associated > Plants > Roots >...
TTCTAAATCAGAAAGGGATTGGGGCATATGGTGGCCTCCTATTCCGAGCGTATAATATACGCAAGGAAATAGCCACCCGAAAAGAATATTAGCCCCTTCTCCCTTTAAAGTCGCCCGCCCCGTTCAAACGCGCAAATCGGACAAGTACGCTCATGTCCGGTTATCTGACAACCGCGAGTTGACCTATGGCGCCACCAATAAACGAGGAAATCGAGCATGGAGGCACCCGAGCAGTTTCTCGCTCGTCCCTTCCGGCCTGAATCACCACGTTATCAGATACACCAAGTTCATCGAGACCTGTGTTTTGCTACGTCAGCCCTTTAAATAAGCTGGTAACAGGGGTCACCGGTGACAATTGAGAAAGATGCGCGGCGCTATCCGCGGTTCAAAGCGTCCAAACCTGTGCTTGTGGCCTGGAGGAGAGGCACCGAAAAGCACGTTTCCCGCGTGGAGAACCTGGCGCTGGGCGGTTTATTCGTGTACACCCAAGATGCTCCGGCAGTGGGAACGAGCGTAGAGTTGCTGTTCAACGCGCCGGAAGGTGAGGTGCGAGTGCGAGCCATTGTGCGAAATCTAGTGGCGGGGCGAGGAATGGGATTGGGTATCGTTTCCATGGAGCCGGAACATCGGACCCGACTTGACCGATGGCTCAAGCGGTTAGCAGCGGAACCAAAGCACACAACCCCGAAACCCTGATTGAAAAGTATTTAAAACCACTACTGAACGCATGCGAAACGAAGTCTCGCCTTCAGACTAAAAGGCAGCTACGCGCCGCCCGCTGTGGAGCAGACCAACAAGACGGTAAGCGTGATTGTACTCGATGCGAACGGCGACAATGGCACCCACCTCTTTCCTCTCCCTGGGTCTCCCTTTCTCGCGCACATCCATGTAAGAATCCACACACCCTCGGATGCGGAGTCGGCTTAGTGCGACTTGTGCCGATCCTCGACACCAGCGTCTTCCTGGACGCCGCAAGCACAAGGGGGATTATCAGCCCCTCCGATTGGAAAATACTCCGCCGTCATCTTCCAAAGAGTGGGTGCCCACTTAGCGCGATAACTCTGGGCGAGCTCCTGACCGGGCTGGCGAGGTGTTCGTCTGGAATGTTTCGAGAAGCTCAGCAAGCATTGCATCTCGCCCGCTCGATTTCCAAGAGTCGGGTACTAGGGCAGCCGAGATCTTTTGCTTGGGAGAATATACTTCATGCGCCACCTCCTTATTGGGGCGTCGACAGAAAAAAACTGCAAATGTGGCTTGAGCTGGCTTGCCGGGCCAGAACCAAAGAGGACCTTGTTGAGAGTGCGCTCCCCGATAAACGCACACTGCGCCGCGGTAGACGATACGTAGGGCTCGACCTCGCCGGCATAGCAGCCGACACCTTCGCCGAACGATCGTGGTACATCAAAGCAATACAGCATACATTGCAGTGGATGAGCTCTCAGGCAACAGAAAACCCGACCGGCACTCGCATCCCATCGGGCCGCGCAGAGAAACTCAAATACATCTTTCGTCGAGCAGACTGGAAGAAGAAGGTGGCGGAATCGTTCCTTGAGGGATCGGGACTCGAACCGACGGACGAACGCCTGGAGGCGCTTGCAACGCATCTGGACGCCGCCTTTACTCTGGAAACTGAGCTCGCACGCCAGACCTTCTTGGGAACTTACCGCTTTGATGACAATCCCAGCGATTGGTCTGACTGCCTACAGCTCTACTATCTCGCCAGACATAATCATTGCTTTCTTACCCAGGACAAGCGTCTCCTTCAAAGGATACGGGGCTGCGCTCAGTCCGACAGAGTGTTTACCTTTGATTCTTTCATCGCGTCTCTGTAAGAAAGCAACCTGGAGTTTGCGTTCCTAAATCAACTGTTTGTGGCGGATCGAAAGGCGCTCAATCGGCTGTTACAGCGCAAGGACTTGCGGGCCGCGGCGCCGAGGGGTTTTTGGCGGATGCGCGCGCCAGCCGGTACACCGTGCCTTCACCAATGCCTAGCTGCGCGGCGATCTTCGCCCAGGAAAGCCCCTGCGCGCGAAAGCGGGCAATTCTGGCGCGGTCCACGATCACACGCGGCCGGCCGAGACGCTTGCCCTTCGCGCGGGCCGTTTCCAGCCCGGCCTTCACCCGCTGAGAGATGCGCACGCGCTCTTGCTTGGCTACAGTGGCAACGATGGCGATCACAGCGTCTTTGAAGATCCCGCAGGAATCGAAGTACTGCTCGGTGAAGCTCCGGTAGCCGACGCCATAGGAAGTCAGCCGGTTTAGGTGCTGGAGAGTTTCCAGCACGCCCTCGCGCGAGAGCCGGTCCAGCGCCCAGAACAGCAGCACGTCGAATTTGCGCTGGCTCGCGTCTTTGAACATGGATTGAAATTCGGCCCTGTCCTCCGTCGAGGCCGTCTCGTGATCTACGAACTCGTGGTAGACCGTCCAGCTTTGTAGCGCCGCGAAGCCGCGCAACTGGCGCAACTGGTTTTCTACTTCCTGCCCTTTGTCCTTCGTGCTGACTCTCGCGTAGATCGCCACGCGGCTTATAGTGTGGGTAGCCATCGCATCCTCCAATCAGGTTGCCTTGGTCAGGGGCGCGTTGGTGTTGATGGCACCGGCGCGTCCCGTATTTTATTTCCTCTTCTTTGGCTTCGGACCTCGCTTCAACGTTCCTTTGAGCTTCCGAGCGCGTTCTATATCGGCCGCAGTCCAAAGCAGAATAGACCTCTGACCAAGATCGACTGACTTCGGCGCAGGGATGTTGCCGGCTCCGAGCCAGGAGTGAAGCGTCTGGCGCGATACTCCGATCTTCTTCGCCGCGGCCTCGGTCGAATAAGTTTTCGCATCCATCGACCCATTCATACCATAGTAACTTGACATTCGTCAAGTAATTAGTTAGGATGCTGGACGATTTACTGTGGAGGCCGCGAGCGAGGAAGCAATGACAGGCGCGGAGATCCGAGAAATTCGGAGAAACCAGAATTGGACCATCGAACGACTCGCCGAACTGCTCGGCGCTTCGGTTTGGAAGCTCCAGACCATCGAACGTTCTACGGGCCCGATTCCGGCTCAGATAGCTGGGCGTTTTGACACTCTGGTGCGAGCGTTGGCCGTGGGTGCCATCAAATCGGATGTGGACAAACCACGCCATAGCTTTCGGGATTTTCGTCGCTCGACCCGTTTCTCGAAGGTGCCATCCTTCGCTGTTGGGCCGAACTGCCCGTGCCAGGATCCGCGCTGCCTTCTCGCGCCGGTTGGAGATGGTGATTGGGACGGAAAACATCTCTGGAAGTTTGTAGGCCGACGCTGCCATAAGACTCGCTACGTAGGCTCAAGCGGAGTAGTTGTAGCGCAACCCTCTCGTCGATCACCGCCAAGGTCATCGCTCGATGATTTTCACCGCTCGACCAATTTCTCAGAAGTACCCCCCTTCCCGGTCCTGCCGGACTGTCCTTGCAGGAACGCACGCTGTCGTCTATTGCCAAGAAAAGATGGCAATTGGGATGGACAGCATCTCTGGAAGTTTAAGGGCTGGGGCTGCGAGAGAATTTCTTACGTCAATTCCTACGGAGCAATCGTGCCGATACCGCGCGGATTGACACGGGATCCGGTATTGCGCGACCCGCTACTGCAGAAGCGCTGCAGCCGGTGTGGACGAATGCGGTTTCTCAACCGGCAATACCGCTCGACGCTGAAATGCAAAGTCGCCAAGTTGTACTGCTTGACCAAAGCCGGCGATGCCCCGGACCAAAAACACGATCCGCCCGAATACTTCCGGGACAATGACGGGCAAATCAGTCCGTTATCGCCCGAAGACAGGGACAAACTACGCGGCAGAAACAGGCAGGAATTTGCCATTCCCCGGTGCGATGTGGAGGGGTGCCCGGGGCGCGGCAAGGCGATGGAGCGTTCATCCGAATTATCGCGGGACGATACAAGTGGCAGGTCTTGGCGGCTGGCGATATACCGTTGCCGACCGGCCAAGCCCGCGCGTCCTCATCGCGTTTCCTGCGTGTTGCCGCATGGGGAAGTGGTTGAGGAGATCGCCAAGAGACAATACCGCTGGAAAGATGCGCAGACAGGTCAAGTGCATGAGACGGTTCGCAAAAACCGAGTCGTTCGCAAGGATCGAGTGATGCCAGCCGCCGAGTGCCCGCGACACGGTTGTGCTCTAATTCCGATCAGGGGGCCTTGGCGCCGCGGAAAAATGAAGCTATGGGCCGCGGTCTGCCCGAAAGGGGATGAGCGCTGGCACGTGCGCTCCGATCGTTTTGTGTTGGCGCCAGCACGAGGAAGGAGAAAGCGCGGACGGCCACGTGGCGTCTCGCCCGAAATGCAGGAGCGGATTCGCCTCGCTGCGGCTTTTTCTGTTTGTGGCTGGTCGAAGCGCAAGATGTCAGCCCGTCTCTTCCCCGACAAGTCGGGCTCGGCTGAATCGAATACATACCGCATCTTTCACGATCACCGCTCCGCGATCGACTCTGCAAAGACGACACTGTCTCTCACAGAAGCCCGCGCTATTGTGGAGCGAACGCTCCTCCCCCCTTCGAAAAATTCCTAGCGATTATTCCGAAGCCCCTTCGGAATATTCCCCTGATTTCAATTTTGTTGCAGCAGCCTCTTGCTCAACGCACGATTCCCCGCATCGGGAGCAGACCGCGACCCTGAGATGGCCGCGGCTATGAATTTTCTCGAGGATCTAGAGTGATCGCCAACATACCACACCGCGCAAGTCGCGCGGGGAATTCATCACGTTCTTGCCCAGAAGGACGCAGCTCTCAGCGAGCAGCCCTTAGCCTTGTCCGAAGCCGCCGCGCTTTTTGCCCCGGTAAGTGGCCGCTCGTTTTTGCACAGATTCGCCTACTACTTCAGCGTTTCCGCTGTGGATTGCCTGTTGATCGCAGATCCGTCCGGAACCTGTTTCGGGTGCTCTGGGAGGCCTGCCTGTGAGCGGATCCGCTGCGCGAAAGGCACGAAGCAATTCCGATCTGCCGCCGCAGTACAGCCGTGAGGCCGAGCGCGCTTTTCTCGGCGGAATCATTCTCGGTGGCGACGGGCCGGACCTCGAAGTAAGCGATTTTTTCCTTGACGCGCACCAAGAGCTGTATCGGATCCTGCGGCGCCGAAAACAGCAAGGGAAACCTACCAACGACCTAGTCCTGCTCGCAGATGAACTCACCCGAGAGGAAATCGAGACGATCGGCAAGGTGGAGTACCTATCCGGTTTGCTGGACGGACTACCCCGGGTTTCAAACCTCGCGCACTACGCGGAGATCATCAAAGTGAAGGCCGTTATCCGGCGCAGGATGGCAATTTGCGCGCTCGGACTCGAGAAGCTCGCGGCATCGAATGGAGACGCCGCCGAGGTGCTCCGAGAGGTTTCTATTCTTTCTGCCCCCCTAAGGGAAGAGGTTGGGCAGAAACGAATATTAGGCTTCAAAACCGGGGTGGACCTGGCCTCCGCTCCGGACCAGGAAATCCTGTGGATCGCGCGCGGATTGGTCGCCAAGGGTGCCATCACCGAACTCGGCGCCAAGGTCAAAGCTGGCAAGACCACGCTCGTCATGGAGATGGTTCGAGCGGTTCTGGACGGGGCCCCCTTCCTTGACCAGCCGACGACAAAGGCGGCCGTTGTTTATCTCACCGAGCAGCCCTCCGTTTCCTTTCGCAAAGCAATGGAGCGAGCAAAGCTTCTGGGACGTAAAGATTTTTTGTCTCTGCTCTTCAGTGAGACGCGCGGTCTAGGGTGGCCGGAAGTCGCCGCGGCAGCCGTGGCGGAATGCAAGAGAGCAGCTGCAACCCTTCTCGTCGTCGATACCCTCTCGCAGTTCGCTGGATTAACCGGTGATCGCGAAAACAATTCGGGCGATGCGCTCGAGGCGATGCAACCGCTTCAACAAGCCGCAGGCGAAGGCCTCGGCGTGGTCCTTGTTCGGCACGAGAGGAAATCTGGCGGCGACGTGGGCGACTCCGGACGTGGAAGCTCAGCGTTCGCCGGCGCCGTCGACATCGTTCTTTCGCTTCGCAAACCGGAAGGCAATGCCGGCAGAAACCGTCGAATACTTCAGTCTCTTTCGCGCTTTTCGGAAACACCAAACGATCTCGTCATCGAACTAACCGATGGGGGATACATCGCGCTCGGAGAGCGTCGCGAAACCACGCTGAAGGATGCCAAGGACAGCGTTTTTCGGACAGCTCCGCAGACTGAGCCGGAAGCGGCGGACCTGCAAGCACTCGCTCTCGCCGCGGATCTCAAACGGCAGACAGCTCAACGTGCGGTCGAGGAACTCGTCCGGGACGGTATGTTGAGCAGAATCGGAAAGGGCATCAGGGGAAATCCTTTCCGGTATTTCATACCGGAAAATCGTTTCTGCCCAACATCACACATAGAAGGGGCAGAAAAACAGAAACAGAAAAACCTGGACCTGCCGGCGCGCGAGTGGGCCCCGTATTTGGATCGGGATTGAGGCAATGCTTCCCCGACGCACTTTTGCTAACTCGTTTGTTTTCGTCACGGAGATAAATCAGCAGGTTTTGCCCTTAGGGAGGGAGATCCAAATATGAACACGCAAAGCAGCTTATTCGAGCCATGCCAGCCCCCAGAAGAAAACGGCCAGAAGGCCGCGCAGACCTTTGATGAAATCAGCGATCTTTACGACAAAGATCCCATCGCTTTTGTGGAGAACCTTCTGCGCGGTCGCCGGTATGAATTTCCCGTTAGCGGTGAATGCTGCGCCTGTGCGAGCTGGGACAAGATTACAGGCACCACGCCTAGGCACGTCACGCGCAAAAACCACGATCGGGACGGCCAGATCCCACGGCCGCATCGCTTCGAGCCCGACACCGGATGGTTCTTGGTTCAGCACTTATCTGAGCCACGACTACAGAAACTAATCGGCAAGTATCGCCGCAAAGGCGAGAGGGGAAATGAAGCAGCGGAAGCGCACGCTGACTTGCTCGATTGCTATCGACGGTTGCGCTTTCAGCGCGTGAACTGAAGATTTCTGGTGGCGACCGCTTCCAAACTCGTTCCGATCGCCGGCGCCGAACAAAAACCGGCCTGGATGGCGCGCCACTATTCCGTCGCTGAGATCGCTACGATGTGGAACCTCAGCGATGAAGCGGTCCGCGGGATTTTTCAGAATGAGCCGGACGTCTTGGTGCTCGGCGATTCGAAACCGCGCGGCCGCAAGCGGCGCTACACGACGCTGCGAATTCCCGAGTTTGTCGTCGACCGAGTTCACAGACGACTGTCGAAAGTGTAGACTCGCGCGCCATGCTCACCACTTACCGCAGACACTTGAAAAATTGCGAGCACCGCGACGAAGGTCGAAAGTATCGCCGCTGTCGCTGCCCAATCTGGGTCGACGGCTTCCTCGCCGGCCAGGAGATTCGGAAGTCGCTCAACATGCGTGATTGGGAAAAAGCGCAAGACACGATTCGTGAGTGGGAAGCCGCCGGCGAGCTCCCAGCCGGCAACGACGGTGAACCGATGACGATCGACGAAGCCAAGAAACAATTTCTCGCGGATGCTGAAGCGCGGAAGCTCAAAGACAAAACCGTCTACAAATACCGGCTGCTCTTCCGCCACCTCGAAGAGTTCGCAAAGCTGAAGGGCATTCGCTTTGTGAAGGAGCTCGACACTCCGACGCTCCGAAAATTCCGCGCGTCGTGGAAAGATAACAATCTCGCCGCGTTGAAAAAGCTCGAGCGGCTTCGCAGTTTCTTTCGCTTCGCACGCGAGAATGGTTGGGTAGAGAACAATCCGGCCAGCGAGATCAAGAACCCGAAAGTTTCAATGCGGCCGACGCTGCCTTTTTCGCGCGACGAAATGATTCGGATCCTAGAAGCGGCCGCGAAAAACATCGCCACGGTGCAGCAGCCCGGCCGCGAGAATGCTCAGCGTCTACGGGTGCTGATTCTTTTGCTTCGCTACACGGGTTTGCGGATCGGCGACGGGGTGAGCTGCTCGATCGACCGACTCAGCAACGGGAAGATCCGGCTCTACACGCAGAAAACGGGAACACACGTCCATTGCCCATTGCCAGATTTTGTTGTGCGCGAGCTCGAAGCGGTTCCGATGATGAACGCGAGCCTTTGGTTTTGGACGGGGAACGGAAAGCTGGAAACAGCCGTCGCCGACTGGCAAGGACGGCTCGCCGCGCTCTTCCTGAACGCGAAAATAAAGAACGGTCACGCCCACCGATTCCGCGACACTTTCGCGGTCGAGCTGTTGCTCGCCGGCGTACCGCTTGAGCGCGTTTCGATCCTGCTCGGGCACACGAGCATCAAGGTCACAGAGCGCCATTACAGTCCGTGGATCCGCGAGCGCCAGGAGCAGGCAGAGGCCGATGTGAGGCGCACTTGGACACAAGACCCGATCGCGCTCCTTGAAACGAAGGGGACGCCAGGGGTACACAAGAACAACGAGCCGGTGAACTAGATGAAAATAAAGGCGAAATTTTGGCGGAGAGGGTGGGATTCGAACCCACGGTAGGGTTCCCCCTACACTCGCTTTCGAGGCGAGCTCTTTCAACCGCTCAGACACCTCTCCGCGGTTGGTGTGATCATCGTAGCAGAGGCTTTTGATATCGGGCAATGTCGGTGCCTGTGGAACAGCAGGGCGATCGCACGCATCGTGTCGCGAAAAGGGCCGTACATTTGTGCTCGGGCTGAGGCTAGCAACTAACGCCGTTCGGCAAAGAAGGATTGGAGGAGGGCGGCGGACTCGGAAGCGAGGACGCCGGAGATGATTTCAGGTTGATGGTTTAGACGGGGATGCGAAAGGACCTCGAAGCAAGAACGGACTGCGCCTCCTTTTGGGTCGTCGCAGCCGTAAATGAGGCGTGGGATGCGCGCCTGGATAATCGCGCCCGCGCACATACTGCAGGGTTCGATAGTGACATAGAGCGCGGTGCCGGCCAGACGATAGTTCCCAAGGATGCGAGCGGCTTCACGGATGACAACGATTTCGGCATGAGCGGTCGGATCGCAGTCGCGGATGGTGCGATTCCCGGAGCGGGCGATTATTTTATTTTCGTAGACTAGAACAGCGCCAATGGGAATTTCTCCGCCACCTGCCGCTGCGCGAGCTTCTTCAAGAGCGTGCTGCATGAATTGGAGATCCGCGTCCATGGATTGGCGAGAGAATAGCAGACAAGAAAGATGAAGCCCCGAAGTAATGATGAGAGGGAGCAAGGAAAAAATAAAGAAATAAGATAAGAGTGAGCGTCAAAGCGCTACGCGTCTGAGGGAAAAAGAATCGGATGCACGAGAGGTCGGCCCCAGCGGAGCAACCACCCCCTGCAAAGTGCGCAGATTTTCTTCCGTCGAATCGTGCGCTACCAAACGGCCCCACACGCGGCTGGTGGCATCGTCGATCCTGGCGATCCGATGGCCACCCGGGCCGCGATCTTCCAGCCAGCGAAACGGGGAGCTGTCCATCATGACCAATTCTCCGAAGGACGCTCGGCGGGGCCGCCACACGTGCAGTGCTTTTACTCGCGCGGGCCGGGACTTCCACAGCCCGGCTGGCCCCATCCATTTCCGCAGCGTCTCTCGGCTCACCACGATTCCGTTTTTGGCTAGATGCTCAGCGGCCAAGGTAGGGCCGAAGCCCACATAGCAGCTACGGCTCAACTGCCGTAGGGCGCCGCGCCGCTGCACGACCTCGGAAATCTTGTGGTTGGAGCGCCGGCCCCGCAACCCATGCATTAGCCCGCCATCCCCCTGCTGTCGTAGGCGGGCTTGCAACCGCCGAACCTGCCGGTCGCTCAGCCGCAGACGCCTGGCCGCTTCCCTTTGCTGCCGATGCCCTTGTTCGACTTCGTGCAACACGCGCAATCGGTCCCTTTCCCGTTGGCTCAAGTTGATCCGCTCCTCTTCCCTGGGGTCGCCTCTCGGCCCCTAGAAAAGCGGACATTTCTACTTTGCACAAACCGGACATTCTCACTTTGCGGCCACATTTGCTGTCGGTTTGCTTGACAATTGAGTTGCGGGGAAAGAAACTACTGCGCATGGTCGAGGCCTTGGGGAAATTCTCGCGCGTCGCTTTTGCGGATTATTTCTGGTCGCCAGAACGGGTCTGCTGAAGAATCCCGCATGGAAATTCGACGAGATCCCATTACACAAAGTTGGGTAGTTGTAGGTCAACCGGAAAAATTGGACGAATCGCCGCGGCCGTGTCCATTTGATGCCGGGATAGTGGAGAAACAGCCTGCAATCCTGACTTGGCCTGCGGATGGAGCTTGGCAAGTGCGCGTGCTGCCTCATCCGGACCCCTTGTACCGAATTGAGGGCGAGCCGGGGCGATCCGCGGAAGGAATGTACGACAAAATGGGTGCGATCGGCGCGCATGAAGTGGTGATTGAGACGCCGCAACACGACAAAAAGATGTCGCAGTTGAGTGATGAAGAAATCGAGAGGGTGCTCTGGGTATGGGCGGCGCGAATAGCCGACCTCAAGAAAGATTCGCGTTTTAAGTACGTAGCCGTATTCAAAAATCAGGGCGCGATGGCAGGAGATGAGTGGTCTCACGCACATTCGCAGATTACGGCGACGATTTTCGTGCCGAGACGGATCAAGTATGAGTTGAGCTCGGCGAGTGAATGGTATCGCGAGCGGGAGCGCTGCATCTTTTGCGATGTAGTGCGGCAAGATGAGCGGCAGGGGAAACGGATTGTCGACGTCCAAGGGGAATACTACGCGCTGTGTCCGTACTCTTCGCGGGTGCCTTACGAAATGTGGCTATTGGATCGACGACACAATCATTTGTTCGAACAACCCCGACCCGGAGCGAATCGCAGGCAGTTCGCCGCGCTACTCGGAAGAGTATTGCGGCGTCTGGAGAAGATTGCGCCGGAATTCCATCTAGTCGTGCATACGGCACCGAACACCCGTAACAAAAAGGGCGAACTGGCCGGATACTGGAAGACACTGGCGGAAGATTTTCACTGGCATATTGAAATCCTGCCCATACTGGAAAAGCGAAGCAAATCGTACAGCATCAAAGAGGTGTACTTTAACTCGGTATTGCCCGAACAGGCCGCCGAACAGTTGCGCGCGCTGGATCCCAATTCATGAAGCGCCGCGCATGGCCGCGGGGGCAAAGAAAGCAGCATGGCGGGATAATCGGGTCGTTGATCTCGGTTGTTTTTCTGGTCGTGCTGGTTGGCCTGATTTACCTTGCGCGCCATCCCATCCTTCGATTCGTTGGTGAAAGCTGGGTTATCGACGATCCCCTCGAGCGCGCGGATGCGATACTGGTCCTGAGCGACGACAATTTCTTCGCGGATAGGTCCACGCGAGCGGCGGAGGTGTATCGGCAAGGACTGGCGCCGATTGTGGTTGCGAGCGGGCGCCGGCTGCGCCCTTATGCGGGGATATCCGAGTTGATGGAACACGATCTGGTGGAGCGCGGCGTCTCTAAGGACAAGATCGTGAAGGTGGCGCACAACACAAGAGAAGAAGCTCGGGAGCTGGCCCAAGTTGCCGTAGAGCGCAAATGGCGAAAGGTGATCGTGGTAACGTCGAATTACCATACGCGGCGGGCCCGCTACATTTTTAGACACGCGTTTCCGACGCGTGTGAGTGTGCGAGTAACGGGTGCGCGCGACGGAGATTTCGATCCAGACCGCTGGTGGGAGAAGCGGGTGTCCGTCAAAGAATTAGCCCGAGAGTTTGCAGGGATGGTTGTGGCGATGTGGGAGGTGCGGGAGAAGGACAGGCTAGAAATGAAGATACCATCCCTAGTAGGGCTGAAGGGAGGAACTCTACAACAAATAGTGTAGCACCTCCAGGAAACACTCACCGTTGGCTACCTGGCATTTTGCTTTACTCCTAAGACATCCTGTAATATCGTCGCGGTTCTGAGTCGCGACCCCCATCAGCCCAATCAAAGCGACTTCTAGGAGCAAAATTCCTTCGCTGAGGTGTCCTGTGTGGAAGAAAGAAGACTCGAAGGCCCCTGGAGTTGTGGACAGTTCTGGCGCAGGCGCGTCACTCGGGGGCGCTCCACGCGATGCGGGCGGCGCTCTGCCCGCGTCGCCGCGTGCCGCGGCATGCATCAGCCAGGGAATTCGAATCAAGGGCGAAATCAATGGGAGCGAAGATCTATTCGTGGACGGTCCGATTGAGGGCAAGCTGAGTCTCTCGAACGGAAGCTTGACGGTAGGACCGAACGGAAGCGTCAAGGCAGATGTCAGCGCGTGCGAGGTGATCGTGCGAGGACGCGTTGAAGGAAGAATTGCGGGTCGCGAACGGGTGCAATTGTGGAGCACGGGGCAGGTGAACGGCGACGTGCAGACGCAACGGCTGGCCATCGAGGATGGCGCTATTTTGCGAGGGAGAGTGGAGGCCGGACGCGCGCCAGACAACAGCAACGAGCAACGCACGCCAGCGCCAAGCAAGGCTTCTAATCCCATTCCCGTGAGCAGCGGGACTGTATCGGGCTAATTCATGGATTTGCTGAACAAATTGCGGCTGAGCGCCGGCAACGGACCGAACCGAAGTGTTGCTCCTATGGCAGCGGCCGGAGGGAGATCGCGTCCCGCACCAGGCAATCCCGGGCCCGTAGCAGGAACGGCGCGCACTTGCGAGTCACAAGAGTTGACGCGAGTATCAAATGGCCTAAAGGAGCTTTTGTGGAACTTGGAGGGGCTCGGGCGCGGAACACTGCTGGACCTAGGCGCGGCCTGGCAAACGACCCTGGGATTTTTCATTGAGCGTGGATTCCGCGTTTCTTCCGAAGATATTTTGCGGTCCTGGAAAGATTTCCTTGCGAAAGAGGAGGCAAGTCTGCGCGAGTCGGCTGGCAGCGGAGACAATGTGGATCGGACTCCTGCCGGGCGAGCTGCGCGTTTTATGGAGTCAAACCTAGAATACAGTCCGGCTTCGTTTGACGCGGTGCTGCTCTGGGATCTGCTCGATTATTTAGAACCATCTATGGCCAAGCTGACCGTTGCGCGTGTAACAGAATTACTGAGGCAGGGAGGCGTGGTATTCGCTCTCTTTCATAGCAAGAAGCCGGAGGGATTTCAGCGCTATCGGATAGCAGATTCGAATTCGTTGCAAGTAGTGACGGCTCCGGTGCTTTGCCCGGCGCAGCGCATATACCAAAACCGTGAAATCCAAGATTTATTTGGTCGCTACAGGACGATGAAATCGTTCGTGGGGCGTGATCAGCTTCGGGAAACCCTATTCATCAAGTAAGTCAGCCCTTCTGTATAACGAGACTACCTCCAGGAAAATTAACGGGTTTGCTTTTCGGCAATTCTGGTCTTGCATTCCGCGAATCCGAGGAGTAAAGGTGGGGCGTGAGCTCAACGAGCTCCAGAGGGGAGCATGACTCCACCGGGCTTAGAGCTGAACTAAAAGCTGAACACACCGCTCTTGCGGTGCGCGTTGCTCGAGAAGCACCTGAACGTGACGGAGCTTCCGAGACGACACAGCAAATTAGGGAAAGGGGAGCCTAGGCTCCCCTTTTCTGCTCTGACAGTCGATTGTGCAGAGAAAGATTGCGGTGGTGACGATGACGCCCGGCGGAACGGCTTTTGTGACTGTGATGATGAGGATGATGTGGCCGTTCATGCGCAGAGGGATTGGTAGTTTGCGGATTGGGTAGGGACGTGGGGGCAGCCTGGCTAGTGAAGGCAAACGCCAGAGGCGCGAGCAAGGACAGCAAGAGTTTGCACGAGCGCTTCACGGAACCTCCCCGGAACATTCTGGCGATATTGGACCACAAGCGGAGCGGAAAGTCGCGTAGGAATTTGTTTGAAAGGTAATCGACGCCGTTCGTTGATGGACGAGGAGGGTGCGCATGGAGGGCTTGGAACGCCCGGTCAAGCGGGAGATAAGCTATCCGTGAAGCTTCGCGGTCTCAAGCCATCGGATCATATCCCGTTGATTGGCGATGATCTGGGCTTGCCAGATGAGGACGATGCACATCACGCTCACAGCGACGATGCAGACACCGACCACGAAGCGCCGCAATCCTTCGCTGGCTGGCTGATCAAGACTGCGTCCAAACCACGACATAGTAGGATTCTCCTAGTACTCGGGACCGTTCCGTTCCCCAGGGACTGAAGAACTCGCTCGCCATTCATTTACAGGTGTGGCAATTCAGCGGCCACTGTTGAATTGAGGCACAACGGCGTATTTAGAGGGAAAACGCGGGCTTTGAGCCAGATATCAGACCTCGGAGACGGGGCTTGCGGGGTGAACGCCGAAAAGCTGCGGCAAGAAGTGCTAATTTTCTTCCGATGTCGATTCTCTGATATGGCTATGCATGGGTACGATCATAGCTCGAAGTTGTGCCCAGACGTCTGGTCGCGAGAACGGGATCTCGCGAATTTTCGGCGAGCGGGGTCGTCCCGGGGAAGGCTCTTGGCCCGGTTCGCAGAGGAGAATGCACGGTCGCAAGCGGCCAAAAGCTCATCAGAATCATCGGGAAGGCCAAGACCAAAGGTTGTGGCGTGGACGTGAATGGCTCGATCGTAGAGCGATGACAGGTCTCGAAGGCACTGCCCAAGGCTGGAGCCGACTGCGAGCGACCAGAAGGCCCCACGTTGGCGTACCTGAACCTTGCTGCGTTGCGCGTGGGTTAGAAAACGATCGAGGTCCTTCTCGGCGGCGCCAGCGAAAAAAAACAGTTCCTCGAAATCGCGTTGTCTAGCCAGTTCCGCTTCGCGTGGGCGGAGCCCAGAGTTTTGTGCGAACTCGCGCGGCGATAGGGATCGCAGAGAAACGATGGATACACCTGTTTCCTGGGCAAAAAACTCTAGCGCCTCTGACGCTGCAGGTTGGGCTGCGGCGATCGGAACGCACACAAAACGACCGAGGCGCACCATTTTCGAGGCGCGCAAGTGGAAGTAGTCCTCCGGGAGGTAAACGCCACAGCCACCTTCGGCAATAAACGGATGGTTGTGGCCGAACTTGCGGCGGGCCTCGTCGAGCTGTGTACGAGAACGATTGGTCACCCAAACGATAGGGACACCGGCGTGCTCGAGTTCATTACTGAATTCTTCGAACCCTGGTTTGATATTTCCACGGGACGCCACGAACGCGTCGACTGCGCAGTAGACGACGATAGATGTACGTTGCAAGCAGTGCCCTTAGGCGGATCGCTATTGTAGCGGATCGAGAATCCCAGCATTGCAGAAGAAAAAAGAAGGCGGGCAGAACCTGTGCCCGCCTTTGTGCGCCCGGCGAGTGTTCTGCCGGACCTGCTATTCTCTAACTTAGTTACCGGAAGTGGATGTGGAGGCGGTCTGCGAATTCGCCTTAGGAATGCTGACGTATCCGCTGACGGTGTTCTTGCCGACCTTATTGATGACCATTTCCTCAGGAAAACGAGCGCCTGAGGTGTAGAAGAAGACCGGCTCGTTCATCGCGCGATTCTTCTTTTCGAAGCGCTTATCTTCAACAGTCATCAGCACCGTGAATCGGTTGTTCTTCTCGTTCACACTTTTGAGTTCAACGGTGACATTTCCGACCTTCTGGGGCTTGTTCTTGCCGTCGATGGTGAACTCGACGTACTCGCGCTCACCGAGGCGGCGGAGCTGGTCGATTTCATCGTGATTGCGAGCGATGAGAGTCCCCATTTCGCTGCGGGCCATTTTCAGATCTTCGCGGGTGCTGTCGAGATCCGTGCGAACGCCGCCGACTTTCGTATCGACCGTCTTGACATCGTCAGTGGTGGCCTTGGTGGCGAGTTCGGTATGGACCGAGGTGTCCAGCGCGGTCAGCTTCTGCGTGGTCTCGTCGTGAAGCTTGCTGGCTTCCTGACGAGCATTCTTGAGCTGGCCCTGGGTGATCTTGAGCTTCTTGGTGACGGTGTTAAGGTCCTGCTGCAAATCGGCGTTAGCTTTCTCATCCTGCGCAAGGCGGTCCTTCACCGAAGAAACATCTTGCTGCATGGATTGCTCCGCCGATTTTAGCTGGGTAGCAACAGCTTGCTGGGTGCTGTCAAGCTTCGCAGACGCGTTCCAACCAAACCACAAGCCACCTAGCGCGATGAGTCCCAGCACTACAATCGCGGGAAGGTGCCAAGCGGGCGATTCTCGTTCGATGATGCGTTCGTCAGACATATGGGATCTTTCTCCTCACCCCTCAGATGGGCGAAATTTTTTCTTCACTAGCCGGCCCGTACAGGAGAAAGTGCATGTCCCACTCCAAAGGCCTCTAGGAGACAAGGAATTCCAGGTGCCTCTGTAAATACCTGGTAAAGCGCGGGTTGGCACCAGATGAACGAGAATCGCAGAGGCGAAGGTCAAGTACTAGTCCTAGGAAAGATTACTCGATTGATCCCCATTGGAATTCAACGACGAGTCCTCAATCAAGGGCTACGCCGATGGCAGCCAAATCGGCGGCCAGCTGACCGGGAGACGTATAGTGGATTCCGGCTATGCCCAGGTTTTGAGCCGCGTCGACATAAGGCAGGATGTCGTCAATATAGACCGCTTGGTCCGCCCGCACTTTGCAAGCCCGCAGAGCCTCGCGATAGATCAAGGGGTTAGGCTTGCTTATACCGCTGTTGCACGAATAGACGCGTGCTGGGAAAAAACGAAAGAAGTCGTACGTGGACTCCATATGGGCAACGTGTATTGGGTCAGTGTTGGACAGCAAACATAAGCGATATTTTCTGGAGAGGCCCTCGAATAGGCCATGATTCTGAATCGGCTCGGGATCCAGGGCGCGATTCCACGCCTCTTTGAACTGTTCAAAAGTAAGGGAGCTACCCAGGCGTTTGCTCAGGTGGAGATACCAATCGAGAGGGGAAATGCGGCCCTCCTGGGAATCCGGCCATCTGGGATCCTTTTCGATGGCGGCCCACAACTCTGAGGGAGAAACGGAAAGGCCAGCAGCTAGCCCTGTCATTGCTCGAGCCACGTCGACGCGAATCAGAACGCGCCCGATATCGAAAATGATGGCACGAATTTTCCGGCTAGACACGTTCAATTTTCTCGCCGGTCCTCAATGTACCTAATTTTCTTGCGCGAAGAATGCTGATTATGGCGGGCAGGATAGAGAGCACCACGACAACGGCAATCACGTAGTGGATGCGTTGGCCGATATTGGGCACGGAGCGGCCGAGAAAAAATCCGCCAAGAATCATCGTGCCAACCCAAACGGTGCCGCCAACAATATCGAACGCGAGGTAACGAGAATAGGGCATGAGTGCTGCGCCGGCGACGGGCGGACAAAACGTACGCACAATGGGAATGAATCGCGCGAAGATGACCGCCCTGCCGCCATATTTTTCGTAGAATTCATGGGCACGTTGCAGGTGGCTGCGGCGGAAGAAGAACGAATCCTCGCGACGATACAAGGTGGAACCCGCCGAGCGGCCGATCCAGTATCCGATTTGGTCTCCCACGATGGCACACGCCATCACTGGAAAAAGAAGCCAGCGTAATGGGACGACGTCGGCGGCCGCGAAAATTCCAGCAGTAACGAGCAGGGAATCACCGGGCAGAAAAAAGCCGACAAAAAAGCCAGTCTCGACAAAAACAATCGAGCAGACAAGCGGAGCACCACCCCAGCGGACTAGCTCTTTGAGTCCTTCAGGGTCGTAGAGGGAGCGCAGAAAGTGAAGGATGGATTCGAGCACGCGATTTTGTTTTGGGCGAAGGTCCTTGTGACATCCTGGGAGGTTGTTAGCTGAACCGCGAGCGAGCAGCGGCAACCGCCCCGCAGGTAATACGGTAACAGAAAACGGCAAAATCCTCTCTGCATTCGTACCAGAGAAAGCTAATAGCGCTAAATAGGGCCACCCAGCCGTCCAGGCGAATCATCGCTGCGCCTCCCCCAGCCAAAGATAACTTTGTGCCGCAGGTGCTGGGTCGTGAATGATCGGCTCGGAGTGTTCTAGAAACTTTTGAATGCGGGGGAGAGCCTGTCGTGCGACCGCTGCGCCTGCGGCAATCGCCTCGTCTACACGGTCAAAATCATCCCAGGCGAGCGTTTGCACGTCTGGGCGGAGAACCAGGTCAGCATGGCGCTCCCAGACCTCGAGTTGATGCTTTTGCGCAGCGCTGACTGCGCGAGCAACCACTTGGAAGACATTCGTCGGAGCGCCTCGATGACCATCTTGGATACCCACGGACACGCCGAGGACAAATTGGGCTCCGAGATTCCGGGCTGCACAGGTCGGAACAGGCGCAACCAAACCCCCGTCGGCGAGGGTGCGAGTGCCAATTGCCACCGGCTCAAATAGTCCCGGGAAGGCACAACTGGCGCGAATCGCCTCCACCAGATTCCCGTGGGTAAGAACGACTGGTTCGCCGGTGTTCAGGTCTGTCGCAACCACGGCGGTGGGTATGCGGAGATCTTCGAACTGGCGGGCATCGAAGACGCGCTCAATCAGATC